>PVMS01113071.1_pt1 | contig 21376 bp, 18 predicted proteins | sample 1853461 | NCBI WGS metagenome assembly PVMS01 (sample SAMN08582032, study PRJNA380276) | Marine sediment metagenome, whole genome shotgun sequencing project. | isolation source: ocean sediment barecode stripped | collected 2017 | reverse complement strand
TTCTTCAATAAAAAAAGGAACCAAATCATTACCCAAGGCAACAAATATTGATTCCAAATTTTTATAAAGTTCAGGTTCGTCTGTATCTAATTTAGCTACAACCTCACCTCTAAAACTGTGTTTTCGTACGATTTTGCCTAAATAAAAACAATCTTCTTTACGCATAATCGAAGCATAAATTACTCAGTTTCTCCTTCTTCTGAAGCCTTAGGTTCTTTTTCTGCATCCTCAGCTTTTGCCTCCGTTTTTGCTTCTACTTTAACCTCAGCTTTTGCTTCTACTTTAGCCTCAGCTTTTACTTCTTCTGTAGCAGGATCTTTTTCTGCAACCTCAGTTTTTCCTTCTACTGCAGCCTCGGCTTGAGCATCATCAATAGTCTGAGGAGCTTCTTCTTCAACTTCTTGCGGAGCTTCAGCAGCAGCTTTAGCTTCAGCAGCAGCTTTAACAGCAGCATTTTCAGCTTCTACAACAGAGGCTACACGCTCTTCGTTAATTTTAGCTTCAGTTTCTAGTACTTTCGCTTTTTCGTCTTCTTTGGTTTTTGCCAAACTATCTTTTTTAGCAGTAATTTTAGCCTCTTTTTCTTCCACCCAAGCCTGGAATTTTTCTTCAGCTTGTTCTTCTGTCAAAGCGCCTTTTCTAATACCACCTAATAAATGATTTTTTAGCATAGCTCCTTTATATGATAAAATTGCTTTTGCAGTGTCTGTAGGTTGCGCACCATTCTGCAACCAATTTACAGTTCCGTCAATATCTAATTCAATAGCAGCCGGATTCACATTAGGGTTATAGGTTCCTAGTTTTTCTAAGTACCTGCCATCTCTTTTTGAGCGTGCATCAGCAGCTACGATCCAATAGAATGGTTTTCCTTTTTTACCGTGTCTTTGTAATCTAATTTTTACTGGCATTTGTTTTAATTTTTAAGGTTCTCGACCTTGATTATTAATTTAAGTGCGCAAATATAACGAGATATTTTCAAATAACATACTCAATGTCAGTATATTTTATACTAATCCTGTAAATCCTAAAAAAGATGGTGCCAATTGCTATAAAAAGCTGAATCTGACATATTTAATGGTATTTTCAAATGAAACATTAAATACATTAATTAGGCTTTTATATTTTCATAACAACTAAATCTTTTTTGGAATTGTTAATAAAAAAACATCTGTATAGAATGCTGATTTTTATTTAATTCTTACTTTTAAAATCTCATTCTTTAATGAAATATTTCTAGTACATGTTTTTAATATTTGACACTGAAACCACTGGTTTACCTAAAAAATGGAATGCTCCAATTAGCGATATTGATAATTGGCCAAGATGTGTTCAAATTGCATGGCAACTACATGATGAATTCGGTCAATTGCTTGAACGACAGGATTATCTGATTAAACCAGAAGGTTATAATATTCCTTATGATGCTGAAAAAATTCATGGAATCTCAACGTTATTGGTACAAGAAAAAGGTGAGGATCTAGAGATTGTTCTGAATGCTTTTAACGAAGTACTCTCTAAAACCAAATTTGTTGTTGGGCAAAATGTAAAGTTCGATCTCAATATTATGGGATGTGAATTTATAAGAGCAGCTATTCAATCAAATTTAAACGATTTACCCGTTTTGGATACCTGTACCGAAACTACTGCCACCTTGTGTCAATTACCGGGAGGAAGAGGTGGTAAATTCAAGCTACCTACATTAACCGAATTGCACCAGTATTTATTCAACTCTCCGTTTGAAGAAGCCCATAATGCAACTGCCGATGTTGAAGCAACAACACGCTGCTTTTTTGAATTGATCAGAATACGTGTCTTTACGAATGAAAAACTAGATGTTTCACCTGATTATTTTCCAAACTTTGAAGCTAAAAACCCATCAACAATTGATCTAGTCGGACTAAAACATCTGAATCTGCAAAAAGTAAGTGCAACGTTAAAATCAAAACATGATGCACAAGGACAAACAAGAACATCTGAGAAAGAAGAAATCGGGCGAGGTCTGGAAAACACAAATTTTGCACATTTACATTGCCATTCACAATTTTCAATTTTACAATCAACAGCAAGTATAAAGGACCTTATAAATTCAACGATCCTAGAAAAGATGACAGCTATTGCATTAACGGATACGGGCAATATGATGGGTGCATTTTACTTTGTAAAAGAGGTCTTGGAACATAACAAATTGGTCGATGAATTTAACAAAATATTGGAAGGTGAGCAGGAACCAAAAATTCCCATCACACCTATTTTGGGATGTGAATTCAACGTGTGTGAAAATCATCTGGACAGAACCCATAAAGACAATGGCTATCAAATAGTTGTTTTGGCAAAAAACAAACAAGGCTATCATAATTTGGCTAAAATGTCTTCGCTTTCTCATACAAATGGGTTTTATTATGTTCCGAGAATTGATAAAAATATTATTGAAGAATACAAAGAAAACCTGATTGTTCTTTCGGGGAATTTATATGGTGAAATCCCGAGTAAAATATTAAATGTAGGAGAAAAACAAGCTGAAGAGGCATTGTTGTGGTGGAAAGCACAATTTGGAAATGACTTTTACTTGGAAATAATGCGTCATAACCAGGAAAATGAGAATCATGTGAATGATATACTTATTGAATTCTCCAAAAAACATGATGTTAAGCTGATAGCAACTAACAATACATTTTATTCGAGAAAAGATGAAGCCGAAGCACAGGATATTTTATTGTGCGTAAAAGAGGGCGAAAAAATTGCCACACCTAAAGGTAAAGGAAGAGGTTACAGGTACGGTTTACCGAATAACGAATACTATTTTAAGACTCAGGAGCAAATGAAAAATTTGTTTGCTGATCTACCGGAAGCAATATCCAATATTCAGGAAATTATAGACAAAATCGAAATTTATTCTTTAACCAGAGATGTGTTACTTCCAAAATTTGATATTCCTCAGGAATTTATCCATCCTGATGACGCTGTCGATGGTGGTGTTCGGGGTGAAAATGCTTTTTTAAAACATTTAACTTTTGAAGGAGCAAAAAAGAGATATGGTGAAGAATTAAATAAAGAGACCAAAGAGCGCCTTGATTTTGAGCTCTCTATTGTAGAAAAAACGGGGTATCCCGGCTATTTTTTAATTGTGTGGGATTTTATTTTGGAAGCTCGTAAAATGGGTGTTTCAGTAGGTCCTGGACGTGGATCTGCTGCCGGATCAGCAGTTGCTTATTGTCTTTGGATAACCAATATAGATCCTATTAAATACGACCTTCTTTTTGAGAGATTTTTAAATCCTGATCGTGTATCACTACCTGATATTGATATTGATTTTGATGATGAAGGTCGTCAAAAGGTAATTGATTTCGTTATTGAAAAATACGGATCCAGTCAGGTAGCGCAAATCATTACATACGGTACCATGGCCGCAAAATCTTCTATTAGAGATACTGCCCGTGTACTCGATTTACCATTGCCTGATGCAGATAGAATTGCTAAACTTATCCCGGGAATTAAGCTTAAAAATATTTTTGGTGAGGACGAAAAAAGTAAAGAAAAGGTTAAAGCATTAAGAGCCGAAGAATTTGAGAATGTTTTAGAACTTAAAAGAATTGCCGAGGGTACTAATTTAGAAGCACAAACCATTAAACAGGCACGAGCTTTGGAAGGTTCTGTCAGAAATACCGGAACACATGCCTGCGGAGTTATAATTACTCCTGAAAATATCACAAATTTAATCCCCATTGCGACTGCAAAAGATACAGATATGTATGTAACGCAGTTCGATAACAATGTAGTTGAGAGTGCTGGTTTGCTTAAAATGGACTTTTTAGGTTTGAAAACATTGACACTCATAAAGGATACTGTAAAAATTATTAAAGCCATTTATGGAAAAGAATTAATCCCCGATGATTTTCCATTGGATGATGATAAAACTTATGAGCTGTTTCAAAAAGGAGAAACCATAGGAATATTCCAATATGAGTCTCCCGGAATGCAGAAACATATGAAATCGCTAAAACCTACTGAGTTTGCCGATTTAATAGCAATGAACGCACTGTACCGTCCGGGACCGATGGAATATATCCCCTTATTTATTATGCGGAAACACGGGGAAGAAAACATTGAGTACGATTTGCCTGAAATGGAAGAATTCCTCAAAGAAACTTACGGTGTTACCGTTTATCAGGAACAGGTAATGTTACTTTCCCAAAAACTTGCCGGTTTTTCGAAAGGTGATGCCGATTTGCTTCGAAAAGCAATGGGTAAAAAGATTTTGTCGTTGCTTAATGAGCTAAAACCTAAATTTATTAAAGGAGGTAAAGCAAAGAAGCATCCGGAAGAAATATTAGAAAAAATCTGGAAGGACTGGGAGGCATTTGCTGCCTACGCCTTTAACAAATCACATTCAACCTGTTATGCATATATAGCTTATCAAACTGCCTATTTAAAGGCACATTATCCTGCTGAATTCATGGCTGCTGTATTATCCAATAACATGAATGATATTAAACAGGTTACTTTCTTTATGGAAGAATGTAAACGTGCAAACATTCCTGTCTTAGGACCTGATGTGAATGAATCTTATTACAAATTTGCCGTAAACAAAGATGGAGCTATACGATTTGGCATTGGAGCCATTAAAGGTGTGGGCGCTGCTGCAGTGAAAGCTATTGTAGAAGAACGTAAGAAAAATGGGAATTACACTTCTATTTTTGACCTTACAAAACGCGTTGATCTACGCGCTGCGAATAAAAAATCTTTTGATGGATTGGTAATGGCGGGAGCATTGGATTCCTTTACATCTGTACATCGTGCTCAATATTATCAGCTAGATGAAAAAGGAATTACTTTTATTGAAAGAGCTATCCGATTTGGCAATAAATACCAGGAAAATAAAAATTCTGCGCAAATTTCACTTTTTGGTGAAACTTCTGAAATACAATTTCCGGAACCCGAAATTCCACAAGCAGAAAAATGGGGTATGATGGAGGAGCTGTCTAAAGAAAAAGAATTGATCGGGATTTATATTTCAGGACATCCGTTAGATGAATTTAAAAATGAAATTAAATATTTTTGTAATACATCCGTAGCGGTATTTAAAGAAGATTTAAATAAATATATTGGCTCCAATTTGACTTTTTCAGGCATTTTGACTGATGTTCAACATCGTATTTCTCAAAATGGAAATGAATGGGCTTCATTTGTAGTACAAGATTTTACCGATAGCCATGAATTTAGAATATTTAAAGAATCCTATTTAAATTTCAAGCCTTTCTTGGCAGAAAATGCTTTTCGCCAAATTAAAGTAACTATCTCCAGAGGTTGGAAAAATAATGATGGTAAAATTGGTGAACCAAGGATTAACTTCACAGATATTCAAATATTGCAGGATGTACTTGAAAAACAATCCAAAAAGCTAATTATACAGATGGATATTGACAAAGTTACTGATAAAAATATCGAAGATTTAAGTCATATTCTTAAAGAAAATGAAGGAAATGTACCAACAAATTTTGTTGTGTACGATTTAGACGAGCAGGTAAAACTAAACTTGCGTAGCCGGTCAGTAAAAGTAACTGTTACGAATGAATTATTAGAAAATTTAAAAAAGGAGCAAATTCACTTTAAATTAAATTAGTTATTTATTTTCCAGTTGTTAACTCTCTAAACAAACTTTCTAAATTTTTATTTTTAGTATTTATTTTTAACGCTTTCAATCCGTTATCATGCGCAAAGTCGAAAACAAAGGGTCTCATGTCTTTATTTGTATTAAATGTCAGCACCCATGTTGTGTCGTGAATATTATCAGCAGATAATAAATGCGGAATGTTTTCAATAAATTGTTTTTCAACTCTAAAATCAAATTCCACTTCAATAACCTGTTCCTGATTTTTTCTAAGTTCATGCAACTTTTTATCTGTTACAATCTCTCCTTTATGTATCAAGATCACACGGTCACAAATTGCTTCAACTTCCTGCATGATATGTGTTGAAAACAGCACAGTTTTATCTTTCCCAACTTCTTTAATTAAATTTCTGATCTCAAGCAATTGATTGGGATCTAAACCCGTTGTAGGTTCATCTAAAATCAATACTTCCGGATTGTGCAATAAAGCAGCAGCAATTCCAACACGTTGGCGAAATCCTTTGGAAAGCTGGTTGATTTTTTTGTGGGCTTCCGGTGTTAATCCAACTTTAGAAATTATATTTTCAACCGCCACCTTTGAAATTTTATGTATTGAGGCGTTGAATTCCAAATACTCTCTGACATACATTTCCAAATAAAGCGGATTATTCTCCGGCAGATAACCTATCTTTTTTTGAGCATCAATGGTTTGTCCTGAAATATCTATATCACATACTTTTACTTCACCTTCAAAAGCATTCAAATAACCTGTAATTATTTTCATCATAGTAGATTTCCCAGCTCCATTTGGCCCTAAAAATCCGACAATTTCTCCTTTATCAATATTAAAATTGACATTTTTAAGAACAATTTGATTTCCGTAAATCTTAGTAATATTTTTTACTTCAATAGACATTTAACAAAAATACATTTTAATTATAATTTAACTCATACTAATAACGTTGTATAATGAAATTATTTTTTAGACCTTTGAAAAAAACATTAAATGGGTTGTTTTAGAGTACTTCTTTGTGTTATTTTTCCTCCTTTAGCTGTAATTGATAAAGGCTGCGGATCAATTGTCATTGTTTTTATTTTAACTTGTTTAGGTTGGATTCCCGGTGTAATTGCTGCTTTAATTATTAATAATAACCCTGATAGCTAATGCAAAAAGTTAAACTAATAGATTTGGGGCTAAAAGATTATAAAGAAACCTGGAATTATCAAGAAAAACTTTTTCAGAATATTATTGATTTGAAAATTGATAACCGACGTAACAATGCAAATCATAAAACACCCAATTATTTGCTGTTTGTGGAACATCCCCATGTGTATACATTAGGAAAGAACGGAAACAGTAACAATTTGCTGTTGAGTGAAGTCGAACTAAGGCAAAAAGGCGCATCATTTTATAAAATAAATCGCGGGGGTGACATCACCTATCATGGTCCTGGTCAAATTGTAGGTTATCCAATTTTAGATTTGGATAATTTTTTTACCGATATCCATAAATATTTAAGATTTCTGGAAGATGTTATTATAAAAACTCTGGCTGATTATGATATAAAAGCTGAACGAAGCGTTGGAGAAACAGGTGTCTGGTTAGATGTTGGCACTCCTTTCGCAAGAAAAATCTGTGCAATGGGTGTTAGATCGAGCAGATGGGTAACAATGCATGGATTTGCATTGAATGTCAATTCAAATTTAGGTTATTTTGATCATATCATTCCATGTGGAATTAAAGGAAAAGCAGTTACCTCTTTAGAAGTTGAATTGAATAAAAAAGTTCCTTTGGAAGAAGTAAAAATGCGTATTTTAAAACACTTCAAAGAACTGTTTAAAGTTGAAATTATCAAATGATTTTACGCTAAAATCAATGATCTTACTTAGCTTTCTGGCCTAGAAGACAACTTTAGCAAATGCACGTATTCTTGTGAAATGAAAATTTAAAGAATCTAAAAATCACATTTACAATGCTAGTTTCAACTGATCTGGTAATAATTTGAAAGACTTTCTGTGATATTTGGTTATCCCAAACTCTATAAGAGCATTTCTGTGTTGCTGGGTTGGATAACCTTTATTCTTTTTCCAATTATAATTCGGAAATTCAAGATCAATTTTTTGCATAAACGCGTCTCTATATGTTTTTGCTAAAATTGATGCTGCCGCTATACTCATATATTTTGCATCACCTTTTACAATTGTTTTATGCGGTATACTTTTAAATGACCTAAACTTATTTCCGTCGACAATGATATGTTGAGGTTTTAATGATAACTTATCAATAGCATGATGCATTGCCAATAACGAGGCTTGTAAAATATTTATTTCATCAATTTTATCTTCAAAAATAAATGAAACCCCAAACGCTATTGCATTTTTTTCAATGTAAGGCTGTAGTATTTCCCGTTGCTTTTTAGTTAATTGTTTTGAATCATTCAATAAAGGGTGTTCGAAATCATCCGCTAAAATAACTGCTGCAGCAACAACCGGGCCTGCCAAACATCCTCTACCGGCCTCATCTGTACCTACTTCAACCGTATCTTTTAAATAAAAATTTTTAAGATTCATGCATTTATTATTCTCAACAAAATTAGTATTAATTCTTATACAATTTACTTTTAATAATTTCGTATCACTTCTAAAATATAATATGTTTCATTTCGTTCAAATATTTTACCTTTGCTACTTTATGAATTATATGAAAAAAGTATTTTTAGCATTATTTTTTTTGATGTTTATTTTTAGTGCAAATGCGCAAAAAGAAAATCTGGAACGCAATAGTAATAATCTGGTTAAAAATGACAGTACGAAGTTCAGTAAGGAGGTTAAATTTGAATTTGACAGAGAAACAACATATACCGATTATAAAATAATATCCATTTATAATGATACTACTGTTATTGACACGACTTTAACTTTAAAAAAAGATTACATTTTTAACTATCTGAGAAAAGACAATTTCGAATTGCTTCCCTTCCATAATCAAGGACAAACATTCAATAAATTGGCCTATAGTTTTGAAAATACTTCCATTTTTCCAACAATTGGATTCAATTCAAAACAATTCAACTATTACAAGCCTGAAGATGTTAATTATTACTCTGTTCCAACACCTACATCAGAATTTATGTACAGAACTGGTCTAGAACAAGGACAATTACTCGACGTTTTTTTAACAATGAACACCTCTGAACAAATTAATTTTTCGCTTGCATATAAAGGCTTGCGGTCAATTGGTAAATACAGGAATGCATTGGCTAGTCATGGCAATTTCAGAACTACTTTTAATTACAATTCCAATAATAATACTTATAGTGCTCGCGGTCATTTTTCATCATTCGATTTATTAAACTTTGAGAATGGCGGGTTAACTCCTGAATCAATTATTTTATTTGAAAACAATGATCCAAATTATATAGACAGAGCACGTTTGGAAGTGAATTATACCAATGCAGAAAACCTGCTTGAGGGGAAACGTTATTTTGTTCAACAACAAATCACTTTGATTTCTAAAAAAAATAAAATTGAAAAGCACAATACAATTGTTTATGATCAAATATATAAGTACAATTCAGTACTAAATGAAATTGAAAAATTAATAAAAAGTATTGATACGACATCAAATAAAACAAAAATTGATTCTTTAAACAAATCACTTCGTGTACATAAAAAATCACCTTTGAAAATAAAGGACTCCATTGTTAAAACGGATTCAATTGGCAATGATAGCATAATGAAAATTAAATCTTTAAACCAATCACCTCGTTTTCGTAAAAAATTACCTTTACCAAAAAAGGACTCCATAGTTAAAATGGATTCAATTGGCAATGATAACATCGTGAAAATTGACTCTTTAGCCAAAAAAATACCCTTACAAAAAAAGGATTCCATTGTTAAACCTGATTCAATTACTATCCCTAACATCACAAAAATTGACTCTGTAATATTAAAATCACCACTGAAGATAAAGGATTCTATCATCGAACCTGAATCAATCGCTCCCCATATCATAACAAAAATTGATTCTTTAACTAAAAAGTTACCCCTGCAGAAAAATGATTCAATCATCAAACCAGATTCAATTCCTGCCCCAAACATTACAAAAATTGACTCTTTAGCTAAAAACATTCCTTTACAGAAAAATGATTCAATCGCTAAATTGGATTCCATTGCCAGGAATAACCTCATAATAATTGATTCTTTGCTAATAGTTGCTGCTGAAATTAAAATTGATTCAACTCAATTATTACCCATTACTGAAAAAGACCTGTTTGATTTAAAATTTGGTCATACTTTTCTCTACGAGACCAAACATTACAGATTTAAGCAGGGTGCCCCAAATGAAATATTTGGTGATGCTTTTGACCAAAATATTGTAGATCATACTTCTTATCAGAAAATGGATAATCAAGTTTATTTGCAACTATTCACTCCATATACCGGTACTTTGAAAGCAACCGCTAATTACCTTAATTATAACTACCATTATAACAGCATTTTGTATTATAATGATTCCAAAACCATTTCAGATAAACTAAAAGGAAATGCTTTGGCTGTTGGTGCAGAATGGAAATCGAAAATTGGAAAATTATACCTTGACGCGAAGGCTTCCTCAATTCTTTCAGGAGATATCACAGGCAATTCGATAAGAGCCGCTGCAACCTTTAAAAAAGATAGTGTTTATAGTTTTAAAGGATATGCTGAAATTGCCTCAAAAACACCTAGTTTCAATAAGTTATTATTTCAAAGTGATTATATAAATTATAACTGGCAAAATGATTTTGAAAATGAAGAAATAAAAAATGTAGGCATTGAATTCCTTTTAAATAAATGGGGAAGTATCAGCGCCTCTTATAATATAGTTGATAATTATACCTACTTCGATGAGAATTCTGCTCCCGTTCAAGCATCAGAATCGTTAAATTATATAAGGGTAAAAGCTCATCAGTATTTCACTTTTAGAAAATTTACCATTGACAATACAGTGATGTATCAAACTGTATCAGAAGGTGAATCATTTTTTAAAGTTCCTGAATTATTAACCAGAAATACATTGTATTATTCAAATCACCTGTTTAAGGGAAAGCCTTTGTATATGCAAACCGGTATAACTTTTAAATATTTTACACTTTTTAACGCCAGCGCTTACAATCCTTTAATAAGTGAATTTGTATTACAAAATGAAACCGAAATTGGTAATTTTCCAATTCTGGATTTTTTCATGAACGTACAGATTCAAAGAACCCGTTTATTTTTAAAAGTTGAAAACTTTGGCGCCAGTTTCACAGGAAGAAAATATTATTCGGCACCAAATTATCCTTACAGAGATTTGATTGTTCGATTCGGACTGGTTTGGAATTTCTTTATATAAATCAAATCTGATTCTTAACCATTAAAAGAGCTTTTTAAGCTTAGTCAAAATTTGGAAAGTGTTTCAATAAATTACACTATTTCTTTGAAAGTTGTTTGATTTTTATTTTAAAAGCTGCAAAAAACAAGGTCGTTATCGGACTCAACCAATTAAATATTGCGAAAACAAAATATTCATCTACGCTTACTCCCAATACTCCTGATTGGTAAGCTCCACCTGTATTCCAAGGAACTAATGCTGATGTTACTGTTCCTGAATCTTCTAATGTCCTGCTCAGGTTTTCAGGAGCTAACCCTCTGTCTCTAAACGCCTTTTCATACATTTTCCCTGGAACAACAATAGCCAAGTACTGATCTGATGCAGTTGCATTTAACGTGATACAACTAAACACTGTACTAGCAAACAACCCAAAAATGGAATCAAACATATTTAAAATTGAACTGCTTATTTTAGCTAATGCTCCAATTGCATCCATCACACCTCCAAAGGCCATTGCACAAATAACAAGCCAAATGGTTCCTAGCATACCTCCCATTCCTTTTGCTTTAAATAAGTCATTCAACTTCTCATTATTTGTGTAAATCGAAGTTTCAACTGTCAAAGCATTCATTACCGCAAAATAAGATGATTTAAAAAAATTCGTTGGTACTGCATTTAACTTTATGACACCAATCTCTTTACCATTATTGAAAATAGTTGTTGTTTTAGAATACAATTTATCTACTGCTTTATCAGAAATTGGAAGTTCGAAAAAAAGTGTATTTGACAATGTAACTGCTTCTGATTTTGGAATTAAGGTGTACTCTCCAGGTAATTGATAATTATTGTTGGTTACATTATCCCATTCGACATAATTTTTAAATTCACTCGAAATCTTCGTGATATCGTACCTTAATCCTTGATTCCAAATAATTGCACTTTGAAAGGTTACAGCAAAAACCCCACCTAAAAGAGCCCCGATAATTAAAGCTATTAATGGCGAAGTCTTTTTAATTATCAAGACTACAACAACAGCTGGAACAACAAAAAGCCATGGTGAAATATTAAAAGAAGTTTTTATTCCGTTTAGCATCTCATTTGTATTGATGCTTCCGGAAGAATCAATATTAAAACCTATAATTATAAACACAATTAATGTAATCAAAATTGTAGGGACTGTAGTGATAGTCATATACTTTATATGCTCAAACAATTCTCCACCGGCAACTGCCGGTGCCAAATTGGTTGTATCACTTAAAGGGGACATTTTATCGCCAAAATAAGCACCTGATAAAACTGCTCCTGCAGTCATTCCAGCTGGAACACCTAAAGCATTTCCAATACCCATTAGTGCAATCCCAACAGTTGCTGATGTTGTCCAGGAACTACCTGTAGCTGTTGATACAATTGAACAAATAATAAGCGATGCTGCTAAAAATATTGTCGGATTTAAAATTTGGAGACCGTAATAAATCATCGTTGGAATAACACCACTTAATAACCAAGTACCGGCTAATGCACCTACCATCAATAAAATCAATATAGCACCCGCAGTAGATTTTATGTTTTCACCAACCTCTTCAATCATTAACTTGTAAGGAACTTTATTTGAAAATCCAACAATTGCTGCGATAGCCGCTCCCATCAATAAAATAAATTGATTACTCCCACTTAAAGCGTCGTCACCATATACAAATACGTTAAAAGCCAGCATTCCAATCAAAGCAAAAATAGGAATTAAAGCCTCCCACAGCTTTAATTGTTTATTTACAATTATTTTTTGATCTCCAACTTTTATTTCTGATAAGTTCTCGTTTTCTTGCATTCTCTGATTTTAAAGAATGTAATGATACATAATTTTGAAAGCAATTGCAAATGATTACATTATCCTGTAATATGGAAAAACGCATAAGAAATAATGTGAAATTGAGAATTGAAAATAATAAATTGACCTGTAATAAAAATAGTCAATTCCTAGGAAGCCGGAATACTATAAATTAAAACTTCATCATTAATAAACAATAATCAAGTCTTAGTGTCTGGTAATAATACTTAATTCTAGCTGCTCAATTCTAATTCCTTAAAAACTCCAACTTTTTTCATACATCTCCTCATAGCTCTATAAGTACGATTGATATTATTGTCCAAGCCCACTGAAAATCGGATAATTCCGTCAGATATTCCCATTTCTGCTTGTTCTTCTTCAGGAATTTCTGATGAAGTACTTGTTCCAGGAGCACTGAACAATGTTTTATAAAATCCTAAGCTTACCGCTAAATATCCTAAGTTCTCATCCTGCATCAGCTCCATCAATTCATTTGCTTTGTCTATGTTTCCTACATCAATGGTCATCATGCCTCCAAAACCGTATTCTTTATTATACATCGTTTTAAAAAGTTTATGATCCTTATGACTTTGTAATCCCGGGTATACCACTTTCAATCCGTCTTTTTCAAAATGTTTAGCTAAATACAGTGCGTTTTCACTATGCTTTTTCATTCTGATATGCAGTGTTCTTAAATTCTTTAAAATGCTCGCTGCCCGCATACTATCCATCACAGGACCTAACAACATGGCTGCACCATCGTTAACACTTCTTAAACTATCAATAAACTCTTGAGTACCACAAACAACACCTCCAACAGTATCGTTCGTTCCATTAATAAATTTCGTTAAACTATGAATAGTTACATCCGCACCTAATTTTTGTGTAGAAAAAATTAATGGAGCAAAAGTATTATCTACCACAAAAAGAATATTGTGCTTTTTCGCAATTTTTGATAATTCCTTAATATTAGCGATTTCTAAAAGTGGATTGCTTATTGATTCACAATAAATCATTTTAGTACTAGAAGTTATTGCTGCTTCGACTTTTTCCAATGAAGAAATTTCAACAAATGAAGTAGCAATCTGCAATTTTGGGGCAAAGTTTTTTAGAAAAGCATAGCTGCCACCATAGATGGTTCTACTTGCTACAATGTGATCACCGGCTCCACAAACCTGCAACAATACAGATGTAATAGCTCCCATTCCTGAAGCTGCCACATTTGCTGTTTCAGTAAATTCCATGGCTGCCAGCGCTTCACTCAAATACAAATTACTGGGGCTCGTATGGCGCGAATACAAATAACACCCTTCTGCGTGACCTTCAAAAGTGTCGAGCATTGTTTTTGCATGTAAAAAAGTATAGGTTGCCGAATCAGAAATTGAAGGATTTACACCTCCAAACTCTCCAAAATATTGTAAATCCTGGATTTTATTTGCTGGTTTATTGCTCATGGTAAATTATTTTATTTTACAAAATTACCACATTTCAATATAATAATCTGTTATAAATACTATTTTTAGTTATTTTATCTAATTTATTTATATTTTATAGAATTTTATTCTATTTATAACTTATTTTTTGTTTATTTTTAGCAAATATTCCCGATTATTATGATATTAGATGCAATAGATAAGAAAATCTTGTTAATTCTTCAACAAAATTCAAAAAATAACATAAAAGAAATTGCTATAAAGGTCGGATTGACACAAACACCAACCTATGCACGCATAAAAAGACTTGAGAAATCAGGTATTATCGAAAAATATGTCGCCATTTTGAACAAGGAAAAAATTGGATACCATGTTGAAGTATTTTGTCAGGTGTCATTAATGGTTCATTCGAAGAAACTGATAACCAAATTTGAAAAAGCTATTAACAGGATAGACGAAGTTAAAGAATGTTTCCACGTTGCCGGAAATTACGATTACTTATTAAAAGTCATCGTGAAAGACATGAAAAGCTATCAGCTTTTTTTTAAAAAATAAATTATCCGTTTTAGATTCTGTTGCCAATGTTCAGAGCACTTTTATAATGACAACTACGAAAGAAAAAATTATTTTAAAATAATCAAAAAAAAAAGTCCAACTATTTTTAATTGGACTTATACGTTATAAAATGAATTTTATTTTTGCGCTACAATAGTAACTTGCAGATCAAATTCATTATCTATAAAATCCTCTTTTAAATTATTAAAAAAGGTTTTTGATTTGTACTTCACATTGAAATCAGCTCTGTTTATTTGAAAAGTTTCACTTGTCAATGTCACGGTTTCATCGTTCTCTGAAACAGTTGCTTCGAAAGAAATTTCCCTGGTCACATCTTTAATTGTCATATTTCCAGTAATAATTATTTTCCCCTCCTTATAATTACTACTTGTAATTTCAAATTTTGAGGTTGCATACTTTTCGATTTCAAAAAAATCTTCCGATCTTAAATGATTTTCTACTCTTTTGTTGTCTTTACTTTCTTCAATGGTAGACATATCTGAAATAAATGATCCCCCAATTAACTTGTCATCCTCTAATATTAAACTACCCGATGCTAAATTAATTGTACCTGTATGAGATCCTGTAGGTTTATATCCCTTCCATACAACTGTTGATCTTTCAACATCAACCTTTAATTTCTTTTTGACCGGTCTTATAAACGACATTGTTACAATAACAACAATCATTACTAATATTCCTGTTTTTTTCATTTTTGATTTCTTTATAGTTATTACAATAGTACTATAAATTAAGTAGTCTTAACAAGTCAAAATGCATTTTTTAGAAATATTTAACTTTTCAATTTGGAACTTTGGATCGTCAATGAATCATTCAATTTTTAAATATCTCTGTTTTTTGAGTCGATCAAAATGGTTACCGGGCCATCATTTACAAGGGACACTTTCATATCAGCTCCAAATTCACCGGTGTCTACTTTTTTATCTAACTCCTTTTCTAACTGATGAACAAAAAATTCATATAGCGGAATGGCAATTTCCGGTTTTGCAGCTTTTATATAGGATGGTCGATTGCCTTTTTTAGTATTGGCATGCAAAGTGAACTGACTAACAACAATTGCATCTCCATTGCCCTCCAACAATGATTTGTTCATTACTCCGTGATCATCATTAAATATCCGAAGATTAGTAATTTTTTTAGTAAGCCACTCGATATCTGTTTTAGTATCTGAAGACTCTATCCCCAATAAAATTAAAAGTCCTTTTTTAATTTCACTTACTTTGATTTCCCCAATTGTAACAGATGCCTCAGAAACTCTTTGAATTACTGCTCTCATTTAGTTGATATTGTTTAGCTGTTTTGAAATTTAATATGATATGGATTTTACTTTTTGCTCCTTAAATGTCTTATCTGTTCTTTACCTATGCCATATTCCACTTCTATAGCTATGGTACATTTCCCTATTAATCATATATTGCTGTTCTATAATTTTCTTCTTCTCCTTCTATCATTTGTAAATAACTTTTATATCTTGAAAAAGCAACCGATCCATTTTCAAGCGCTTCCTTTACAGCACATTTAGGTTCGTTAATATGTAAACAGTTATTGAATTTACAAGCCTTTTTTAATTTAAAGAATTCAGGAAAATAATCGGTTATTTCATCCGGTTCGAAATCAACTACTCCAAATCCTTTAATACCTGGAGTATCAATAATAAACCCTCCAAAACTCAATTCAAACATTTCTGCAAAAGTAGTTGTATGTAGCCCTTGCTTATGTACCTTGGATATTTCTGCAGTTTTTAAATTCAATATTGGTTCAATCGCATTGATTAAAGTTGATTTCCCAACTCCTGAATGCCCTGAAAACATCGTTGTTTTATTGATCATTAGGGCTTTTATTTTATCAATATTTATTTTCTCGGTAGCTGAAACATTTATACAGGTATACCCAATTGATTTATAAATAGACTCTAATTCTTCTTTCCGGGTTTTCAGTTCTTTTGTAAATGAATCGATTTTATTAAAAAGAAGGACCGCAGGAATGCTGTAAGCTTCTGCAGTTGCCAAAAATCGATCTATAAATCCAGGAAAAGTAGGTGGATTGTCAATGGTTATAATTAAAAAAGCAATATCAATATTTGAAGCTATGATATGTGTTTGTTTGGAGAGCTTAACTGATTTTCTAATGATATAATTTTTTCTTGCTAAAATCTCATTAATAACACCCGTTTCCTTTCCTGCTTCAAATTCAAATTTTACATGGTCTCCAACAGTAACAGGGTTGGTACTTTTTATGCCCTTTATCCTAAATTTTCCTTTCAGTCTACAATCAACTCTGTTTCCGTCATCACTACAAACTGTATACCAGCTTCCCGTAGATTTTGTTACAATTCCTTTCATTATCACAAATATACTTTAAAAGTATACAACAAATTAAAATATAGATCAGATTTAAACTCAATTCTAGCTTGGATACATACAATAATGAACAAAAAAACTCAAACCAAATTGGTTTGAGTTTTTTTATGATATTCATTTTCTTCTTAAGCTGGGGTAACTTTCAAAGGCATTCTATACAGTTTATCTTTTTCTCCCGGGCTTTGAATTTTTTTATAGTTCAAATTTCTTCGGACATAATTCAATACTTCACCATCACTGGAATCCACATTCAATACAACGATTTCACCCTCAGAACTAAACGTGAAAATTATTTCTACGTTGATTTCTTTTTCAATTGAATAACTCGGTGTTTTCAATAATTTAACAATTTGGTCAATCATTTCTTTTTTAGAATCGTCAGGATTTACATTTGTTGCAAATAAACTCGCTGTTCCAATTACTAAGGCTAAAGCCAATAACATAAATTTTTTCATAATAAATAGGTTTTAATTTTTAGTTTAAATATTAGTTTTAATTTTTCTGATTTATCTAAGAGACGTACGAATTCATTACGTGTTACATCACAATTTTACTATTAACAATTTTTTAACTAAATATATTCATTATTCATAATTTTATTAACACATTTTTAACTAAAACGATATTGTTGATGCTGTTTTTTAAAATTATTTTCTTCTTTGCCTTCATTTTAAACGATTATTACTTAATAGTCTAAAATTCTTCGATTTATTCTCCAGCAGTACTATTTTTCAAGATCAATTATTATTCTCAAACCGAAAGACATAAAATTTTCAACTGTATGATATAAGTCATTAAAACCTAATAATTTATTAATTATTTTCGAAGTAATAATTGCTTAATTATTAGCGCTCTGATCTTCCTTAGGCATTAGAATACTAATCCTCCATAGGCATTGGATCGCTAGTCTTACAAAGTAATTGTTACCACCTCCTCCCGATAGCTATCAGGAGGGGTGGTTTTTTTATAAAAACTAATCCGGATCTTTCGGACTTCAGTATCACCTTAATTATACAAGCTTCTTACAATTTAAAAATATCATCAATTAAATACCTACCTGATAAAAGTCATAAGTTTTTGATTTTGAATTAATTAAATTCGTTATAAATTAAAATCACTATTTATAAAAGCATCTTATCATGAAAAATATTTTATTCATAACAATTTTATTTATGTACTTTACATCAAATGCTCAAGAATTTAAAATAGAAAAGAATTCAATAATCGGAATATTTGAATCTGAAAGTAAAAATAAAGCAGATTTATTTGCTGCTATTAATAATTGGATATCTATGAATGACAATTCGTCAATGAATGTTCAAATGAATGACATGGAGTCTGGTAAAATAACCATTAGAGGACTTAACGAAATTTCTTATAAAAGTTTGGCTAAAGCATTAAATCCTTACACTAATAGTATTCCTGAATATTCATCTTTAATATTCAATCATTTGATTGAAATAACCATAAGTGATAATAGCTATAAAATAAAATATAAAATAGTTGATATTGCTTCTGAAAATTCAGGAAAAAACAATTTATTTTTCAAATGCATTGATTTGAATCACATCAATGAAATAGCCATACAGAAATACAATGACCAAAATGACCTGTTTTTAATTGAAGGCTTAGTCAAAAAGAAAAAAAGAGAAACTTACAGGACTTTGGCAAAACCAATGTTTGAAGATATTAATAATGCCTTAATCTTTGACTTAAAACAGACAATGGCATCAATTGAAAAATCCGTATTAAATTCAGAAAAAATAGCCTTGTAAATTTTTATAGAATCATTTAACTATGAAATATGTTGTGCTCATTTTAACTTTGTTAATATTCATTTCTTGTTCAAAAACGAAAGAACAAAAAATGCAGGAGAGCATTAAAACTGAATTTAAAAAAGAAAAAGATAGTTCTTCCACTTATGAATTCGTAAATATGGAAATAAGTAAAACCATTTCCGTTGGCGAAAGAAAAAAGGTAATGAATGAACAAAGGTTGAAAGAATTAATTGATCTGCGTACAAATTTCATTGAAATTGGAATGGCAGTTGATGATATTTTGTCGTCAGAATCCCAATTGAAAAAAGAAATGGAATTTTTAAAGAATAAAGACGATAACTTAATAGCAGTTTATTATGTCGATTTCGTTGTTCAAAGTTCAAACAAACTTGGTGCAGTATCAAAAAAAGATTATTCGGCTACTGTATTAAATGACGAAGAGTCAACTGTTGTTCATTTAAAAAGCATGAATTAATTGAGTTCTCAATATTTTAAGCATATTAAATCAACTTCGATTAATTTATTCTTGATTAAATAAATAAAAATTCCGTAAACACTAAATTTAACCCACAAATGAATCGGTTTTTAACACTTGTTTTCCCTGCTCACTTTGAACCTGAATTAGTGGTTCACTTTGCCCGGACTTTCCACTGTATATAGCAAATTGGGAATTCTGTTCTTTACAAAAGTTCAGGTTCTTACGCAATGTTCCAGCATCTATTCTAAGCCATTCTGGAGGAGGTAGGCTGAACGCAAACTATGTAAGTGGATTGTATCGCTGGAGGGTCTGAAGGGGTTAGAGGAGAAAAATTAAGCTAAATAAACTTTTTAATATTTTTAATATGTTTTAATTATATTAAACAATTTATTAGTATCTTTATCATTATTATGGATCAACTATTCCTCAATAAAGGTGTTCATAGTCAAGGGGTAAAGCGTAAGAAAACTTATCTCAAAAAACAGATTCTAAAAACAATCTATTTTACAGGTCCCCTATCCAATGCTGATCTAGCCAAAAATCTTAACCTGAGCACACCCAATATTAATGGAATACTTGCTGATCTTATCAAGGATAAACTTGTAATTGATGTTGGCAAGGGAAGATCAAGTGGAGGACGACGCCCGAATATTTACGGTCTTGTAAAAAATGGATTTTACATCATTGGAATCAATATTAGCCTCTACAGAACAGGCATCTCCATATTTAATAGCCATAATAAAGAAGTATGCGAAAGGGAGTATTTCCCTATTCGGATAACGCAAGGAATTCAAATCTTTGATAAAATCAATTTTCATTTAAAGACCATTATAGACAACTCCGGTATCGACAAAAATATAATTGTTGCTATCGGTATTGAGATGCCCGGTTTGGTTGACCAAAAAAAAGGCATGAATAACACCTATTTCCTTGACAATGAGAATTTGTATGGCGATTTACAAACTGTCTTTGATTATCCTGTTTATTTTGAGAATAATGCTAAAGTAAGAACATTTTCTGAGCAACAATTTGGGCTTGCAAGAGGAAAGAAAAATGTTCTGGTAGTCAACATTGGGTGGGGTATTGGCTTAGGAATTATAACTAATGGCAGGCTTTATGAAGGGAAAACAGGGTTTTCTGGTGAATTCGGGCATCTACCTATTATTGATAATGGCATTCTATGTAAATGTGGTAAAAGGGGGTGCCTAGAAACAGTTGCTTCATTAACAGCTATTGTTCAAATGGCAAGGGAAGGTTTAGAAAAATCCAAATCCTACGCATTGAGAAAACTTATTGGAGAAGACCTGGAAAAAATTGATATAAACACAGTAGTTCAGGCTGCAAAGGATGGTGATGAACTGTCCGCGGCAATACTAACAAATGTTGGCCATTGGTTAGGTAGAGGAATTGCCTATCTCTTGCAAATATTTAATCCCGAGATGATAATCATTGGGGGTAAATTAATTACCGCTGACAACCTGATCATGGATCCGGTTAAGCAATCAGTATTATCTTATACCAACCATATCATTAGCGCAGACACTGAAATCAAATTCTCGGACTTGGGGCAAAGCGCCGGTATAGTAGGTGCACCTGCTCTGGCAATGGAAAAAATATCTAACGAGAGAGAATTAAAAATAGTTAAACCTTTAAAACAAATAAATTAACAATACCTAATAAACCACACTATCATGGAAATCACTGAAATAAAAACAAGAGTAAAAAAAGCTGTTGCCAATGTTTTGGAAATGGATCAGACTGAAATATCTGATGATGCAAACTTCATTTTTGATCTTGGAGCCTACACGACGCTCTTCCGATCTGTTTACTGTTGGTGGAAAGGTTTGTGTGGTTTATTAGGTATTGTTAATTTATTTGTTTTAAAGGTTTAACTATTTTTAATTCTCTCTCGTTAGATATTTTTTCCATTGCCAGAGCAGGTGCACCTACTATACCGGCGCTTTG
>PVMS01081152.1_pt1 | contig 21387 bp, 16 predicted proteins | sample 1853461 | NCBI WGS metagenome assembly PVMS01 (sample SAMN08582032, study PRJNA380276) | Marine sediment metagenome, whole genome shotgun sequencing project. | isolation source: ocean sediment barecode stripped | collected 2017 | reverse complement strand
CTACCCCATTACCTGATCTTAACGTGCTAAAAAGCCGGATTCTGTTAGAGAATTTCAGGAGTTCATATTCGATTGAGGATCTTCATTCAGCGTTTGAGGCATACCAGCAAGCCATAGAAACATTGAATTATATGAAACTGGCCATGCGGGATGAGAATAGTAAGTTATTTGCTACATCGCAGATTCTGGAGGTTTACTATGAGGCCATTTATGTTGCCAAAATGTTGTATCAAGAGACGGGGGAGTTTCATTACCTGGAGAAGTCATTTGAATTTGCAGAAACCAGTAAGTCATTTGCATTGTATAGTGAAATCAAGGAGATTGAGGCCATGGAGTTTTCTGACCTGCCTGCCGATATCAGGGAGAAAGAGAAACGTTATATGGGTGAAATTCAGGTCTACGAAGAGTGGCTGTATGAAGAGCAGATTTCTGAAAATCCGGATAGTCTATTAATCGAATCACACAAGGATAAATTGTTTCATTTGAAGGATGATTATAACGACCTCAAGCAGGATATCGAATTAAACTACTCAAAGTATTATGAGCTAAAATACAATCCGGATTTTATATCGCTAAGCGAGGTTCAGAAAAGAATCCCATACAGGGATGCGCTGATTGAGTATGTACTTTCGGATTCAATTCTGATCACTTACATCATCGACCGGAAAGGAATAAATACAGTGACCCAAACGATCGGAACTGAATTTTCTGATGAGTGTATCGAGTATTACAGGCTTCTTCATTCCCAAAACTTTAGCAGCGGTGTACATGAAAACTACAAGCGTTTTGTAGAACTTGGCCAGAAATTTGATAGCATCCTTATCGAACCTGCCCTGAAGTATACCGACAGAAAGAATTTTACAATCATTCCGGACGGGGCCATCACATATCTTCCTTTCGAAGCTTTCATTACAGAAAAGGAAATTGATACTGTATACATCAATTACCTGACTCTGCCTTACTTGATCAGGAAGTATTCAGTGGGTTATTCCCACTCTTCTACCCTGTTGTTCAGTGAGCGCCTTAAGACCAAATCACCCAAGGCAGAAGTTCTCGCCTTCGCACCAGTCTACAAGAATGTTATCTATAATATGTTCGATACAACCTCCATCCGTAAGGCACTTAAAGACACTGACTTTCTGATTCCTCTGGCTGGAACCATCAAGGAGGTGCAGCGGATTAATGAGACAGTTCCTTCAAGGGTGTTTTTGAATGAGCAGGCCACAGAAGCCAATTTTAAAAAGCATGCTTCCGACTATAACGTACTGCATCTGGCCATGCACACCATTATGAAAGATGATGATCCGCTCTACTCGCTACTGGCATTTACAAATGTGGAAACAACCGATAGCAAGGAAGATAATAAGTTGTATGCCTATGAAATTTATAACCTGAAACTCAATGCACAGATGGCTGTGCTTAGTTCATGTAACAGCGGTTTCGGGAAGATGCAAAAAGGGGAAGGCATGATGAGCCTGGCGAGGGGATTTATGTACGCTGGATGCCCCTCAATCATTATGACTTTGTGGCAGGTCGCCGATAAATCCAGTTCGGATCTGATGACCTCCTTCTATAAATACCTTAAAAGGGGACGGAGCAAGCAGGAAGCCATGCGACTGGCAAAAATCGATTATCTGGAAACTGCCGATGAGCTGACCTCCAACCCATATTTCTGGTCGGCTTTCGTTGTTCTTGGAGATAGCAGTCCCATCTATCGTCGATCCGGGGTTGCCTATTGGATGGTTGTTATTACCATATTTATCGGTCTTGTTGTCTTAGTGCAATCCCGCAGATCCCGCAGATTCTGAATATTCTGATCACTTCTAACCAAAATTGGGATCATTGATTGCCAGATCATACCTGCGGCTTTCCGGACTATGCGCAACCATTACCCAGAAATAGCAGCTCTTCACCCCCGGCATTCCGCATGTAGGATGATATCCTTCCGGAACAACTACACAATCGCCAGTAGAAACTGGATGAACAAACTCAAATTCACCTTCTTTCCTGCTGGCTAAATGAAAGGCTGATGCAGGTTTGGGTATATCAAAATAGCAATAGACCTCTTCAAGGTCTTTGGTATGCTGGTGTGGAGGCCAACTGGTCCACTTACCTGGTTCACCGTAAGTGATTCCGCAAATCAAGCGAGATCCTTCATCCTGCTGTGCAAGGGTCATGAATACTTCACGCTGATAAGGAGGTTTACCATGAACCTGGTGAATATCTCCCAGCGGTAAACTTAGATCAAATTTTCTAGTGAGATATTTGCCTTTGCCTTCATATAAACTTCCCCCAATAAAGATCGAGCAATCCTCCAGCGCCATTATAACCAGCTCCTCATTGCCAGGCAAATAGAATGAATCGAAATGAGACAATTCGGTCTCCTGATCACCATGCTGAACAGTCACTTTCCCATGAATCACCACACCGTTCAGTTCCAGGTTTTGATTTGTGAGTGTATGCGCCTTACCAGCACTCAAATTAAGGCGATAAATCCAGGTCAACTTGCATGCTGAATTCTCCGGATCGATTACCCTGTGCAATCCCTCTTCTTCAGAGCTATGGTATTTCCAGTGTGCGGGGTCGTTTAGGTCAATCATTGTGTGATTATTTGAGTACGTTAAACGCTTGATAGCAATCCTCCATCCACATAAACCATCTGGCCATTAACATAACTACTGGCTTCTGAGGCAAGAAATAGCAGAGCTCCAAGCAGCTCCTCCGGATTCCCCCATCGATTACTGGGAGTTCGATCACATAGCCAGGTATCAAACTCAGGATTTTCATAAAGTGGTTTGGTTAATTCTGTTTTGAAATAGCCGGGGCCAATCCCATTCACCTGAATGTTGTATTTGGCCCAGTCGATGGCCATACCCTTGGTTAGCATTTTCAATCCTCCTTTTGAAGCAGCATAAGGAGCTATTGTAGGGCGACCAAGTTCACATTGTACCGAACCGATGTTAATGATTTTACCAGATTTGCGTTTGATCATCGACTGAACTACTGCTTTGCCTACGATATATGCACCAGTCAGGTTAGTACCAATTACCCTGTTCCAATCCTCATCATCAAAATCTTCCAGTGGTGCCCGGAGATTTATGCCTGCATTATTAACCAGGATATCAATTGGGCCAAGCTCATTTTCAATGTCCAGGACAGCCTTATTTACTGCCTTACTATCTGTCACATCAAATACATAGCCCGATGCTTTAAATCCTTCACCTTTCAATTCCAGGATCTTTTCCTTCAACAAATCACTGTTTCGACCATTTAAGACCACGGTAGCTCCATGGCGGGCAAGTCCCCATGCAAAACTATTGCCCAGTGCTCCTGTGGCACCGGTAACAAGAGCCACTTTACCTTCTACATTAAAAATGTTTTTCATATCAATTTATTTGGTGCTCTAAATGTATTAATATGAGATTCAATTACGCAGTGATCACCACTCTACCTTATAACTATTTCGTAACTTTCACTTATCCATGAAGATAAGTAACGAGGAAAACATGAACAACCAATTTTACTGAAGGAGATTTATTGTAGTGGAATACGCCCGAGCGACTTCTAAACACCTATATGCTACCCTCCCTTGAATAAGCTTCTTTTACAAAAATTAAAACATTTGTCAGGGTTTGTTGTTTTTTGTGAAACCCTGACCGATGAAGAAGCGGAATCTGACAACAAAATTACTCCACACACCATTTCCTGTGAAGGATCCACATGGAAGCCTCAATTTCCCAATTTATGACAATGTAGCTTTCGAAGCTGATTCTGCAGAAGAGCTGGAAGCAGCCTTTAAAGGAGAGAAAAGCAAGCATATCTACTCAAGGATCACAAATCCGACAGTAGCCTATTTCGAATCTAAAATTCAGCATGCTACTGATGCCTTTGCGGTCACAGCCCTTTCATCTGGAATGGCAGCCATCTCAAACCTGGTCATGGCCCTTGGGAAGGCCGGAGATAACATTATTACCACCAGACATCTCTTTGGGAATACACTTTCCCTCTTTGATCAAACACTAAAGCCTTACGAGCTCGCTGCTCGCTATACTGATCTTACTGATCTGCATAAGGTGGCCGGGCAGATTGACTCCAATACCATTGCCATTTTCTTTGAGACCATAACCAATCCACAGCTTGAAGTGGCTGATATCAAAGCCCTTTCAGACATAGCGAAAAAGCATAACCTGTTACTTATTGCAGACACCACCCTTACCCCTCCTTCTATTTTTGATGCAGGCCAGCTGGGAATCAATATTGAAGTACTTTCCAGTACCAAATATATTTCGGGGGGAGGAACCTCGGTAGGCGGATTGATCATGGACTATGGTACATTCGATTGGAGCACTTTTGATAAAACCCGCCCGCTATTTGAAGAACACGGACCATCTGCCTTTAATGTATTACTGACAAAGCAGATCTTCAGAAATATGGGTGCCTGCCTCTCCCCTCAGAATGCATATATGCAAAGCCTGGGATTGGACACCCTTGATCTTCGGACTGACAGATCAACATCCAATGCCATTGAAATCGCACAATTTCTGGAAGGTCATGCTGCGGTTAAAGGGATTCACTACCCCGGTTTGAAGAGTTCCCCATTTCATGAAGTGTCAGTGCAACAATTTGGAGAGAAACCCTGTTCCATATTAACCTTCGATCTTGGGTCCAAAAAGGAGTGCTACACCTTCATGAATAAACTGAAACTGGTGCGACGCTCCACCAACCTGCAGGATAACAAAACCCTGATAATCCACCCGTTCTCAACTATCTTTTCTGAGTATCCGACCGACCAAATTGAAGCCATGGGCATCAGGGATACAATGATTCGCCTCTCTGTGGGAATTGAATACATTGAGGATCTTATTGAAGATTTTCGTCAGGCTTTAAAATGAAGGAAGCGGTAGCCTGATAATAAAGGTGGTTCCACTCCCCTCTTGAGTTTGATAATGAATGTTCCCTCCATGCATATTGATGATTTTCCGTACAATGCTCAGGCCGATTCCGGTACCCTTTTGCCTGGTGGTGAAGAATGGAATAAAAACCTGGGATTGAATCTCCTCTGAAATCCCAGCTCCGTTATCTGCTATCTCCATGATAATTTCAGAATCAGTCCGCTTCTTTCCACGCAGAGTGATTACCCCGTCGGGCAGGTCTGAAAGTGCGAACAGTGCATTCTTTACCAGGTTAATCAGTGCCTGTTCCATGAGGTTGATATCCGCATATATTGCCGGGAGACCGTCGCTTAATTCAAGAGAGAATGAAATCCTGGTCTGTTCCACTTCGTCGCTGAAATATGCCACCACATTTTCATAGAGGTGCTTCAGATCAATCTTCACCATCACAGGATCGGGTAGCCTGGTAAAACGCTTGTAATGTTCCACAAATTCCACAAGGGCATTCCCCCTTTGTGTAATCAGATCGGAGCTCTGAAGCAAGTCTTCAGCTGCATTGGGGGTGATTCTCATTTCACCGTCATCCTGAACCCTAGCCTGGCTCAACTTCCGCTTAATGCCAGCCCCCAGGGTGGAAATGGGAGTAACCGAATTGGAGATCTCGTGGGCTAGTACCCTGGTCATCTGTTGCCAGGACTCGATCTCCCTTGCCTCTAATTCAGATTTAATGCTCTGAAGGGAATAGAGCCTTATAGCCTCCCCATCCAGTTTAAAAACCGATACCCTGACCAGCAGGGGTATGGCTCCGGCATCATCCGACATGAACTCTATGACATTGCCCGAATCATATTTAAGCCTGCTTAATTCTCCAGCAAGTCCTTCTTGCAGCTTATCAAGATCTTCCAGTTTTCCAAGCTGATTTATACCAAATATTTTCAATGCTGCCTCGTTGATCAGTTCAATCCTGTCATGGGTTCCCACCGCAAGGACACCCGTGGTCATGTGATCAATTGTACGCTGAAGTAAGATGGTGCCTTTCTCTTTCTCAAACCTGATCCTGCTGATCTCCCGGTTCACGCTCTCAAAACTGTGATGAAGTCCCTGGAATGTCTTTTCCACCCGGTCCCTCCACAACACAACTGATGTATCCTCCTGTGTAAGAAGTAGCAGAAACCTGGCCAGGTTACGGTTGGTTCTATTCAGGTAGGAGAATAAAAGAATGACCTGCAGAATTGCAAAAAAAATAAGAAACAGTAGCGTAAAGAACCGGTCATGAATCACAAAAATCCAGGCAATGCCAGTGATGGTTAAGAGCAACAACAAAAGCCTTAGCAGAATATTGGCGAAGAAACTATTATAAGTCATATTTCCTTATTTTGTGATACAGTGTGGTCCTTGATATACCCAGTTCGGAGGCTATGCTGGAATAGTTACCCCGGTATTTCAGCAGGGCCTTCCGAATGGTATTCTGCTCTACCGCTTCCAGGTTCAGTCCTGTTTCGTCCATAACAGATGCGGTAGAGATATTAATGTCCTCGGGCTGGATGGTATCAGATTCAGACATTATCACCATATTTTCAACGGTATGCTGCAACTCCCTGATGTTTCCCGGCCACATATGCAGATAGAGTTTTTCCAGGGCTTTATTGCTCAGGCGCAGATTGTGCTTACCATACTTTTGAGCATAGATTGTCAGAAAATGATCTGCAAGTATGCCTACATCCTCTCCCCGATCCCTCAGGGCAGGGGTATCAATCTGTATGGTATTGATGCGGTAAAAGAGATCTTCCCTGAACTGACCTTTCTGCACCATCTGTCCCAGGTTCATATTGGTGGCTGTAATAACCCTCACATCCACCGGGACCGGCACATTAGATCCTATGGGAAAAACCTGTTGACTCTGAAGAACCGAAAGAAGTTTCGATTGCAGGTGGAGCGGCAGGTTCCCAATTTCATCAAGAAAAATTGTGCCTCCACTTGCAGCTTCAAACCTTCCGATGCGGTCAACTTTAGCATCTGTAAAAGAGCCTTTCTTATGACCAAACAATTCGCTTTCAAATAATGTGGAGCTGAGCGAGCCCAGGTCAACTGTCACAAAGAGCTGGTTATGTCGTTTCGACTGACGATGCACCTCCCAGGCTACCAACTCTTTCCCTGTGCCGTTTTCACCAAGGATCAAAACCGAAGTATCCGTTCCTGCCACTTTCCCTATGGTGCGATAGAGTTCTCTGACCTGCTTCGATTGGCCAATAATCTTTGGATATTGCCTGGCCACATCCTCCTGAAGCACTTGCTTCTCACGCTCCAGTTTCTTCACCCTTCGTTTTGAAATAGTTAGCTGGCATGCCGCATTAAGCGTAGAAATAAGCTTTTCGCTGTTCCATGGTTTTTGAATGAAGTCTATTGCTCCCATTTTCATAGCCTTCACAGCCAGTTCCACATCGCCATAGGCCGTAATCATAATCACTGAGAGATCAGGATCGGTTTGTAGAATCTCCTTCAACCAGAATAGCCCTTCATTTCCAGTGTTGCGCCCGGTGGTAAAATTCATATCAAGAAGAACAGCATCGAAAGCAGATTTTTCCAATGAGGAGCTCAGCTGATTGGGATTAGAGAGTGTGATCACCTTTTTGGCTTCTCCCCTGAGAAGCAGGTCCAAAGATTCCAGAACTGCAAAATCATCATCAATAATTAATAAATTGCCTAACATAAGGTGAGTATATTATCAGTAATGTTCACTTATTAAACATCATATGTTCATTTTTAAAACAAATATACATATATAATCTACAACCACAATTTTTAAAGCGCTGTATATCAACACCTGAGCATATTGGCACATGGATTGCCTGACATTCGAAAACAAAACTCATGTGGAAAAGCTTTTTTAAATCATCTTTCAGAGTCCTGGTTCGTCACAGGGCTTTCTCCCTGGTCAATACCCTTGGACTGGCCCTGGGCATCTCCGTATTTATAGCACTGAGCCTATATGTTCAATTTGAATTGAGTTTCGATAAGTTCCATGTGAATGCCGATCGAATATACCGCATTGAACAGGTCATGGAGGGAGGAGGCCGGACAGAAAGGATGACAGGCACACCGGAGCCCCTATGGCAGGCTCTTGCGGATGACTTTCCGGAAGTGGAAGCATCTATGAGATTGGTGCCGGGAGAGGCCAACCTTACTTCGGAGGAGGGTGAACATTTTGTTGCAAAAATATTCCTGGTTGAGCAGAGCTTCCTTACCTCCTTTAGCTATAATTTGATCCATGGAGATCCTGAAACCGCACTTGTTGAACCCTACAGCATGGTACTTACTGAAAGTACAGCACAGAAGCTTTATGGGGAAACTGACGTCGTTGGACGTAGTTATACCTATAGTGACAATCTTTATGAAATCACTGGTGTCATGAGGGATGTACCTTCAAATTCTCATCTTGAATTCGACTTGCTGACTTCAGTGGAAACTATCAGCGAAGGAAGGGGGGGGAGCGAGATTGCATTTGGATCCTGGGGCAACAACTGGGTAAAGCTCTATGTCATGCTGAAAAAAGGTCACGATATTGAAGATTTCAATCAAAAGATTGAACATTACCTGACCAAACACCAGGGCGATGAATCTCTTAATCAACTACATACACGCCCTCTGCTGGATATCCATCTACACTCAGACCTGCCTGATGAATATGCCACCAGGGGTAACATCCGGAACATTTACGTTCTGATTACCATGGCATTATTTGTCCTGATTATGGCGGGAATCAACTTTACCAACCTGTCCATAGCCTATACAACGGTCCGAGCCAGCGAGGTTTGCCTTCGCAAAATGAATGGTGCCAGTAAACGGATTCTGCTAACACAGTACCTGTCAGAATCGCTGTTCATGACGCTGATTGCCATCTTGCTTGGATTTGTAATATTCGAATCCCTTCTCCCTCTATTTAATAAACTGGCCGACAGGAACCTTGACTTTCTATATCTGTCCAATTACCCTTTGCTACTGCTGATCATTGCAACCGCTCTGCTTACCGGTCTTCTTTCGGGTGTTTATCCTGCCTGGTTAATCTCCAGGTCTCAACCCAGTGAATTTCTGCAGGCACAGACTTCCAAAGGCAGCAAAAATCCACTGCTTCGCAAGATTCTGATTGGTTTCCAGTTTTTCATTTCCACGGCAATGATTATTGGTATGTTGATTATACTAAGCCAGGCAAAGTATATGATGAAAAAGGATCTGGGGTACAATCCGGAAGGCGTGATTCGGGTGACGTTTAACGACTTCTCCATGGTTAAGGCTGAAAGACTTCATGAAAGACTATCAAAGCATCCCGATGTGGTAGCATCCACCATCCATGATTACCCCGTTTGTGAATCCACCAACTGGACCAGCATCGACTGGGAGGGTGCACAGGAGGGTGACTTCATTCGAATGAACGTCAATTATACCGATCATCGTTATCTGAACACCTACCAGATGAGACTCTCAGCTGGGGAAGGTTTCCGCACCAGGCAGCAGGGCACAGGGCCGGAAGGCAACCAGGTGATCCTAAATCAGGCAGCCATCGACATGATCCAGCTTGAAGACCCCATTGGGAAAAAGATAAACTACAGAATGGACTATAAGGGAAATCTCAGTGGGAAAGAGGCAACCATTGTAGGGGTTATTGAAGACTTCCATTTTCTATCGGTCCACAATATCATCCGGCCGTTAATGTTAAGGTTATATAATGAAGAACAGGTAGGATGGAGTATCTCTGTCAGATTTAATACCACCGATATTTCAGGAATCAGGGACTACATCCAGGAGCAATTCACATCTGTATTCCCCGGGCAGGCTTTTGACTACCAGTTTGTAGATGAATTCCACAACCAGATGTATGAAGAAGAAGGCAAAATGTCAAAGATTTTCCTTTTCATTGCCATCCTGGCCAATCTGATTGCGGCTCTTGGGCTATATGGCCTGATCGCCTATTCAACTTCCCTGAGGACACGTGAGGTGGGTCTCCGGAAAGTACTGGGTGCAAACTTCATCGCCATTTCCAGGCTATTCTCAAAAGAATTTATTGTCCTGGTTTTCATCGCCAACCTGGCTGCCTGGCCCCTGGTCTGGTTCGCAACCGATAAGTGGCTCCAGGCATTCCCTTACAGGGTAGAGTTTTCCATCCTGCCCTACATTGTCGCAATACTGGCAACCCTAGTAATCTCCTATGAAAGTATGATATACCATACCCTCAGAGCATCGCGAATAAAGCCGGCCGACATCCTGAGGCATGAATAGGCTGGACTACGCATTGACAAAGTCGCTCCTGGCCAGGTCTTCAAACAAAAAACAACCCCGGAGAGATCCGGGGTTGTCCAAATTATGAGAAGCACTCACCAGAGTTTGAGAAACTTACTGGTGATAGCGAGTTCAATCGAACTAATCTTCAGGAAATACATCCCTCTGTCAAGAGTGGAAATATCTATGGATTGGGATGAACCCTCCAGGATACCCTTCCAGCAACTTCTGACCATTAACAGTGTATATCATGTAATCATGGGGCCCTTCCTTCTGCAGCTGGATGCTAAGCTTGTCACCCGCCGGATTCGGGAATAACTGAATCAAATCAGAGGCTGTTTCCTTAACAGAGACTCCTGGCGTCAACTCCACCTTAAACTGATATCCCGATTCATCATTCGCTGATTCGGCACGGACATTCACTTGAACCATTCCTGCATCCTGCCCTACGAGATTCAACATATCACCATCCAGGGAGTATGATACAATTCCTTCTTTCGATGTACAGATAGTATAGCTTACCGGTTCCTCATCCAGATGTATGAAATGCTCCGATAAATCTATAGTGATTGATTCGCCATTGGGAAAGACTTTATTAGGTATGATCTCGTCCAATACCAGGTCACTGAGTTTGAATTCATCCAACCTGTTACTTACTCTAAACTGAGAATCTGTTGTGGTACCAACTCCATGGCCCCCGATCACATAAACCGCGTCACCAAAAGCACATACCGTATGCTCCCAATTTGCTTCCGGCATATATCCATAGACGCTCCACTGATCTTTGTCAGGACTGTATTTTAAAATCCTGGCAGTCATACTAACTTGATCCCGCCAAGACCTCCCTCCAAACAGATAAATCTCATTATTTATTACGCACCCACCAGCATTGAAAACCCCATACAGCATAGATGAGATCTCTGTCCAGCGGTCCAGCTCCGGATCATACACCTCTGAAGCTGTCCCGGCTCTATTATCGCCATTCCCACCAAAGACATAGATTTTCCCATTGCAGGCCAGTGAAACATGATCAGCCCTCGCATAGTTCATATCGGCCTTAGCCGTCCATTGATCACGGTCAGGATCGTACATATACAAATTTTTGTGTGTTTGAATTGCAGGAGTCTGACCACTGAGTCCGCCGGTTACATAGAGTTTTCCCTCCAGGCTACAAATCCCCACACTACCCATGGGCTCGGGCAAATTGGCCTTAAGCTCCCAGCTATCTGACTGCGGATCGTAAACATCCACCCTGGCCAGGGGTACAGCCAGCCATTCACCCCCTGTTTTTTCCCATTCGATACCCCCAACCACATAAAACTTGCCATCTACAGCACTTGATCCGGGAGTAATCACCCACCTGGAATAGGGTAAAGGTGAATTAGTCGTGTCCCAAGTATCTGTGACAGGATCATAAATATTGAGGGTGCTCCTTTGTGCAGAGGTATCGACTCCTCCAAAATCATAATACCCACAGGTGCAGTAGATTTTCCCATCGATGATACCTGCAACCATCTGGGCACGGCCCTCGGGCATAGGGGTTTTGCTGATCCAGGTCCCGCTACTGAATTTGCAGGCCTCAGGAACCTGGGCCTCCAACAAGAAAGTTGGCCCCATAAACACAATAAGTACGGTGAGTAGAAATAGCTTTTTCATAGGTTCTGGTTTTGGTTAGACACTATAGATAATACAGCTGTGACTCAAAACACACGTAGCAGATCTTTTTTCCGCTACTACACCAGACATACAAATTACAAATAAAACTTTAGCCAGGCGTTGTCAATCATTGACTTAAGTCCATATTCGTTGTAACTTTCAAATATAATGACGTCACCCCCCAACCAGGAATTTGAAGCGCTCTTCAGGGAGTATTTCCGTCCGCTTACCGTATTTGCTAAGCAATACGTAAAGGTTCAGGATGTGGCGGAAGATTGAAGAATATCCAACTGGGCTATACCTTCCATCCGGCCCTCACCCGGAAGATCCACATCCAAAGACTCAGGATATATATTTGTGCCAGAAACCTGCTAACCTTTACCAGGTACAGCGGACTGGATCCTGAAGTGGGTGGCTGGGGCATCGACAGCGGGATCTATCCCCAACCCCGAACCTTTATTGCCGGAATCAATCTTGACTTTTAAGGGTAACCCATTTGAAAATAAATCACTAATTTCAAATTATGAGCGATTCAAACATACTTAAACTAGGGCTCGCCCAGATCTCTCCGGTCTGGCTGGATAAAGAACAAACCCTGGAAAAGATAAAAAGCTATATTGAAAAAGCAGGTTCTGACAGTTGCAACCTGGTGGTATTCGGCGAGGCACTGCTACCCGGTTATCCATTCTGGCTGGGGCTTACCCATGGGGCAGATTTCAACTCAAAGATGCAGAAGGAGATCCATGCCCACTACATCAGGAATGCCATTCAGATTGAAGCAGGTGAGCTGGATACGCTGTGCAAAGCCGCAAAAGAGAACAAGGTCGCTGTTTATGTGGGCATTATTGAACGGGCAAAAAACAGAGGCGGACATAGTCTTTACTGTTCGCTGGTTTATATCAACCGGAAGGGTAAAATCAAATCGGTTCATCGCAAACTCCAGCCCACCTACGAGGAGCGATTGGCATGGTCGCCCGGAGATGGAAACGGATTACAGGTTCACCCTTTAAAAGATTTTACAGTGGGTGGATTGAACTGCTGGGAGAACTGGATGCCCCTTCCGCGAACTGCCCTGTATGGAATGGGCGAAGATTTGCACGTGGCTGTATGGCCTGGTTCTGCGAGAAACACTGAAGACATCACTCGTTTTATCGCTAAAGAGGCCAGGTCGTTTGTGGTTTCAGTCGGGGGACTGATGAGCATTAAGGATTTTCCGGCTGATACTCCCTATCGTGAAGAGATCATCCGGGATGCAGAAGATCCTCTTACCGATGGTGGTTCCTGCATTGCAGGTCCTGATGGGAAATGGATCTTAGAGCCGGTCATAGGAAAAGAAGGGCTCTTTGTGAGAACCATTGATTTCAACAGGGTACTGGAAGAGCGGCAGAATCTGGATGTTTCAGGACACTATTCACGCCCCGATGTAACACAGCTCATTGTAAACCGGGAGCGTCAATCGGTGGTTAAAATTAAAGATCCGGATTGATAAACCCTCCCGGGCCAGGGCTTAATCTTCCATCATCGCCTGGTAATCGGGATCTTCCTTGATCTTGTTGACCAGGTATTCTTTGCAAAAGTGTCGGCGTTTGCGCACATATCCCTCACTGCGGAAACCCAGTTGACGGGCAATTTCAGATCCGGTCAGATCCTGTGCCGTAAGGCGGAGAATTTTCTGACAATCCTCTGGAATCTTAAACAGTGTTCGTTGATAGATGGCCATCCTCAGATCTTTGTCTTCCACCGGAGAAGGTGGTTTAAACGCGATTTTTTCTTCGTGATCCCGGTTCAGGGGATCAATATCGATTCTCTTTATTTTCCGAAGGTGTTTCAACCAGAGAAGACGTGAAATGGAATAGATATAGGTATTGAATGCTGAGGTTAGCTTGAATTTTTGATCCTCTTTGATTTTTTTGAAAATGATAATCAGCGCTTCCTGAAATATATCCTCAGCATCATTTTCCGAACCGGCATTATTTACAACCAGTTGCTTGACCGTGTTGAAGGAGTTTTTATAGATATATTGCAGAACACGATTTTCCCGTTTTCTGAGTCCCGAAATTATTTCTTCATCCAACAGCCGTTTCACTAGAGAAGGGTTGCATTTTTCTGAATCACAAATATAAACATTAAGTGATTCCTACCGATATGCTTACGAAATAAAAAACGAAAGGTTCTACCGGTCCGTGTAGCGCTTGATCATTAGGTCTAAAGCCCTGGTGCAAACCGGGCAGAAAGCAGCATCATTGGTATGCATCCTGCAATCGATCATGGGTCTGAAGATTCCTTTTGCCAGGTAACCTCCTCCTTCATACACACCTACCGACTCATTGTATTTTTCTTCGGGTGGTGTTGGTACCGGCGTGCTCTTATTCACCATTTCTTTCCATTTGGAATCAAAATCATTCATGGTGGTCAGGTTGGGATTCCAGGGTTCAACCTCCAGGTTAAAAAAGTCATTGTAGGCCACTGCTGAACTGAAATACTCATCACCCAGACCTCCAAAGGCATGACCAAATTCATGGATTACCACAGCCCTGGAAGACATGTTGTCAGCGGCTGAGATGCTGTAGAGGTTGTACATCCCTCCCCCACCATACTTATCTGTATTCACAAGGATATAGATCTGATCGTAATGCGCATTGGCCGCCACATCACATACCGACTTATAGTCCATGGTAGTCATATAGCGTTCAATACCAAATGTGTAAAAACTGGAATTCATCACAGTGTTTTTCCAGACAGTATCACCAGGAATATCAGTACCTGAATCCTTGCTGGCTGAGAGCACCGCCCGCACATTAAAATCATCCTGCCTGCTTTTAAAGGGTTCTTCCGAGAAGATATAGCCCGCCGATCGTTTCGCATCCGCCACGAATTTCTCCAATTCACCTTGAGTGTATCCTTCTGCCAGAAAGAGGAGATCAATTTTATTCTCCGGCGGACCATTAATCTCAATATCGACAGTTTCAAAAGCAGCAGGTAGAGAAGGATCGACAAAGATGGATGCCGGATCAAATGTTCCAGACCAGGAAGATTTAAAGCTCCCCTCCCAGCCCCGGTCAAATATCTCCACCTTCACCGGAGCCTTTGGCCATGGGAGCCTCAATACATGGTTATAAGCCCTTATGATCGTCTCAGATTCGGCTGTGGTCTGCCACTCCCGGAAAAGGGTACAGTAGGTCAGGCTGTATATAAGGGTCCCCGTTTGGGCATCCTTTACCTCAAACTTATGATCTCCATAGTCGAAAGGATCAACCAGTATAGATTTAGATCCGCTGTAATGCTGCTCTTTTCTTAATTTAGAAAATGCATAGGTGGATTCCTCAGATGTCCCTGAAAAAATCAGGTCCACCCTCATTACCCCTTCATCAAACCATTGATCAAAGGACTGGCCCAGTAACGGAAATGCTGTTGTGAACAAGAATAAACTCAGAAAAATGGAAAGTTGGCGGCTCATATGAATCAATTTGGCGCATTAAATTTATAATTTAGCATGATAACCTCAAAACAAATTTCCGATGATTGAAAAATGGATTGGCTGGTACAGCAACCTGCTCAGCAGTACAGGACTTTCAGAGAGCCTGGTAGTATTTATCGAGAATGCAACGATCATAGTGATTACCATCGGACTGGCTATTCTGGCAGATTTTATTGTAAAAAAGATCATTATCGGTTCCATTACCAGCCTGGCCAAAAAATCTAAAAATGACTGGGATGATATTTTTGTGGAGCGGAGGGTATTCAACCGACTGGCCCACCTGGCTCCAGCCATAATAGTGCATTATGCATTGAAATATATTTTTGATGCTGAAAACCTGGTCAGTTTCATGGAAAACCTGATCCAGGCTTATATGGTGATTGTAATACTGTTTGTGATCGATGCAGTACTGGATTCCCTTCACGAAGTATATAGCCGCCTGCCGATTTCCGATGGAAGAAACATCAAAGGCTATGTTCAGGTGGTAAAGATCATATTTTATTTTGTAGCCATTATCCTGATCATCTCCATCTTCAGTGGTGAAACTCCAAAAACGCTGATGGTCGGACTCGGAACCATGGCTGCGGTCCTGATGTTGGTTTTTAAAGATACCATCCTGGGTTTTGTGGCCAGCATTCAGCTTTCTGCCAATAAAATGGTCAATGTGGGGGACTGGATCTCCATGCCCAAATACGGTGCTGACGGAGATGTGATCGATATCAGCCTGAATACAGTCAAGGTACAGAACTGGGACAAAACCATTGCCACTATTCCAACTTATGCCCTTGTTTCAGAATCATTCAATAACTGGAGGGGTATGGAAGATTCGGGTGGCAGGAGAATCAAACGTTCCATTAACATTAATATGAAGAGTGTAGGTTTCCTGGATCATGAACAAATTGAGAAATTCAGTAAATATCACCTGCTGAAAGATTACATTACCCGAAAAGAGAAAGAGATTACCGACTACAACACAGCCAACAACCTGGATGAAGATACAGTGACCAACGGAAGGAAAATGACCAACCTGGGAACCTTCCGGGTCTACCTGGAGAACTACCTGCACAACCACCCAAAGATCCATCAGGATATGACTTTCCTTGTCAGGCATCTCCAGCCCACAGAAAAAGGGCTTCCGGTGGAAATCTATGTATTTAGCAATGACCAGGAGTGGGCCAAGTATGAGGCAATTCAGGCTGACATTTTCGATCACATTCTGGCCATCATGCCTGAATTTGGACTTAGCGTCTTCCAGAATCCCACCGGTGACGATTTTCAGAAACTAGTCTAATCTGGATTGAAAGTTTTTTACAGCATAAATGTTTAATATCACATAATGTATTGTGATGTTCTTTCAAATTGTAACTACATTTAGGGAATCTAAACCTACAAAGACATTTCTGTAATATGGAAGATTCGCACCACATTGACAATCTGGACCGTAAGATACTTTCCCTGATCACCCAGAATGCGCGCATTCCCTACCTGGAGGTAGCCCGGGAATGCAAAGTATCAGGAGCTGCCATACACCAGCGCATTCAGCGCCTGACCAAAATGGGTGTAATTACCGGTTCTGAGTTTATTGTCAGTCCCAAGAAAATAGGTTTCCCCACCTGTGCCTATGTGGGTATTTTCCTTGACAGTGCACACCTCTATCCGGATGTGGTGACACAGTTAAAGGAGATTCCCGAGATTACACAATGCCACTATATCACAGGTGGATACTCCATCTTCATCAAAATATTTACAAGGGACAATGAGGATCTGAAACATGTGCTGGTGGATAAGGTACAGGCCATCCCCGGAGTTTCCCGTACCGAGACTTTCATCTCACTTGAGGAGAGTTTCAACCGGCAGCTGCCACTGGAGTAATTTATTCCCGGGTGTGGCAGGACTTACGCACCTCGCTGACGTAATGCTTCAAACAACATTACTCCGGCTGCAACAGATACATTTAACGAGGCGATGGTCCCTTTCATGGGGATTGAAACCCAATGATCAACATTCTTAAGCAGATCGGCCGATATCCCACGGTCCTCACTCCCCAGTACAATTGCTGCAGGGCCTGTCATATCCGCATCAAATAAAGACTCCTCTGCCTTTTCAGTGGCAGCGAACACCTTGAGTCCACTTTCACGCAGAAACCTGGCAACGGTTATCAGGTCCCGCTGTCGGCAAACAGGAATTCGGTGCAATGCTCCTGCTGATGTCTTAATTGCATCTGCATTGATGGCTGCGCTTCCTGAAAATGGAATTACAATGGCATGAACTCCAGCACATTCCGCACTACGCGCAATGGCTCCAAAATTGCGAACATCGGACACTTCATCCAGCAATAAAATCAGGGGGTCCTCACCTGCTTCATAGATGGCAGGCAACAGGTTGGTGATATCACTATAGCTGATATGAGAAATATAGGCAATCACTCCCTGGTGGTTCTTTCCGGTAACCCGGTTGAGCTTCTCTATGGGAACCTGCTGAACCGGAATACTCAATTGACGCAATTGGGCCTGTAGCTTTTTTAACAGATCGGATCCGTCTCCTCTCTTGATCAACACCTTATCAATGTCCTTGCCAGCATTGACTGCCTCAAGTACCGCATGAATTCCGAAAATTACCTGTTCATTTTTTACCATTAGTTCCCCATTGAATAGACTTTGCCGTTTCTCCATGATCTGACGGCCTGGTTCCAGTACATTTGTGAATCAGTGGTCTTAGACCAGACCAGGTGTTGGTTAAAAAAAGCATCTGGTTGCCGGTCAAATTTAAACTCAACTGTCTTGCTGCGCCTGCGTGAATAATAATACCAGTTCTCTCCATTCGCTGTCATCTGGATTCTCCGGGGGGGGCCAAATAGAATAAAGATCATACCCTGATCGGTTTTCCAGCCCTCTTTATTGGAGGTGAAGTAGAGATTCGAATAGACCGTCCGGTTGTAATAGATCCGAATCAATTCCCTGGATTTTTCTACGTTCTTACCTATTTTTAACCAGAAATCATCCACTGCCAGCTTGCGATTGGGTTGTTTTCTCAAGTCTCTGTACTCGGCCTGGGTGGCCAGATAAAACAGCGGTTCCATAAGCTCATCGGGCCCTTTAACCTCAGGAAATGAACCTCCAAAATTAAAAAGGGTAAGACCATCCTCTTCCTTGGGATCCACCGAAACCAGGTACATTCCCTTTAGACGCAGGTTGTAGTCGGCCGTATCATAGGTGGGAAATACAAAACTTGTATCCGGCGTATAATTCAGGGTATAATCCCCGGTGGCAGTTATGGGAGGGCGTGGCAATTCACTCTCCAGATTGTAGTACCTCACATAGATCGAGTCCAGAGACTGATCCCTGTACTGGATATTAAATTTTTCACCTGGCAGGAAAAAGCGCATAAATTTTGGATAACCCGAAAACCTTGAAACCACCTTGAAGTTCTGCGCCCCGAACGAATTACTTTTATCCACATAGAGGTATTCCAGACCAATACTTCCACGGTTCAGATCCTGAGATTCGATCCTTAGAAGATATCGATTACCCTGTCTCACCGGAATAGTGAGTGAAGCGAAAAAAGCCGGACGTTTTTCATCCTGCCCTTTTAGTTTATAGATCACCGATGCGGAGTCCACAATAGCTTCTTCAGAATCGGAATTATCCAGGCGAATAAGCTCATATTTAATTCTGAATAAGGCCCTGTACTCAGACTCGTCATTGGCCTGATCAAACCTGAACTCGGAAGGATAGGCCCTGATGTACAATATGGAATAGTCGAAATTTTCGTGAAACAAGGAGTAATCGGGATGAAGTGCAAGCTGGCTTGGATTATAGACTGACGCCAGGTAACCAACTGATTCCTCAGCCGACGTGGCTTGTTCGGAGGTTGCACAACCCCCAACCAGGCCAACCAGAACCAGGGTCAATATAAATACCCAACCACTCCTTTCCATGCTTATAAATTTAACTATTTTCTTTTTCCCACCGCCTTTTCCAGCATCATAGTCTGTTTTTCCCAGGATCCCATCGCCGTATCAAGTTTTGTCTTCAGATTCTCATAGTCTTCATAGACCTGCATTCCTGAAATGTTATCCGGATTCATCAACATTTTATCCATTTTTAAAAGTTCGGCTTCAATCTGCTCAATTTCGTGCTCAAGCGCTTTCACCCTATTGGAAAGTTTCCTGATCTTCTTCTCCAGGGCTTTCTTCTCTTCATAGCGGACTTTGTTGCTCGAATCATCAACTTCAACCTGTGGCTGATCAGCTTCTGGTACCGTTTTCACTTTTCCGGTTGGCCCCTTTTTTGATGAGGGCTTCCCGGGTACTGACTTCTGATGGGCAGTCTCCCCTTTTCGTTCAACCTCCTTAAGGTTTGAAATATTCCTTCGTTGCAGGAAATCATAAATACCTCCCAGGTGCTCTCTGACCTTCTGGTTCCTGAACTCAAACACTTTATCCACTAATCCATCCAGAAAATCCCTGTCATGGGAAACCACAATAAGCGTACCATCAAATGACAACAATGCATTTTTGAGAATATCCTTTGATCGCATGTCCAGGTGGTTAGTAGGCTCATCCAGGATCAAGAGGTTGAAGGGTTCCAAAAGCATCCTGGCCATGGCCAACCGTGAACGCTCTCCTCCTGAAAGCACTTTTACCTTTTTGTCCACATCTTCACCCCTGAACAGGAAGGCACCCAGGATATCCCGGATTTTTGTGCGGATATCTCCAACAGCAGCATGATCTACAGTTTCCAGCACGGTCTTGTTGCCATCCATAAGCTCATCCTGGTTCTGGGCGAAGTATCCCAGCTCGACGTTGTGGCCCATTTTAAGTTCTCCGGAGTAATCGAGCTCTCCGACCATCATTCTTGACAGGGTGGTCTTTCCTTCACCATTCCTGCCCACAAAAGCAACTTTCTCGCCCCTTTCAATGATCAGATCAATGTCATTTAAAACAGTGTGATCTCCATATGTCTTGCTTAATCCCCTGGCCTCAGCAACGATGGTTCCTGATCGCATGGCCTTGGGAAATCTCAGATTCATCACCAGGTCGTCTTCCTTCTCCACCACAATCCGGTCCAGTTTATCAAGCTGCTTGATGCGGGATTGTACCTGAACAGCCTTGGTGGCCTTATACCTGAACCTGCTGATAAACTGCTCTGTATCCTGGATCAACTTCTGCTGGTTATCGTAGGCAGCATTCTGAACCGTAATTCGCTCCTCCTTTAAGACCACATATTTTGAATAGGAGACCTTATAATCATAAGTCTTTCCCAATGAAAGCTCAACGGTCCGGTTTGTAACCGCATCCAGGAATGCCCGGTCGTGGGAGATAATCAGCACTCCTCCCTGATAATTGCTTAAAAAATCCTCAAGCCACTGGATGGATTCAATATCCAGGTGATTGGTTGGTTCATCAAGAAGAATAAAATCGTGTCTGTGGAGCAGAATCTTTGCCAGCTCCACGCGCATTCGCCATCCACCACTGAATTCATGAACGGGCCTGTCCATGTCCTTTTTCATAAATCCAAGCCCGATAAGCGTCTGCTCCACATCAGCATGAATGGAATGTCCACCCTCCATATCGAACTGCTCATTTACATTCGAAAGCTCCTGGATCAAAGTCAGGTATGCAGCTGATTCATAATCGCTCCGTTCCCCAAGCTCTGCGGTGATAGTAGTAATTCTCTTTTTGAGGGCTATGACATGCGAAAATGCATCGAGCGTTTCACGGTAAAGAGTTTTGCCCTTGTTATGCTTCATCTGCTGAGGAAGGTAGCCCACCGATATCCCTTCAGTCTTCACAACTCGGCCCTCATCAGGATCCTGTTTATCCGCTATCAGGTTTAATATGGTTGTCTTCCCGGCCCCGTTTCTGCCAACAAGACCAATGCGATCACCAGGCTTCACCTGGAAACTTATTTTATCAAACAGGACAAACGCCCCAAACCTTATGGATACTCCATCAATTGAAATCATTCGATCAAACCCCCTCAGTTACAATTTTTGCAAAAATAGAACAATTCACCGATTCAGTTGTATAAATAGTCAATACAAACCTCAATATGAAATAAAAATGAAACCTAAGAATACGGAATT
>PVMS01044561.1_pt1 | contig 21395 bp, 15 predicted proteins | sample 1853461 | NCBI WGS metagenome assembly PVMS01 (sample SAMN08582032, study PRJNA380276) | Marine sediment metagenome, whole genome shotgun sequencing project. | isolation source: ocean sediment barecode stripped | collected 2017 | reverse complement strand
TAACACGCCCTCGCCAGCCGTGCTGCCTTTCCATCTCCCGGCTCGCGACGAAGTCCATCGGGCCTGCCAGATAGACTCTGGCACCGTGGAGGAAGTTGCGCACATCTTTCGTCTGACCGTTAGCCAAAGAATCGTACCGATTGCCAAAAAAATCTAATTATTAGTGCGAGTGTAAGCGTAGTAGAGCAAGCGTATCGTGCCGACGGCAATCCTCAAGACCTCATCTCGGGGCCCCATTTAGCCAAAGGATAAAATGAGGCCCCCTGATCAGGAAACGACATCGAACCGGAACCACCAGGACAACGATCCGGGAACGAGCCAATTCCCTCCATTCACCCACGATAATCAGTCATCCCTAAGAAGAATAACGCGAGTAAACAACCGGATAACGACTATTTCTAGAAAACATATTATATACAGTTCAACAGTAACCAGATTTTCGGCTATTTCAGCGTTTGACCCTCAGTCTCCGGCAACAGTATTGCAGCAACAAACGTGACGGCGAGGAACATGGAAATGAAAGTAACAGTTTGCATGAAGTTCGATGTGGCTAGCATTGTGCCGATCACAACGGGTGCGACCGCGTTCGCCACGCGTTGCGCCGACACTCCCCAGGCGGTGCCAGCTCCGCGGGTCCTGGTGTCGTAAATCTCGCCAAGCCACGTATTCCATACGCCCCACGCGCCTAGACTAAAAAACGACAGGGTAAAATTCCAGAAATACATTTCTGAAATTGTTGCTGACTGGGCGAAACCGAATCCTGCAACAGCTGAAATGAAAACATACGACAGCATTATCTTCTTACGCCCATACCTGCCGGTTAAGTAGCTCGCAGATATGTAGCCAGGAAACATAAACAATGCGGAAATTGCCATGAAGCCAAGGCCTTCGGGAGCGCTTAGGCCGCGCTCAGCCAGTAGAGTTGGCATCCACGACGCAAGGCCCCAGTATCCCCAGGAAAAGCAGAAATTTATTACGGTTTGAACAATCGTTATGCGTATTGTTGCGCTCCTGAATATATCCATGAATGCGATGCGCGGACCCGATGGGTTTTCTACTGATGAAATGGTCGCTGCGAGTTTGTCTTCGGACAACCGACTTATGGCCTGTTTGGCTTCGTCTATTCGGCCTTGTTCGGCAAGCCAGTATGGAGATTCGGGAACGAATTTGGAGATGACGATTGCCCAAAGGGCGACAATCGAACTGAAGCCGATAACCCAGCGCCAGCCCGCATCCATGAGAAGAACTGTTACAGAAATTGCGACCAAAACCCCCACGGGCCATCCAGCCGAAAGATAGACGGTTGCTCTTCCGCGAACTTTGACCGGGACCAATTCCTCAAAATACGGAAACGTTATGACCAGAGCGCCGGACAAGATAATTCCGCACACGAATCGGACCCACCACAAGAACTCGAAAGATGGCGCAAACGCGCTCATCAAGGGAAACAGTCCATAAAGCCCTATGCTCCAAATCATGCATCGTTTTCTCCCCAGCGTTCCGACCAGCTTGCCCCAGAGCAGGGCCCCGGGAATCATTCCGAGAAACATCGCGCCGATAAGCGAACCGATTTGCCCCGTATCCAGCCCGAAGTCTGCGCCTATAGCTCCGCTGGAAAAAATGATGATCATCATCTCCCATGACTCGATCACAAAGGCCATGAACAAGGTTAGCCCTGCAAGCCAGTGTGTCCGAGTCAACGACATATCTGCGAACCATTCACCTACACTTTTTGCTGGAGCTTCGGTCGCCTGATTTTGGATTAGGTTATTTTCCATTTGTTGTTTTCACCAGGTTCTGTTCGTTGAACTGATCCATCGGTCGTGTTGTATCAGTATCTTCTAAACTCGTTTGCCGCCATAACAAGTTCCGCCGTCATTCCAGCATCCAACGGTGAATGTGCGCCGTTCGGGACAATCGTCAACGACGAATTTGGCAGTGCATTGTGCAATTCCCAGGCCGAAATTGGCGGGCAAATCGTGTCATATCGGCCGTGAACGATACAGCATGGTAATGTTGCGATCGCGTCCGCATTATCCAGAACGAAGTTTTCAGAATCCAAAAAGAAGTTATTTGCCGTGAAAAATGACTCGATTCGTGCGATTGATAATGCAGAGTGATCGCTGATCATCTCCTCAAGCGCGGCCGGGTCTGGAAACAGTGTCATTATTGACGCTTCCCAGCGTGTCCACGATCGGGCCGCTGCCAACCTGATATCTTTGCTTTCGTCATTTAGCAATTCGCAATACGCGGCGACTTTGTCTGTGGCATCAAAAACCGCGGCATTGTATTTTTCCCACTCATCAGGATAGATCAGCGCAGCGCCGCGCGATCGGTGGATCCAGTCGATCTCGAACTGGCGCCCTAAAAATATCCCGCGGATAATCATCGCAGCAACACTCGCTGGATACTTGATGGAATAACACAAAGCGAGCAGCGAGCCCCAGCTGCCGCCCATCACGATCCAGTTTTCTATCCCGAGTTCTTGCCGAATTTTTTCCAGATCATCGACGATGTGCCAGGTTGTGTTCTCTCGAATTTCGGCGTGTGGAGTGCTTCGGCCGGCACCGCGCTGGTCAACGAGCACAACACGGTAGTGTTCCGGATCAAAAAACCTTCGGTATCCCGGGGAAATGCCGACACCGGGACCGCCGTGGAGAAATAATGCAGGTCGGCCATCCGGATTTCCGATTTCCTCGTAAGAAATCGTATGTAAATCCGAAACCACTAATCGACCAACATTGTATGGCTCGACATTCGGATAGAGGGAGGCTTTCTCAGTCGCCATTCTGATCACCTGAATCAACGTTGTGTGGCACATTTATAACAGACACTGATCATCTAACTGTCGGCTTCAGCAATAGTCAAGTTCATGTTCGTCTCGCAGAGAAAGGAAATCTTGCCTGAATGTTGGGGGGCGTATGACTGATATCGCCTGCATGCCGCCGGTCGTTTCACCGGTCATGCAAGCCTGTGCTAGGGTAGTTCGCCAATCCGGGGTAGAAGAAGTGCATGCATGGTGACTGGGATTCGTGTGTATGAGGGTGACATTATCCGCCCGGTGTCTGCGACCGAGATAGTAATATGACGGCGAAACAAACGACAGCATCTGACTATTCGACATCCCAGGTTCCGGCAAGCGCCACCTATTCAGGTTGGCATATCGCGTTGGTCATTGTCGGTGGGACGATTTCCATACCGGGTTTCTTGATGGCGGCCAATATTGGCGCAAATCTCGGATTGAAAACGGCCGCGGTCGCCTTCGCTGCCGGTTGCTTTGTTCTTGGTTTTCTGGGTGCTCTAACGGGACTGGCTGGTCAACGATCCGGGTTGTCGGCCTATATGCTGTGCGAGTTCGCATTCGGTCGCTGGGGCGGTCGATTCGCGAGTTTTATAGTGGCCTGTTCTCTTGTTGGGTGGTTCGGCGTCATCAGTACGATATTTGCGAAAGCGGCGAGACTCCTGGGAACCGAGGTGTTTGACGTTGACTGGCCCATTGAGATCTACGTCGTGGTTAGTGGCGTGCTTATCGTTGGTGTCACTGTATCCGGGTTTAAAGGTATCGACAAATTGGCACTCGCATTAGTGCCCGTGATGATCGGTTTTTTGTTGCTCGCGGCGTGGTTGTCATATGGCGATGTCGAAACATGGACCGCAGCAACAGAAGGCGGTGATATGACGCTGGTCCTCGCGATATCCGCAGTCATCGGAAGCTATATCGCGGGCGTTACCATTCAGCCGGACTACAGCCGCTTCGCGCGAAGCCGCTCTGCCTCACTGGGATCCGCTTTCGTAGCGCTCGGAGTTTCATTTCCCCTGGTACTATTCTGTGTGGCCGTTCCGGCGGTTGCCGTTGGTGAGCCGGATCTGTTCAAGGTAATGTTCATTTTGGGAATCGGTATACCGGCATTCTTTTTGTTATTACTAGCAGCGTGGTCATCTAATGTACTCAATGTGTACTCGGCCTCGCTATCCCTGGCAACAATATTTGTGCGTATTCCACTTCGTACAATTGTCATTGCGATTGGTGTAATTGGTACCGGCCTCGCTCTTGCTCGCGTTGATGAGTATCTAACAGGATATTTGATTTTGTTGGGGATTACCGTTCCGCCAATCTCGAGCATCTACATCATTGACGCGCTGATGATGCGAGACCAATTTGACGAGAAGGCGCTACAGCAGCGGCCGGCCATCGTTTATCGGTCTATTATCGCCTGGATATCAGCGGTTGCTGTCGGGTATATGTCCTACTTGGGAATCTTTACTCTCACCTCGGTAGCGGCACTCGACTCCATTGCCGTCGCTGGCGTGCTCAGTTACGTATTGCGCCCATTGGACCGTCTGCAACAGGTAAGCCTGAGGGAAACAGGGTAGTGACGATATGAATTTAATTCTGGAAAACGCGAATATCTTTGACGGCCACTCACGTGAGATCTTGTCCGATCGCCATATCGTTATTGAAGATGGCGTAATAGTCGACGTTGAAACAGTATTACCGAGCGGACATGCTTTTGAGAGATTAGATTTGAAGGGTGATTTCGTAATGCCCGGCCTTATTGATGCGCATTTTCACGCATACGCGGCTGATCCCAACATCCCGCTGCTGGATTCTCTACCGACATCTTATGTAGCGGTTACTGCCTATCGAAGTTTGAGGGCGGCGCTCAGCCGAGGATTTACATCGGTGCGCGATGCAGCCGGTGCCGATTATGGGCTATGGCGAGCGCTTCGCGATGGTCACGTGCGTGGGCCGCGGCTCTTCTATTCAGGCAAGGCGTTATCTCAAACCGGTGGCCATGGTGATTCACGGGCACAGCACGTCGAGCCGTGTGGATGTGCATTCACAGGCCATTTGTCAATGATTGCCGATGGTGTGGACGGCGTTCGCAGCGCTGTTCGCGAGACCTTGAGGCGCGGAGCTCATCAAGTAAAACTCATGTTGTCCGGTGGAATATCATCGCCAACAGACCCGATTTGGATGTTGCAATATTCAGAAGACGAAATTCGTGTCGCAGTTGAAGAAGCCGGGAGGCGGCGAACTTACGTGATGGCTCACGCGTATACACCGGACACGATAACGCGCGCAGTGGAATGTGGTGTGAGGTCAATTGAACATGCGAACTTGATTGATCGACCAGCAGCCGAGGCAGTAGCCGCGAACGATGCGTTCGTTGTTCCGACGTTGGTCACCTACACGGCTATACAACAGTACGGCAAGGACCTTGGCGTGCCACAATCTACTCTGGACAAGTTGGGAGAGGTTCTCGATGACGGCTTGCGAGCGGTTGAGCTTTGCCGAGATGCCGGCGTTCGCCTGGGACTTGGTACCGATTTGCTTGGCGAAATGGGGCGCCACCAACTGCAAGAGCTAGCGATCCGAAGCGAAGTCGATTCGCCATACGATGTGCTTCATTCGGCAACGGCGGTGAACGCTGCTTTGCTACAGGAATCAGAGCGCCTTGGCTCTGTCCGGAGTGGTTATCTCGCCGATCTGTTGGTTCTGGACCGAAATCCCCTGGATGATCTCTCTGTCTTGTATGGTGAAGAAGATGGACCAAAGATGGTCATCAAAGGAGGGGTTATTGAATTCGGTCAGCTGTGACTCCGTGGAATCACTGCAAGAGCTTGTGCAATTGCGGAGAAGACTCGATCTCAATTTTTCGAGTCCGAATGCGGATGAGGGTATTCACATCGTGGGGCTTTGGTGCGACCAGGATGACAACATTGAACTTACATCGAACGAGGCCGCACTTTCTCGATGGGTTACACGGTACTGCCCTGCGTTGGGGTTTGGTGAAACGCATGATTTGGTTTTGGCTGACAACGCCAATTCCACTTTTTGTCTTTTGCTCGGACTTGGCGTCAAACGAGACTTGGCGCCGCAGGAACTTGAAGCCTTAGGTGGCCATTCATTCGCGGCGCTGGAACATCTAGGTGAGCGGAATGATGCGTGGGTCGTCGATTCAGATCTGGCTGGTGGTGCAAAGGTTGCGGATTTTGCATTCGGCGCAGTACGCCGCAGTTACGACAGCAATGTATTGCGCAGTTCGGGAATTGATCGCGGGTCATTACTGCTGACAATCCATTGCGACGAGCCGGCGCTGGCTACGGAGTCGTTCAAAGGCCGGCGAATCCAGGTGGAGGCGATCGACGTCGCTCGCGATATGGTGAATGCCCCGCCCAATTACTCGACGCCGCAAAAAGTGGCAAATTGGGCTGAAGACATGAACGTCGATGGCTTGAAGGTTAGCGTGATCAGGCAGACGGCGGAGCTTCAAAAGTTCTTTCCAGGTACGTGGGCAGTAGGTCGCTCCTCGGTTGAAAAGCCGGCCGTTGTAGTGTGGGAGTGGCATGGTAAAAATGGCGATCTCGATATCGAGCTTGCTTTGCTGGGCAAGGGAGTCACGTTTGACGCAGGGGGTTTGAGCCTCAAGCCGCACGACCAACAATTTCATATGAAGACTGACATAGGTGGCGCAGCGGCTGTTGCGGGTGCCGTGCAATGCATTGCGGAATCTCGCCTTGAAGTCGGCGTGGTCGGCATCGCCGGATTTGTAGAGAACCTTCCAGGAGCCGATGCCATACGACCGGGAGACGTCTTGACGCTGGCGAATGGAGAAACCGTCGAGATATCGTTCCCGGATGCTGAAGGCAGGCTGGTTTTGTCGGATTTGCTTGTTTACGCAGAGTCGAACTATCGGCCGCGCGTCATGATTGATTTGGCGACGCTAACCGCAACGGTAATTGCGGCACTTGGGACTCGAAAAATAGGGTTATTTTGTCCTGACGACGACTTAGCAAGACTAATCGGGCGAGCGGCGCGAGGTTGTGGTGAGCCCGTCTGGCGATTGCCGGTCGGAAAAGAGTATCTCAAATCCCTTCATTCCAACGTCGCGACATTCAAGAACATGCCGGCACCGGGGATAATGGGTATTTTGGAAGGGTCGGCGTCTGTGGCAGCCTCGTTTCTACAGACGTTTGTAAACGATTCTCTTTGGGCACACCTCGATATCGCCGGTACGGTATGGCAGTCAGAATCGGATGAACGAGGTCCTGCCGGTGCGACCGGTTCTGCGGTGAGTCTGCTATTCGAGCTTGCTCGCGAAGTCGCAGGCTCAGATGAGCTGCAACTGGCCCGGCCGTGAAACACTACCCACTCAATTTCGACTTGCAAGGTGCGTTTTTGGACGGTGAACCGCTTCACGCACTTTTTGAAGCAGCTGTACGAGCCGGTCAAAGAATCGGGTCGGTTGTCAGTGCTGGCCTGGCTCGAGGTATCAATTAGTGCGCACGAGAGTGATTCCAGAGATCGGAATGGGCTTACTTAGAATCTCGTCAGGACCCGCGCGCTGATACAGTTGTTCAACAGCCTTGAATCCCTCAATTACCTCTCCAAAAGCAGCGAAGCCCTGTCCATCGGGTTGACGCCCGCCACCAAAATCAAGCTCAGGTTCGTCGCGCATGCAGATGAAGAAGCTGCCGTATAGCTCGCCCAGATCGAAGCGCGCGGCCGAAACAGTCCACTTGCGGTGCTTTAGCCCGGTTAAATTTGTGCCTTCATGTGAAATGGGATGTTTGTCGCTCGACAATTTCTGGATCGGACCTATCTGCACGACATGAATAGGATACGGCTCGTCTGGCCGGTGATTGTTTTCCGCAACTATTCGGAAAACGCTTGAATTGTCAAACGCACCGCGTGCCACAAGATCCGCAAAATATTCGCAGGTTCTCGGTGCCTGATCACCGTGCAACAAAATAGAGAACTCACCGAGATGCGATGCAATTACGAGCGTGTTCATCGTCTGAATAGAACGCACTCATCGACAACAGCGTAAGCGCGCAATCCATTTATGCATTGGGTCCCTCATTTGAGCAAGCCCGATAAACGATCAACGCTTGCCATTACTATCGAGACTGGGAGGGAATAACACCGGCGTACCAACCCAAATGAGCTTGGCGAGTCTTTCGCTCTTGTTGACTACGTCATGGTCGACTTGAGTATTGTGATGCGCACTGTCTCCTTGCCTCAACGTAAATACCTGATCGCCGATGCTTTGTTCGACTTCACCTTCCAGGACGTAGAAAAAATCTTCACCCTCTTCACGATGCACAACAGGAAGCGCGATGCCAGGTGGAATTTCCATTATCAGTGCATTCATTCGCTGATTCCGAATGTCCGCATCCAGGCGTTTGTAGACGACCGGAGAGTCCATTTCGATAAACTGCGGATCGTCGGCGCGTCGCACCAGACTCGTCGCCGCCGGCGGCGTAATGAAATAATGAATATCGGTTTCGAGGGCTTTCGCTATATTGATTAACGACACGATGGAGGGTGTTGCCTTGCCCCTTTCAGCTTGTGACAGAAACGCAGCCGATAACTCAGCCCGGTCCGCAAGTTCCTGCAGCGTAAGGCCGAGTTCCAGGCGCCGCGCCTTGAGCAGACTTCCGATAGAGCGCTTGAATGGATTCGTGCGTTTGGCCTGGTTTGTCATGCCGGTGGGCTCATTCATGGGCAGCAGTTGATGCCGCAATTCTAGCGGCATACCCGTCGTTGTCAAAAACATTGATATAGTTATTATTTTAAGTATTATTAAGATCGGTAGTTTAGGTCAGTCGGCAGGTTCTCGCAGCTCTGCAGTCTGAAAAAGTGTTGTCAACGCTAAAAAAGCGTTGTTTTTCCGGGGGATATGCATATGCGACTACTGAAATCGATTCGCCTATTGTGCGGAGCCGCTGTCATAGCGATGCTCTCGCTACCGGCTGTTGCTCAGGATTCCGCCAGCGATGGTGTTACCGCACTGGAGGAAATCGTTGTTACCGCTCGGCGGCGTACCGAGTCCGCGCTGGAAGCGCCAATTGCAGTTACGGCGTTTAGTGCACAGATGATTCAGGACGCGGGAATTGAGCGAGTTGAGGACGTTATCGCGCTTACGCCGAATGTCGCTCTGGCCACGTCGCAGGGTATCGGTACCAACTTCCTCAGTATTCGCGGCATTACACAGGTGCGAAATGGCGAGTCCCCGGTAGCGACGGTCGTCGACGGGGTATTGCAGTTCAGCGCAATCCAGTTTCGGCGCGAGTTGTTTGATATTGACAGTATTGAGGTTGTTAAAGGTCCGCAGGGTGCAATCTACGGCAGGAACGCGTCTGGCGGCGCCATTATCATCAATACTCGTCGACCGACTAACGATAAATACGGTTACGTTCAAGTTGGCGGCGGAGAAGGCGACGAGTATTCCGTTCAGGGCTCTTTCGGTGGTCCGCTGGTAAAAGATCGCTGGTTCGGCCAGGTTTCGGCAAACTATCTGGACCGTGACGGTTACCTCGACAACATAACGCGAGGAGAAAAAGCGGATCGGTTCGAAGACCTGACTCTGCGCGGGCGCTTGATCTTTGAGCCGTCCGACGAATTCTCCATAGATTTTCGAGCCGCGGCCTCTACTCACAGCGGACGCGGAATCGGCTTTCAGTATCAGGCCGTGGATATTGATGTTGACGGCATAACCGCGACTGGCTTCGGCACCGATACCGGTCCCATCGACGCGAACAATGTGCTGCCCGTGCGCGATAACAATGTCGATTTCGGTGAGCGCGATATGTACGACTTTTCCGTCAAAATCGATTGGGTAACTAATGCCGGCACCCTGGTGGCAACGTCGTCTTTCACAGACATTGAAGAATGGGGTGACTCGGATCAGTTTCCCTACACCAACGCTCGCAGTTTGCCGGCGCTATTTGGGTTAGACGGAACGCAGACGGGATTTTTCGATCTACAGGCATTTACACAGGAAATCCGATTCCACTCTCTCTCCGATAGTCGTGTGCAATGGGAAGTCGGTGCCTACTATCTCGATTGGGAGCGCTTCGTATCGCTTTCGACGGGCGTAGATACCGGCCAGGGCATAATCAGAATCGAGCGAGTGCCAACGACCGACGCGAGCAATCCATCGACATCTTTTCTGGCCGATGAGAACACTAATACCGCTTGGGCGGTATTTGGCAGCCTTGATTTCGAAATAACCGACAAATTGGATCTGTCGCTCGCGCTGCGTTACGACGAGGAGGAACGAGTCCAGGATGTATCTCCTTTGCAGTTCCCTGCAGGCGTACCCGGCGCGCACAATGTGGCCACCTTTAACAAGCTTCAGCCAAAAATTACACTGCGCTACCAGCCAAACGACAATATGAATCTTTATGCCACATGGGGTGAAGGGTTTCGCAGCGGGCAGTACAACCAAAATGGCATTGCTGACGTTGCGGCTGGTGCGGGCCTTGTTGGCGTAGAGGACATTGCAGGTCCGGAAGAAACTGAATCATTTGAAATCGGGTTTAAAGGCCGCTTCCTCGATGACCGACTGCGCATGAATGCGGCAGTATTTTCCACCGACGTCACGGGGCAGCAATTCTTTTCCTTCATCGGAGCAATTAGCGCGCAGATACTGACAAACATCGACGAGGTATCACTGAGCGGCGGAGAGATTGATTTCGTCTACCGAGCTACGGAAAATTTGGACCTGTTCGCGGCATATGGTTTTACCGACTCCGAAATCGATGCGTATAGCGTCGACCCATCCGTGGTCGGAAACGACGCACCCTATGTCCCCGAAAACACGCTTAACCTGGGAATACAGTACAGGGGGAACATTACGGATAGTCTGCTGTTGTTTGCTCGAGTGGACTACGAACATCGCGGCGAACAGTTCTGGGATGTCGAGAATTCCACCTCGCGAGATGCACTCGATCTAGTGAATGCGCGGCTGGGTGTTGAAGCAGATAGTGGCAAGTGGTCCGTAATCGGATCCGTCTACAATTTGACCGACGAATTATATAATTCCGAGTGGGTAGCAGGAGGCTTTTCGGCTCGGGCGCCCGGCCTTATCTGGGATATTAAATACCGTTACAATTTTTTCTAAGCCTATCCCGACTTTTGCGACATGACAAATTATCGAGTGTCTGCGGATATCGGCGGCACATTCACCGACATTGTCGTTGAACCGTCAGATGGACCCGTATTTGTCGGCAAGGTAGAGACGACTTCTGAAAATCCGGCGGGCGGCGTCATCAATGGCGTCAAGAATCTGGTGCCCGACCTTTCCGACGTCGATTTTTTCGTGCATGGAACAACGGTTGGTCTGAACGCATTCCTGGAACGCAAGGGAGAACGCGTTCTGTTGATCGCGACGTCGGGTCTTGGCGATGCTTACACGATAGCTCGTGGCAATCGGCATACGCTATACAAGTTGCGCTACGAAAAACCGCAACAATTGGTGCCGCGTCGTGATGTTCACGAAGTGCGTGGCCGACTTGCCTGGGATGGCGAAGTCATCGAGCCGCTTAACCAGTCAGACTTCGACCCAATTATTGAAAAGGTTCGCAGTGAAGGGATAAATGCTGTCGCAGTTTGCCTTGTGCACGCCTATGCGTATCCGGAACATGAGATCGAGGCACGCGAGATTCTCGCGGCGGCGTTGCCCAATATCTCGATCTCCTTGTCGCACGAGGTAGCTCGGGAGTGGCGAGAGTACGAGCGGGCGTCGTCAGCAGTCATGAATGCTTACGTAGCGCCGATTGTCCAACGTTACCTGCAAAGCCTGCAAAAGGAATTGCTGCAAATGGGTATGAATGCGACCGTTCATGTCATGCAGTCAAGCGGTGGTGTAGCAACCGCGGAAAGTGCACGCCGGAACCCGGTATTTACTCTTTTGTCAGGACCTGTTGGCGGCACAATTGCGGGCACCGCATTATCGGCCAATACGGAACGTCCGAACCTTCTGTGTGTGGATATGGGCGGTACGTCGTTCGACCTGAGTCTGGTAATCGGCGGCAAGGCAAATGCAACGCTAGAGACGGAATTGGAAGGCTTGCCGCTGCTAATGTCCATCGTCGATATTCAAACCATTGGTACGGGCGGCGGCTCGATAGCATGGATGGAGAATGGCGCCGTGCGGGTAGGCCCGCAAAGTGCGGGATCCATGCCTGGGCCCGCATGCTATGGGCGGGGCGGTACCGCGCCGACGGTAACCGACGCCAACCTGTTTCTTGGCAGGCTCGGATCAAAATCGCTGCTTGGTGGCGACATGACCTTGGACGACGCGGCCGCGCAAAAAGCGATTAACAGTCTTGCACCTCAGGCGGGCCTGCAACCAGTCGAGTTTGCAGAGGGAATTCTCGCGATATCGAATGCCGCGATGGCCGATGCGATGCGCACCATTACCGTAAGCCAGGGAGTTGACCCGCGAGAATTCACGCTGGTGGCGTTTGGCGGCGCGGGGCCAATGGCGGCAGCCGCCCTCGCGGAAGAACTGGATATTCAAGAAGTGCTTATTCCACGATTCCCCGGTACATTTTCTGCCTGGGGCATGCTGCAAACTGATCTGCGGCATGACTTCACGCAAAGTTTCTTTCGGTCTGCCGAAGTCGTTAGCATCGAAGATCTGAATTCCATATACGATGGCCTGGAATCAGACGGGCAAGCAACGATCGCGAGAGAAGGGATTGCCGACAAAAATATCTCATTTCTACGGTCCGCAGATATGCGCTACACGGGTCAGGAGTACACTATTAATGTCACTATCCCCGCTGCGACAGACATAGCATCCACGATCAGCGATTTTCATAGCGCACACGATCGTCGTTACGGTCATTCGAGTCCGGGTGCGCGCGTCGAGTTCGTCAACCTTAGGGTAGCCGCGTTTGGTGCACTAACCAAGTATTCTCCGGCAAATGGCTACCAGGCAGAAGAAAGCGACCCTGCGATTGGAGAGCGCAACGTGGTTTTTGATGGTGTTCGGCACACGACGCCCATCCTCGCGCGTGACAAATTTTCTACGACATTCAAGGCGTTGGGACCTGTAATCATCGAAGAACAGAGTGCGACGACGGTGGTGCCTCCCGATTGGAAAGTCGAAGTCGATACTCAAGGCAGTATGTTGATGCGGCGAAGGAACGCTTGATGAAGACTGTCGATCCAATTACAACGGAAATCATACGCAACGCCTTCATTTCAATTGCCAACGATATGAATGCAACGTTAATCAGGAGCGCATTCACACCAATTATTTACGAGGGTAAGGACTGTTCAATAGCGCTTATTGACGAAAAAGGTGAGGTGCTGGGACAGTCGCTCGGCTTGCCACTTTTTCTTGGTAACCTGGAAATCTGCGTCAAGCTCATTGCGGAAGAGCATGGCTGGGATTACTTCAAGGATGGTGACGTGTTCTATATGAATGATTCGTATATGACCGGCACGCACCTGAACGATTCGACCATTATCATGCCGATTTTTTGGCGCGGCAATCGCATTGGTTTTGCCGCATCCCGCGCGCACTGGCTTGATGTTGGGGCGAAGGATCCTGGCACGCCCGTTGATTCGCACGAAATTTACCAGGAAGGCGTTCGTTGGGGACCGACTCGGCTTTATGAGTCAGGCGAGCCGAGGGAAGACGTTATTGATCTGCTGCGCAGAAACAGCAGGTTTGGCGAAGCGACGGTCGGCGATATGAATGCACAGGTCGCGGCGGGACGCACCGGCGAAAAGCGACTGCACGCGCTGTTTGACCGCTTTGGCGTTGAGACGATCGCCGCGGCTCGAGATGAGATATTCAGACGGACTGAAGAGCTGGAACGCGAAGCTGTGAAAGCACTGCCGGACGGTGTTTATCAGGCTGAAGGGTATTTAGACGATGACGGCCTGGAAAGTGAACCGTTGCTTGTCAAACTGGAGCTAACCGTCAACGGTGATGCGATGACGATCGATCTTGCCGGCTCTGCCGAACAAGCAAGAGGACCCGTTAACTGTGGCATTACACAAACAATTGCGGCGGCACGTGTCGCGTACAAATTGCTTATTTGTTCCGAAGTATCTCCGAATGGCGGTTCGTTTCGGCCGCTCGAGGTGACCGCGCCGGAACGGACAATATTTTCGGCGCAGGAACCCGCGGCGTGCGGTTGGTACTTCTCGTCACTGGGCTTGCTGATCGATCTTGTGATTAAGGCTCTCGCACCAGTCATGCCGGAAAAGGCTGCGGGTGCGCACTACGGCGATTCAATGGTGATCACAGTTGCGGGGCAGGACCCGAGATACGACAACGAATTCTATATGATGATTGAGCCAACGACCGGAGGTTGGGGTGCATTCGATGGTGGTGATGGTGAGAGTTCGTTAATTAACAATGTCAACGGCAGCTTCAAGGACATACCCGTCGAGATTTTTGAAAGCAAATACCCATTGCAGATACTGTCGTATGGAATTCGCCGGGACTCCGGCGGTGCCGGTAAGTATCGTGGCGGCAACGGCACTTACCGCAATTATCTGGTGAAGGCGGATTCTGATCTATTTCTGTGGTTTGAACGATCGAAGACCACTGCATGGGGTTTATTCGGTGGTGAGAACGGGTTACCACCCAATGTAGTCATCGAGCGACCCGGTGAGGACAAACTTGAACGACTCAAGGTGAACGGCATCAAGGTCCGGGACGGTACGGTAATAAAATCCCTCACCGGTGGCGGTGGTGGCTACGGAAATGCGTTCGAACGCGATCCGGAAGCAGTCCGACAGGATGCAATCGATGGTTACGTTTCGCTTGATCATGCGCGCGCAGCGTACGGTGTTGAATTGAGCAGCGACTTTGAAGTCAAGACCGCGCAAACTCGGAGTCTGAGAGCGACGTAAAGGCCATACCCGCGGCTGAACGGCAGCGGATTGCACTGGACCGGAACAAAATTCTCCGCTTCACTCTACTCATGAGGGCTGCTGGTGTCAGAGAAGACAATTCGTGTTGCGACCGATGTTGGCGGAACGTTCACCGATCTTGTTTGCTTTGAGATCGATACGGCGACTGGCGAATCAAAGATTGTTACTGCTAAGACCGATACCACTCCGCCGGAATTTGAGCTTGGTGTCCTCAACGTACTCGAAAAAGGCGCTATCGACCCGTCTACCATCGAATTTTTGGTTCACGGCACGACAGTTGTCATCAACTCGCTGACAGAGCGAAAGGGTGCCCGGGTTGGCCTGATCACTACCGAAGGCTTTCGCGATAGTCTGGAGATTGCGCGCGGCAACCGCCCGGATTTTTTTAATTTGCATTACGAAAAACCTGCGCCATTCGTACCACGCTATCTGCGCCGCGAGTTGCCAGGTCGGATGAGTTATAAAGGGACTGAGACGGGTCCGCTCGATCTCGCGCCGCTAAGCGGTATTCTTGAGGATTTTAAATCCGAAGGTGTCGAGGCAGTGGCGATCTGCTTCCTGCATTCCTATGCGAATACGTCTCACGAGCAACAGACGGCGGAAATGGTTCGGGAATTGTGGCCAGAGGTGTCCGTTGTTTCCTCACATCAGATCACTCGAGAGTGGCGCGAATATGAACGCACCAGCACCGCTGTCTTGTCGGCCTACGTCCAACCCGCAGCTGAGCGTTATCTGCGCCGTCTCGATACTGCTCTAAAGAACAAAGGGTTCTCGGGTAGTCCGTATATCATGCAGTCGAATTGTGGAGTCGATTCATTACAGTCGGTATCGCGCGTCCCGATCACTATGGTTGAATCGGGCCCGGCGTCGGGGTTCTGGGGCGCAGCGGAACTCGGCAAACTAATCGGCGAGCCAAATGTTTTGGCGCTCGATATCGGCGGCACAACTGCAAAATGCTCACTGATCGAGAACGGCCAGGTCCGCATAATGACCGACTACTGGATTGAGCGCGATCGCACTTCCGCCGGCTATCCGATCATGGTGCCTGTGGTTGATTTGGTCGAGATCGGAAACGGCGGCGGCTCGATCGCCTGGGTCGATGACTTCGGTAAGCTGCGTGTCGGACCTCGATCGGCCGGTGCCTTACCTGGACCGGCCGCCTACGGGAAGGGTGGCACTGAGGCCACTACGACGGACGCCAATCTCTGGCTCGGCCGTATCAATCCGTCTTATTTCTGTGGTGGCGAGGTCGAGGCCGATATGCAGTCAACCGAAGCCGCTATAGGCGCTGTTGGTGAAAAACTTGGCGCCGATCATGATGAAGCCGCGCGTGGCATCGTCCGTATTGCCAACAACAACATGGTCAATGCGCTAAAGCTTATCTCTCTGAATCGTGGCTTCGATCCTCGCGATTTCACGCTGGTTGCCTTTGGCGGTGGTGGATCGATGCACGCTGTAGCCCTTGCTAGCGAACTTGGCGTAAAAAAAGTCGTCGTGCCGGCCGGGGCCGCTGTCTTTTCAGCCTGGGGCATGATGTTATCGGATTTGCGGCGCGACTATTTCGTCACCTGGCTGGCCGATCTCAGTGAAGGTTCTGCAGAGGGATTGGAAAATCTTTTCGCTGAGACCGAAGCGCAGGCGTACGATCAGTTCGAAGAGGAGGGGATCGACCGCAACAAGGTGAGTTTCCTGCGATACGGCAAGTTCCGTTACCAAAATCAGGAGCATACGACGGAAGTGCTCATCGAGGGCCCGGTCAGCAGTGTCAACCTCGCAAAGATCGAGGCGGATTTTCACCAGGCTTATGAGCGTGAATACACGTACCGACTTGATACTCCGGTTCAGATTGTGGGTATCCATCTTGTCGCGTCCGCCGAGGTCGGCAAAATTACGATGCGAAAACAACGAGTTGGTGAAGCCGACGCATCGGCGGCAATCAAAGGTAAGCGCCGGGTCGACTACGCCATGGAAGGTGTTCACGAGGCGAGCATATACGACGGCATCAAATTGAAATCCGGCATGTCTTTTCTCGGGCCAGCAATCATTGAGGACGCGGGCACCACCGCCGTGATTCATCCACAGAATCGCGTTGATATAGACGAGTATGGCAATGTCCATATCAACGTGAACGTATGACGAGGCAATACTAGAAATGTCTGAACACGATCCGATTACGCAGGAAATCATCGAGAACTCACTTCAAGCCGCCGCAGATGAAATGTTCGCGGCCATGCGCAAGACCGCGATGAGTTCAATTATCTACGAAGTGCTCGATATGGGCACCGGTATTCTCAACGCACGAGGCGAGCTCGTCTGTTCGGGAGCAGGCATTCCGGCCTTCATCGGAGTGCTGGACAAAGCAGCGAAAGCAATAGTCAACAAATTTACTAACCCCGGTGACATCGAGCCCGGCGACGTATTCACCACCAATGACCCCTATTACGGCGGAGTCACCCATCTGAACGACATTGTTGTAGCCATGCCGGTATTTGTCGGCGACCGCCTTGTCGCCTGGACAGCCAACATCGCTCACAACTCTGACGTCGGGGGGATGGCACCGGGATCACTGACGGGCGACGCAACCGAGATTTTTCAGGAAGGTCTGCGCCTTCCAGCCATTAAGATCATCTCAAAGGGCGATCTGATCAGTTCCGTCATGGACATCATGACGGTTAATTCACGCATGCCCGATGTACTTGAAGGCGATGTCTGGGCGGCGATCGCTTCCGTTCGCATCGGCAGTCGACGATTGAACGAACTCGCCAAGAAATACGGCGTCGACACGTTTGAAAACGCCATAACGACGTTTATGGACTATGGCGAGCAATGTTCGCGTGTTGAACTCGCTAAACTGCCGCGAGGCACATTCGAGCTTTCCGAAGAGCAAGATGACGGACAGATTCTTAACGTAAAGATCAGCATTTCGGAAGACGAGTTTCTTGTTGATCTGCGTGACAATCCTGAACAAGTAAGTAATCCTGTTAACACTAGCCGCGACGGTGTAATGGTCGCAGCGCAAATGGTCTTCAAATCGCTGACCGATCCCTATTCGCCGTGCAACGAGGGTTCGTTCCGCCCGATCAAGTTGCTGACTCGCGAAGGGTCCGTGCTTGATGCCAAAGAGCCGGCCCCCGTCGGTTTCTACTATGAAATCGAGTTGCGCGTCTACGATCTCATTTGGCGTTGCCTGGCCCCACATATGCCCGACCGCTTGGCGTCCGGCCATTTCGCATCGGTCTGCGGAACATTTATCGGCGGCATTCATCCTGATACCGGCCGGCAATACACGATCATCGAGCCGCAACTCGGCGGCTGGGGTGCCAGCTCCAGAGGTGATGGGAATACCGCAATTTTTAGCGGCTTTCACGGCGAGACCTACAACTGTCCAGCAGAGATAAACGAAGCGCGTAACGGATTGATAATCGACCGTATGGAACTGAATATGGAGCCCGGAGGCGAAGGTCGATACACCGGAGGGCGTGGAATCAAGCTGGACTACCGTATTCGCGCCGATAACAGTTTCCTGACTGCAACCTATACCCGTTCGAAATTTCCGGCCTGGGCGCTCGACGGTGGCAATGAAGGTTCTTCCAACTATATCGATGTTATTCGTACAGACGGATCGCGAGAGCAATACTCATTCGTCTCCGGCCTCATTATGAACAAAGATGATGTCATCCGCATAGTCACCGGCAATGGCGGGGGTCTTGGCGATCCCAGGGAGCGTGATCGCGATGCGGTCAGAGCGGATATTCGGAACGGGCTAATAACCAAAGAACGAGCGACTGAAGTTTACGGGCCAGTGGACTGAACGTTGGCCCAGATCGCAAACTTGGTATCGAGGTTCCTCTGAGCGTAATGGGCGTCAAACAAGAGAGGTCAATATGATTCGCTTAACCGTGCTCTACAATCTTCCTGAAGACGCAGTGGAATCAGAATTTCTGGAATGGCGGCTTACTGAGCACCAGGATGCCGTCGAATCAATGCCAGGAGTCGTACGAACCGATTTTGCCCGAATTGCAGAACGCTGGCCCGAGGGCGCTATGCCCGCATATCGCTTTCAGACAACCGCCGATTGGCTGAACCGGGAGAGTTTTGAAAGCGGATTCTATGATGACGCGGTGCAAACCGATCTTCGAGAAAACCTAAAAAAGTTGGGCGATTACGCGTTTATGGTTAGTGAAATTCTGATCGAATCGGGCAACTGATTTTTCGAGGAGACGAGTTGTCTCCTGCCTACTGTGTACGTTACCTGGTTCACAGCACTGAATTCTTATTATTACCAAAAACCAGGGGAACACAAATTATGCCGCGCGCCTGGGTCATTCACGATTATTCCGGTTACCAGGGACTTTCGCTTGAGGAGTTCGGGCCGGAAACTCCCGGTGCCGGGGAAATCAGGTTGCGGATAGAGGCATTTGCGCTCAACTGGGGTGACATGGACCTCATGCACGACCGCTACTCCTTCAGTTTTCCAGAATTCCCGGCACGCATTGGCATGGAAGCGACTGGCATTGTCGACTCGATTGGTTCCAATGTGTCTGGCATTGAACCGGGTGACAGGTACTGCACGCTACCTCACTTTTATTACAATCGCGGTGCCAGCGCCGAATCGGTGGTTATCGACGCTCGCTACGTGACAAAGGCGCCGGCTGGGTTGTCTGCAGTCGAAAGCGCATCAATCTGGATGCAGTACATGACTGCCTATTTTCCGATTGTCGAACTGTCGGATGCGGGCCCGGGAACAAATATACTGGTCACTGCAGCGACCAGCACAGCAGGTACCGCGGCCCTGGAGATAGGACGCACGCGTGGTGCGACAATGATTGGCACGACACGGTTCGATTACAATCGCGAATTTCTTGAGCAGGCAGGCGCTGATCACGTGATTGTGTCGGGAAGTGGCGACATTGCTAACGAATTGCGTGAAATTACCAGCGGCAAGGGCATTGACGTTGCGTTCGATTCCGTTGGAGCGGGCATGATCAAACAGTATGGCCCTGCGTTGGCGCGCGATGCGCGTATCTATTTCTACGGATTCCTGGATGAACAATTTCCCGACCTGCCGATTGTGGATATGTTCCAGGCCAATGCCGTGTTTCATCCGTATTCGCTGTTTCACTATGTTGAAGATCCAGCGATGTGCGCCAAAGGAAAGGCGTTTATTTATGACGCGCTGTTGTCCGGGGACATCGCTCCGCGAATCGACAGGGTATATCCAATGGAGAGCTACCGCGATGCGTGGGAATATCTGAAGCGCCCGCGCAAGAAGCATGGCAAGGTTGTAGTTGAGACCGGCCTTTGAATGTTCCGACTTTGGCCGCAACTAGATATCGAGCGCTGGCTTAATTTCTCGGATCAAACAACGAACCAGGTGGTTCTACGGACTTTACTACCGATCGCAGACAGTGCTCCAATGACAATTAACGTTTGTGCATCGACCGTTTTCGATTATTAGAAAATTCGTTGCCGAGAATTTGCCGGGTGTTCTTGCCATGGCAGCTTGTAGGGCTTGCGATGAATTTCAAGTGCAGCATTGGCACTGTCGACGCCCATTCTGCAAACCAGCACTCAGTCGCAGCACGATCAGATCTTGGCACCTCAGCCTTATCGGCGATGTCAGCCCAGAGACCTTGGAGCAAAAGTCGAATTGCAGCCGAGCAGTGACTGTGTGACAGGCGGAAGTCCACATTCAACTTTGCTGATCCATCATGCTCTGTATAGTTCAGCCTATGGAATCGTCGGCCGGCAATCCGCCGCCAGATCTGTTCGAGTTACACAAAAGCCCGGAGGTTAGCCGAATATCAACTTTCGGCGACGTCGCAGGCCAACTCGACCCAGACTACCTCGTGGCGGCATATGTTAGTGCCCGTAAATCGGCCCCCCGGCGTCATGACCGCAAGAAGACCTATTTTGTAGATCATGCCGGGTTAACGACCCGGTCGGATGACTCAAACCGTAGAGAGGAGCACTTGGCCTTGGCGTTATGGGGGGAATCGCAAACCGGGGCCCCGATGGTGCTGCCGACCGGCGAGACTTTGGAAATTCTCGATTACCAGACGCCGCTCAAGGCACGGCAAAGTGACAAAGGCGTTGGGAAAGTTGACCTATTCGGCCTGATCGATGGCCGCCGTTCGACCGTGATTGAACTCAAGGTTCGCCCAAGCACCAGCGGATACGGTGATACTCCACTTCGTGCCTACCTGGAAGCCCTTGCCTACTGCGCCATAATCGAGGCAAATGCATCCGAAATAGCGAGTGAAGCCAGCACCAGATTCAACAAGTCAATCGATAACCAGCCTCCCGGCTTGGTGGTGATGGCGCCGCAAGATTACTGGGCAGGATACGTGGAGCATCCGAAGTCTGGGCAATGGTGGCCTAATCTCAGTAACCTTGCGGCGGAAATCGACAATTTGTTAGGCCTTGAAACCCATTTTTTGGTCTTGCAAAACGCGACCTTCCGAATGGGCAGCAAGGGCCAGAACCCCCAATTGACGGGTGATTGCACCATAGTTGGTGTTGCTGAGTTAATGGGCGGATAGAACGTGAGTGCCTACAACGACTACATTAGTTCCTTGATTCAACGATTCTGGGATTACGCTGAGACAGAATCGATAGGTGAGAGGGATTTACTTGAATCCGATCAACGGGATCCGCGGCGTCCACCGGTGTTTCGAAAAAGTAGTGCTTCCCACAATATTCT
>PVMS01091969.1_pt1 | contig 21397 bp, 23 predicted proteins | sample 1853461 | NCBI WGS metagenome assembly PVMS01 (sample SAMN08582032, study PRJNA380276) | Marine sediment metagenome, whole genome shotgun sequencing project. | isolation source: ocean sediment barecode stripped | collected 2017 | reverse complement strand
GGTGGCGTCTCCTTTCTGGTAGGCGAGCATACCGAGATAGTGAGTCGCGTCGATTTGCCCGGGTTGGGCGCTCAGGATGTCCCGGTACCCTGCTGCTGCAGCTGACAGATCGCCTGCTTCGTGCGCCTTTAGCGATCGACGGAATAGTTCGTTTGTATCCAGGGCGCTCATCGCTCGGCATTATAGTCCCTGGGTGGCTAGCGTGTGTCGGAGGCGACACCAAGGAGATAGGATTTGACTTGCTGTTCGACAGCGTCGGCGACCGGATGGACGAGATCCCTGGGTACGCCCTGTGCTTCAAATGACACGCCCCAGATAGCCGGGTCCGGCGGATCTCCGGGACGATGGGCAGCGGCCTCCGGCATGCGTCGGCCATCGAGAGTACAGGTGATGATTTTCTGTCCGAACTGGCTACCTGGTCGTGTCGCCGTCATCTGCAGCGTGATCTGAATAAAACCGTCACCGTGCCCCCAGACCGCATTGCTTACCGAGTTTGGTTCCGTGACCTGTAGTTCCAGGCCTGATGCTGCCGCGAGACGCAGAGCGTCGGAGCCGGCTCTGCGGCAGATATGACCGAGAATTTCGTCCGAGGTGTCGTATTCGCAGCCAAAAACGATCTCCTGCTTGGGAGCGGCCTGCACCAGCACCAGTGCACCGGAAACCGTGTCCGTCGCCGAGGCAACATGGGCAAGGCAGAGCAAGCCGATTATGTAGGCGAATCTGACCGCGTTCGACATCTCTTCTCCCATCTGCAAATCGATGGAACTCCTGTCACTCGTGAAGACCTTCCTGTTCGGATACTGCGCTCACTCCGGCCGAGGTCTCGTGACCACCTTCACACAATTTGTCAGAACAGTCGGATTATGTCATGTCGCGCTTGCGATACATGAATGATTTCCTATATTAATCGTATGGGCAATCCGGCAAAGGCGCTCACCGGCGACGCCAAAATGCGCTGGAAACCGGCTTAGCCTGGCTCGAACAGTCGATTATCTCAGGGACCGTAGCTACTGCGCTATGTCTCTGATTTGCCGCCCGCAATGCCGGTGGCGGAGCAGGGGGAGGAAACGGCGACGCGCCGGGTTTGCACAGCGACTCATGCTGTGCCCCGGCATCAAAGTCGTCCGAAAAAGCCGGGCCGTTGCCTGGCTTTTTTTTTGCGAATCATTCCGGCCACTTCGGTACAGGCGAGAACCCCTGCCATGGCGCCGCGGCGCAGATCTTTCCTGCTACGGATTGTGAAATCACCTGCGCAAACTATACTCAGACCTGCATTTTGAGTTCTTAAACAGAGGGGGAACCATGGTCAGGATTATTAGAAGTGTGGCGCTGACGTGGCTGCTTTGTGTTGCAGGATCCGCGGGTGCGGCTGTAGAACTCGACTTCGCCAGGCCGGATATCGAATACAAGGCGAACAGAATTATGGAAATGCCGCAAGCCACGATGCGTCAGAAGTTTTTCTATGAACTGGAAAGAACCCGAGCAGAGATGGACATGGGAGGGCAGCAGACAGTCACCATTACGCGCGAAGACCTGGGTGTCATCTGGATAATTATCGGCAACAACATGTACATGGAAACCTCGATGACCGATATCGAGAAATATGCCGAGAACACCGAAGGCTCACCCGATGCGATGGAGGTGGTGGAGTATTCCAAACTCGGGGAGGAGACCATCGACGGGTACAAGACGACGAAATACAAAGTCATTACCCGCGACCCGGATGGCGATCAGATGACCGGGTTCTTCTGGTTGACCGAGGAACAAATCGCAGTACGCATGGAAATGGACTTTGAGATGGAGGGCGAGCAAACGCATATCGTCGTCCGACTCGAGGATATTGAAATCGGCCCACTGGAGGACTCGCTGTTTGAAGTCCCGCCCGGATACACCAAACTAGAGTTGGGAGGTATTCCAGGCTTCAGCAGCGGCAGTTTTTCCGAACAGATGAAACAATCGGCAGCGCAGGGAGCGCAGCAGGGCGCAACCGATGCGGCGCGGCAGGAGAGCCGGGATCGTGTCAAGGACGGAGTGAAAAAGGGGCTCAGGAAACTGTTTGGTGGATAGCATTTCGGCCGGTCAGCAGGGGGACAGATAGCAATGAGAATAACGAGACGCCAACTCCTGAAGGCCGGAACGCTGGCGGTGCTGGGTAGCGGCTTCCTGTCCCGCATGGATCGTGTCGCAGCCGCGCAGAAGCCGGTTTCGCTGGTTGACGCACTAAAAAGCCAGGCGACAGGCGTCAGCGAGTCTTTGCTTTTGAAACCACAAGCCGGAGAGGAAGGTCCGCCGTCTCCGGCCACTTCTGACAGACTGCCACTGGAGTGGAACAAACGTACGATCAGGAGATTCAAGGAGATGCTGGCGGATCGGGGCATCGATGCCTTCATGGTCAGGAATCCATTGAACTCGACCTATCTGACCGGCTATTGGCACACAACAACTGAACGTCCCGAAGCCACCTTCATGAACCGTGACGATGCGGACCCCTGGTATCTCTACCCGGCCCTCGATCGCGATCTTGTCACCAGCTGGTGGTTCGGCTCCGGCAAGATGTATTTTGATTTCAAGCATGCCGACGGCGCCTTTCCGAACGAAGGCAAGGTTCAACAGGGAAAAAGTGTCGATCTTTTCGAGTTCTTGCTGGAAGGTGTTCGGGATCACGGCATCCAGGGGAACAAAATCGGTCTGGATGGTGAGCTGTATCCGTCCGAGTTGGCCAAAGCGAAGAAGATATTGCCGGGTATCGAGTTTGTAGACGTAAGCGACATGCTGATCGGCATGCGGCAGATCAAGACAGCTGAGGAACTCGCGCTGTGGCGAAGGGCGTATGTCTACTTCGATCGCGCTCACGCTTTCGCGCGTGATTATGTGCTGACACATGGGACCGATATCACCGACTACGAAGTTGCGATAGCGACCGAGCTATGGATAAATGATCAGCTCTATTCCGATCTCGATCTTGCCAACGGCGCCGTCCACCACGGGGTCGGTAGCGGTATCGGCATCGGTGTCCGGGCCGGTCCGGTGACCGCCGTCCCACATCCCAACCAACCCTACTTCAACCGTATCGGCCGCAACATGGCGTTGCAGATCGCGGGCATTGCCAGGATCGGCGGCTATGGTCACGAGAATTATCGCGCCTTCATTATCGCTGACGGTGATGGAAATTTTGATCCACACATGCAAAAGCTATGGGCTGCAAGCAAGCACTGCTGCGACATTCAGCGTGATCTGTCGATCGAAGGCGTGACTTGTTCACACGTCGCCTACGAGATTCACAAGTACCAGCTGTCACAGGGCGTGCACAAGTATGTCTATCACCGGCCCGCCCACGGCGCCGGCGTCGAGGGGCATCAGTCGCCCTATCTGGCGCTCGGCGATTACACCATGATGCGCAAGAACATGTGCTTCTCCGAAGAGCCCGGTCTCTACGATCCGGAACACGGATCGGGGTTTAACTGGAGTGATACCATTGTCGTGGGCGAAAAGACCGGTTATCGGATGAGCCGCGTTCCATACAGCAAGGAGTGGTGCTGGTTGAAACTTTAGCCGCCGCCGGCAGGCAGAACAGGAGCAGTCCGGATATGAGAAATGTCCTCATCATTACAGCGATAATTCTTGCCGGTTTCCATGCCGCAGGCGTTAGCGCGACCGACACAATCGATCAACAGGGGAAGGGGCGACTTATTCTCAGTGCGGCGGAAGATAGTCCGTCCGGTATGCTGGCGAAATGCTGTTGGGCCGAGGGCAGGAGCACGTTCCATTTTTGTTCCGAGTACGGCATTTGCACGAGAGACCCGAAAGAGACCTGTGTCGGTGTTGGAGCTGCCGAAGGTCTGCAACACAGTTGTGCTTCTCCACCACCGGATAGGGATGCCCGATCAGCGCTGCGTTAAGGCGCCAGTCGCACAGCGGCCTAGCGATCTCTATTTACAGGCAAGGATTGCATCGCCTTGCTGAACTGTGAGGCCTGGTATTTTTCTTCATCCGCTACAGTGTCATACAGCTTGTCGAGAGCGATAGCGTACTCCGCTCCACGGCGGGCCTCCGACAGCAGCATATCGACCGACATGATCGCCTGTGTCTTGTCGCCCCGGTTTGTTTCAGGTTATTACATGACGCCGTATGCGAGCATCGCATCGGCGACCTTTACAAATCCGGCGATGTTAGCTCCTGCCAGGTAATTGACTCGATCTCCCTCGTCGCCATACTCCGCACAGCGATCGTGGATGTCCTTCATTATGGTGCGCAGGCGCTCATTGAGTTCGTCTCTCGACCAGGACAAACGCATGCTGTTTTGTGTCATCTCGAGACCGGATACTGCGACGCCGCCTGCGTTGGCTGCCTTGCTGGGCGAGAAAAGAATCTTCGCTTCCTGGTAGGCGTCGACCCCTTTTTGCTCCGTCGGCATGTTGGCGCCTTCCGATACCGCGATGCATCCATTCGCCAGCAATGTTTTTGCATCTTCCTCGTTGACCTCGTTCTGGGTCGCGCAAGGGAAGGAGAGTTCGCACGGAACAATCCACGGGCGTTTGCCCTGGTGGAATTCGACCCCGAACTCTTCCGCGTATTCGGAGATTCGCCCGCGCCGGACGCCCTTAAGTTCCTTGACGAACTCAAGCTTGTCACCCGCAATGCCGTCAGGATCATGGACAAACCCTGAAGAGTCGGACAGCGTCACCACCTTGCCGCCGAGTTCAGCGACCTTCTCTGCAGTGTATTGCGCGACATTGCCGGAACCGGATACGGTTGCGATCTTGCCTTCCATATGATCGCCAACATGTGCCAGCATGTCTTCCATCATGTAGGCGCAGCCGTAGCCGGTAGCCTCAGTGCGTATCTCACTGCCGCCAAAGGCAAGCCCCTTGCCGGTCAGGACGCCGGTAAACTGATTTGCGAGCCGCTTGTACTGGCCGAAGAGATAGCTGACTTCGCGAGCGCCCACGCCGATATCGCCCGCAGGCACATCCGTATATGGTCCGATATGGCGGAACAGCTCGCTCATGAATGATTGACAGAAGCGCATGACTTCGCGATCCGACTTGCCTTTCGGGTTGAAATTCGCACCACCCTTGCCACCGCCCATCGGCAAACCGGTCAGGCTGTTCTTGAAGGTCTGTTCGAACGCGAGAAATTTGAATACACTGAGCGTCACATCGGGATGGAAACGCAGGCCGCCCTTGTAGGGTCCGATCGCGTTGTTCCACTGCACGCGACAGCCGCGATTGGTGCGGATATTCCCCTGGTCGTCTTCCCAGTTCACCCTGAAGATAATGATGCGATCAGGCTCCGTCAGCCTCTCGAAGATTTGCGCTTCCTGGTACTCCGGATGCTTCTCGAGAAACGGGAAGATGGTGCTGGCCACCTCGTAGACGGCTTGCTGAAATTCGGTCTCACCCGGATTTCTCCTGATCAGACCCTCCATAAAACTTTCGAGTCTTTCCGTGGGTGTCTGCGCAACGTGAATACTGGCTGATGTCACCATGGCGGGTATCCCTTGTTCAAAACAGAAGTGTTGAATCTAAATATAGGCAATGAATTCAGAATTGCCCGCGCACGGATGACGATCAGAATCATGGGGGATTTCGAACTCTGCCCGCAACACCGGGGCTGGGCACAGGAGAACAACAAGCAATTTGATGGTCGGCGTGAGAGGATTTGAACCTCCGACCCCTTCGTCCCGAACGAAGTGCGCTACCAGGCTGCGCCACACGCCGAACTAGTCGGACCTCGCGACGGCGATGCGGGCCAGGGTGGCCAGCGCATCTCGATGGGCCGAATCGGGAAGACTATCCAGTGCCGCAATGGCGGCGTCGGCCTCTTGTGTCGCGAGCCGCGCAGTGTACTCAAGGCCCCCGGTCGATTCAATAGCGCTGCGGACGGTATCCAGTTCGTCCAGACCGCCTTCCTCGATGGCTGTTCGGATCACCACGCGCTCTTCTTCCGTGCCGTGGGTCATGGCGTGAATCAGGGGTAACGTCGGCTTACCCTCGGCCAGGTCATCGCCTACGTTCTTACCCATCTGTTCGGCCGAGGCGCTGTAGTCCATTACGTCGTCCTGCAACTGGAAAGCGACGCCCAGATGCATCCCGTAGTCGGTTAGCGACTTCTCAATAGCCGGCTCCTGGCCGGCAAGAATGGCAGCGACCCTGGTACCGGCTTCGAACAACATCGCCGTCTTGCGGCGGATGACGTCCAGGTACATTTGCTCGGTCGTGTCCGGGTCATGACAATTCATCAGCTGCAGGACTTCCCCTTCCGCGATTACGTTGGTCGCCCGGGCAAGAACACTCATCACCCGGACCTCGCCGATCTCGGTCAGCATCTGGAACGCCCGCGAATAAAGGAAATCTCCGACCAGTACGCTGGCCTCATTGCCAAAGACGGAATTTGCCGTGTCCCTGCCGCGACGCAGATCAGAACGATCCACTACGTCATCGTGCAATAAAGTGGCGGTGTGGATGAATTCGATGACGGCGGCGACATCGGTGTGGTGCGTGCCCTGGTATCCGCAGGCCCGCGCAGAGATGATAAGGAGCAAGGGCCGAAGTCGCTTGCCACCCCCGCTGATGATATATTCGGCGACCTGGTTAATCAGTGCGACATCGCTGGACAATCGGCGACGGATTGTCGCATCCAGCATTTCCAGGTCCTCGCGGACCAGTTCCCGGATTTGATCGATCTTCATCTTATTGATTTTGTTATATAAAATAAGGCATTGGAAAGATTGCGTGCCACACAGCAGCGTGCGCTGCAGCAAGAGGGGCATTGTAACGGTTTTGAGGGGCTCCGACGGCCAGCAAATATAGTGCCAAATGTTTGACCGTCGGTCGCCAAGTCCGTAAAATTGCCGCCTTTTTGGCATCCGGCCATACGGAGATTCGTTTTCATGTACGCCGTAATATCAACAGGTGGCAAGCAGTACCGCGTCAGCGAGGGGACCGTCCTTCGCGTCGAAAAGCTTGACGGAGCCGATGGCGACAAGATCGAGTTCGATAAGGTCTTGCTGGTTGGCGAGGGCAAGGATGTCAGCATCGGCGCTCCTTACGTCGAAGGCAGCAAGGTCGAGGCAACCGTTCAGTCGCAAGGTCGACGGCGGAAGATCGACGTGATCAAGTTCAAGCGTCGCAAGAACTACCACCGCCAGCACGGGCACAAACAGGCCTACACCGAGATCCGGGTGACCGGTATCACGGCGGGTTCGTGACCCCATCGAGGTGATTTGAAATGGCACATAAAAAAGCAGGCGGCAGTACTCGTAACGGTCGCGATTCCGAGTCCAAACGGCTGGGCGTAAAGCGCTACGGTGGAGAACAGGTCCTTGCGGGCAATATCCTCGTACGCCAGCGTGGGACACGTTTTCATGCCGGCACCAACGTCGGTCTTGGTCGTGATCACACGCTGTTCGCAAAAGCGACGGGCAAAGTCCTGTTTGAGACCAAGGGTCCGAAGAATCGCAAGTTTGTGAGCATTGTCACGGACTGATTCCGCTCTCAGGCACACAGAACGGACCCCGGCATCGTCCGGGGTCTTTTTGTTTACGCAGCGAAGTTTTGACTTTCTCATGAAATTCGTCGATGAAGCCACAATTCGAGTCAGCGCCGGTAACGGTGGAAGCGGGACGGTCAGCTTCCGTCGCGAAAAGTACGTCCCTTTTGGCGGTCCCGATGGTGGCGATGGCGGTGACGGCGGTTCTGTCCGCCTGCTAGCCGACCCGGGTGTCAACACCCTTGCGGAGTTCAGGTATCAGAGGCGCTTTCGTGCAGACAACGGTGCGCCGGGCGCGAGCAGGAACTGTACCGGAAGGGGCGGTGAAGATATCGATGTGCCGGTCCCTGTCGGCACGGTCGTATTCGACGTGGACACCGGTGAGGAGATCGGTGATCTGGTCGAACCAGGCGCACGGGTGCTGGTGGCGCAAGGGGGTGATGGTGGCCAGGGGAATGCGCGCTTCAAAAGCAGCACCAATCGCGCACCTCGCAAGTCCACCCCGGGAACGCCGGGCGAATCCCGCCATCTGCGGCTCGAACTAAGGCTGCTGGCCGATGTTGGTCTGCTCGGTTTTCCAAATGCGGGCAAATCGACACTTATCAGGTCAGTGTCAGCTGCGAGACCAAAAGTCGCGGATTATCCGTTCACAACACTGCACCCGAACCTTGGCGTCGTCCGTGTCGGCCCGTTTCGAAGTTTTGTCATGGCCGATATCCCTGGTCTGATAGAGGGAGCCGCGGAAGGTCACGGGCTGGGTATTCGCTTCCTGAAACACCTGCAACGCACCCGTCTCTTGCTGCACATTGTCGATATCGCGCCCCTGGACCCGGATACCGACTTCGCGGCACAGGCTTGCGCAATCGTTGTCGAACTGGAGCGTTTTAGTCCGGAACTCGCGGCACGACCGCGCTGGCTGATCATCAACAAGACCGATCTGTTGTCGGAGGATGATGTGCGGGACCGCACCGAGCGTGTAAAGGAAGCGCTTGAATGGAAGGGTCCCGTCTATCGAATCTCGGCCCTGACCCGCAGCGGCACCGAGGCGCTGGCCAGGGAAGTGATGGATTGTCTGGACCAGATGAAAACATCATCGCCGGGCGAAAATGATGAAAGCGAGGAACAGACTCTGCCCGAATTCTAGAGCCAGTATTCCTGCAGTACTCTCTGTCGCGGACACGGGTGTTTGCCAGAAACAAAAAAAAGCCGGCTCAAAGCCGGCTTTTCTAATGCTTGTCGATCGTTGCCTCAGTCGCTCATCGCACGAATCCTGGTGTTCAGACGGCTTTTATGACGGGCGGCTTTGTTCTTGTGGATGATGCCCTTGCCTACCATGTTGTCGATGGTCGGCACGGCTGTCTTGTAACCGGCCTGTGCAGCTTCCTTGTCGCCAGCCGCAATGGCATTAACGACGTTCTTGATCTGGCTGCGGACGCGCGAACGCAAGGCCATGTTGTGGGCCCGGCGGCGTACTGCCTGACGTGCGCGCTTTTGCGCTGACTGGATGTTGGCCAAGATACTGACTCCAAATACATTCTTGGCGCCTGTTGAGGCGCAGGAAAGCCGTGCATGGTGATAAATTTGCCGCTCTTTGTCAAGCTCCGGCGACCCATCCGGAAGCAGGATTCTGCTCCCGGCCGATCCCTTCCGGCTGCTGCCCTGCAAGCGTCGGCTATGGTGCCTCTCTGAGGACAGAGATTGGTCAAACACGAGCCGCCAAGCACGGTATCATCCCGCCCGTAGCAGATAGCCGGTATGCACCATGAGCCGTGAACTCGCCAAATCGACCACCGTCGTGGGAAGCATGACGCTGACATCCCGAGTGTTGGGATTTCTGCGGGATATTGTTTTCGCGAGACTTTTCGGTGCCACCGCGGGCATGGATGTCTTTGTCATCGCGTTTCAGATTCCGAATTTCCTGCGACGAATTTTTGGCGAAGGCGCGTTTTCCCAGGCTTTTGTACCTGTCCTGTCCGAATACCAGGGCCGGGGGGACCACGGGCAAGTTAAGCAGCTGACGGATCGGGTAGCCGGAACGCTGGGTTTGATCCTCTTTGTCGTGACCCTTTTGGGAGTGATAGCGGCGCCGTTGTTGATTCTTCTGTTCGCGCCGGGATTTTCGGGTCAGGAGGACAAGCTCGCACTCGCCACGACGATGCTGAGAATGACCTTCCCCTATCTTTTCTTTATCTCCCTGGTTGCCTTTGCCGGCGGGATACTCAACACCTATGGCCGCTTCGCGGTTCCTGCATTCACGCCGGTGTTGCTCAACGTCGTACTGATCGCCTCGGCGCTGTGGCTCGCTCCACGGGTGGAACAGCCGATCTACGCCCTGGCCGTGGGCGTATTTGTTGCCGGTGCGGTCCAGCTGGCATTCCAGATCCCGTTCCTGCGGGGCATCGGGCTGATGCCCCGGCCAAGATGGGGCTGGAAGGATTCGGGTGTGCGAAAGATCATGCGTCTCATGCTGCCCGTGATCTTCGGGTCATCCGTCGCCCAGATCAATCTCATCATCGATCGTGTGATAGCGTCGTTTCTGGTAACCGGCAGCATTAGCTGGCTCTACTATTCGGACCGCTTGCTGGAGTTTCCACTGGGCATCTTCGCGATCGCGCTGGCGACCGTCATCCTGCCCGGTTTATCCCGCCACCATGCCGGCAAGTCGACACAGGCGTTCTCGGCGACGCTGGACTGGGCCTTGCGGCTGGCGATGGTCATCGCGTTACCGGCGGCCGTCGGCTTGTTCGTACTGGCCGGCCCGCTGGTGGCCACCTTGTTCAACTATGGCGAGTTCTCCGGCAACGATGTACGCATGACGAGCTATAGCGTGATGGCCTATGGATTCGGTCTGACGGCATTCACCCTGGTCAAAGTGCTCGCTCCCGGCTACTTCTCCCGCCAGGACACGAAGACGCCAGTCAGGATAGGCATCATCGCCATGGTCACCAATATTTCTCTCAACATTATCATCGTCTTGCCCATGGTTCGCATGGGCCTGCCCGCACCCCATGCGGGGCTCGCGCTGGCGACGGGGCTGGCGGCGGCCGTCAATGCTGTCTTGCTCTATCGCGGTCTGAGGCGGCAGGGTGTCTACCAACCCGGTGATGGCTGGGGATGGCTCGCGGGGCGTCTTCTGATCGCCAACATTGCGATGGCCATCGTTGTCCTGTGGTTGTCCGGAGACCTTGAATCCTGGCTGACCGCAGGCTGGCAGGATCGTGCGGTCCGGCTGGCTCTTTGTATTGGCGCGGGGCTGGCTACCTATCTCCTTGCACTAATGGTTTCGGGGATCAGGCCCCGGCACTTCGTCGTGCGCGACATCTGATGTCATTACCACAGGGCTCCCCTATAATTCAGCGTTTTTCATCATGGAGCTGATACGCGGACTCTACAATATGCGCCCACGGCATCGTGGCTGCGTTGCGACGATCGGCAACTACGACGGTCTGCACCTGGGGCACCGACAGGTTCTTGAGCAACTCGTGGGTCGTGCGCGGCAACTGGATCTGCCTGCACTGGTGATGTGCTTCGAGCCGACACCGCAGGAATTTTTTGTTGGTGGCAAGGCGCCGCCGAGATTGAGTTCTTTTCGCGACAAGTTCGATCAGCTGGCCGCTTGCGGGGTGGACCGGTTTCTGTGCGTGAGGTTCGACGAGGCGCTGTCGGTGATGCCGGCGGATGATTTCATCAGGGTCTTGCTTGTGGAAGGCATCGGCGTCAGACATCTTGTCGTGGGGGACGATTTTCGTTTTGGACATGATCGTGAGGGCAACTTTTCGACCCTGGTGGCAGCCGGTGAACAATACGGATTCGAAGTCAGGGATACGGCGAGTTTCACAGTCGATAATGAGCGCGTCAGCAGCACCCTGATCAGAAACGCCCTGATGGCCGGCGAACTGGACCGGGCGGCGCGGATGCTGGGACGCCGCTACTGGATGAGTGGATGTGTGACACATGGCGACCAACTGGGAAGACAACTTGGATACCCGACCGCCAACATACGGCCCGGTCGCTGGCGACCGCCGCTGGAGGGTGTTTTTGCCGTTCGGGTAGAGGGTATGGGCGAGCCACGAGACGGGGTTGCGAACCTTGGCACGCGGCCGACGGTAGATGGTCGCGAGCTGTTGCTTGAGGTGCATATTTTCGATTTCGACCAGGATATTTATGGTCGACGACTGCGGGTTGAATTCGTTGCGCGCTTGCGTAACGAGACACGATTCGATGATATCGGGATGCTGAGACAGCAAATGGATCGGGATGCCGACAAGGCCCGGCAAATTCTTTCCACAACGGCTTGAACAGGATTGACACTGTGGCGAATTACAAGGACACGCTAAATCTGCCCAGGACGGACTTCCCGATGCGGGCGAATCTCGCTGCGCGCGAACCGGCCATGCTGGATGACTGGTACGCGAAGGACCTGTATCAGAAGATTCGCGATAAGAGCAAGGGTCGACCGACATTTATGTTACCCGATGGTCCGCCGTATGCGAATGGATCGATCCACATCGGTCACGCGGTCAACAAGGTTCTGAAGGATATCGTCGTCAAGTCACGGACCCTGGAAGGCTTCGATGCACCGTTTGTACCCGGCTGGGATTGCCACGGTTTACCGATCGAGCTGGTTGTCGAACGCAAGCAGGGCAAGGGAATGGAACCCCGCGTATTCAGACGCGCGTGTCGCGACTATGCGATGACCCAGGTGGAGGGTCAGAGGGAAGACTTCAAGCGTTTGGGGGTACTTGGCGACTGGGACCGCCCGTATCTGACAATGGATCCGCGCTACGAGGCCGAACAGTTGCGCGCTTTTGCACGCATCATGAGTAATGGTCATGTTTACAGGGGATACAAGCCGGTGCACTGGTGCCTGGATTGCCGTTCGGCGCTGGCCGAGGCCGAGGTCGAATACCAGGAAAAGACGTCCCCCGGCATCGATGTTCGCTTTCAGCTTGTCGATGAGTCGGATGCGTTGCAGCGGTTCGGATGTCGTGCGGACGAGTCGCAAGATGGCACAGCGTCGGTCGTCATTTGGACAACGACTCCCTGGACGCTTCCGGCTAACCAGGCCGTCGCGCTGAACGCCGCGCTGGACTACGCTTTGGTCGAGCTCGACGTCGGCACCGGCCCGGAGCGCATCATTGTCGCGCGCGACCTGGTCTCCCAGATCACCAAACGGTGGGGTGTCGAGCATTTCGAAGAGCTGGCGGTTTGTTCCGGTCAGAAACTCGAGGGCTTGCAGCTACATCACCCTTTCTACGACCGCATCGTACCGGTCATCCTTGGTGATCATGTGACCCTGGAAGCCGGCACCGGCGCGGTGCACACGGCACCGGGGCACGGACACGAGGACTTTGCCGTCGGTCAGGCTTATGGCTTGCCGCTGGACAACCCCGTCGATCGACGCGGATGTTTCCTGCCGGACACCGAAATTTTTGCCGATCAGCATGTCTATAAGGCGAATCCGCAAATCATAGATGTGCTGGAGGCGAAAGGACGGCTGGTTCGCCAGGACGACGTCCGGCACAGCTACCCTCATTGCTGGCGGCACAAGACGCCGGTGATTTTTCGCGCGACACCCCAGTGGTTTATCGGTATGGAAACTCGCGGTCTTCGCAAGCAGGCACTGGAAGTGATCCGCGATGTCGACTGGATACCCGATTGGGGCGAGAACCGAATCAGGGGAATGGTCGAAGGGCGACCCGACTGGTGCATCTCCCGCCAGCGCAACTGGGGCGTTCCGATCGCGCTTTTTATCCACCGGGAGAGCGACGAACCTCATCCCGACTCGGTGCAATTGCTGGAAAAGATCGCCCAGCGAGTAGAGCAGGCAGGTATCGACGCCTGGTGGGATCTCGATCCGGCGGAGTTGCTTGGGGACGAGGCAGACGACTACGTAAAGGTCACGGACATCATGGACGTGTGGATGGATTCCGGCCTGATGCATCACTGCGTGACGTCGACGCGGGACGAGCTTTCATTCCCATCGGATCTGTATCTCGAAGGTTCCGATCAGCATCGCGGCTGGTTTCAGAGTTCATTGATGACATCGGTCGCGATGAATGGCGTGGCGCCTTACCGGGCTGTGCTGACCCACGGTTTCACGGTCGACGAGAGAGGGCACAAGATGTCCAAGTCGCTGGGCAACGTCGTCGCGCCGCAAAAGGTCGTTGACTCGCTGGGTGCCGATGTCCTGCGCCTCTGGGTTGCCTCTACCGACTACCGTGGTGAGATGAGCGTCTCGGATGAAATTCTCAAACGCACGTCGGATTCATATCGCCGCATGCGAAACACACAACGCTTCCTGCTTGGCAATTTGCACGGGTTCGATCCCGAAACGGATATGGTGGCGGTGGACGACATGGTCTCGCTGGACCGCTGGGCCGTGGAACGTTGCCATGCGCTGCAGGAAGTTATAACCGAGGCCTACCGGGCTTATGAGTTTCACCAGATCTATCAGCGCGTGCATAACTTCTGCGTGGCCGATATGGGTGGTTTCTATCTTGATATCCTCAAGGACCGCCTCTACACGACGCCGGCCGCCGGACACCCGCGGCGATCGGCCCAGTCCGCGATGTATCACATCGCGGAGGCCATGGTCCGTTGGCTAGCGCCGATACTAAGCTTTACGGCAGAAGAGATCTGGCAGCTGTTACCGGGTGAGCATGAGGAATCGGTTTTTCTGAGCCAGTGGTACGAGGTGCCTGGTGCGGCGGGCCCGGGCGAGCGAGTGGACTGGCCGCTGCTGCTAAAGATGCGCGAGGTGATATCGCGGGAGTTGGAGCGATTGCGAGGAGAAAAAAAGGTTCGTGCCGGTCTTGATGCGAATGTCGATATCTATTGCAGCAAGGAAGTTCTCGAACGGCTCACACCACTGGCCGATGAATTGCGTTTTGTATTTATCACATCCGAAGCCAGGGTCCATGATCTGGCCGAGGCACCACAGCACGCGGTTGAGGTCGGGGATTTTTCGGCGGGGCAGCTGCTGCTCGATATCGTGCCCAGCGAGAATCAGAAATGCAGCCGCTGTTGGCATCGGAGACCCGATGTTGGCTCCAATACCAGTCACCCTGAGATTTGCGGGCGATGTGTTTCGAATATCGAGGGCGAGGGAGAAAGGAGGCGCTACGCGTGAGCGACGCAACAAGTACAAAAGAACCCGCCATTAGCCCGAGCGCTTTGCCGTGGCTATGGGTGTCTGTGGTGATCGTCGCTGTGGATCAGATCACCAAGAGGATGATAACCGCCCGGTTCGAACTCTATGAGCGCATCGAGGTGTGGCCGCTATTCGATATTACGCGGCTGCATAATACCGGCGCCGCATTTAGTTTTCTTAGTGACGCAAGTGGCTGGCAACGTTGGTTTTTTATTATTCTTGGATTTATCGTCGCGTCGCTCGTTACGATTTGGTTGAGCCGCTTGCCGCGGTACAGGCACAAATCTCTGGCGCTGGGCTTGTCATTGATTGTAGGTGGCGCGATCGGCAACGTCATCGATCGTATTTCGCTGGGCTATGTCGTTGACTTCGTCCACCTCCACTACGATCGATGGTACTTCCCGGCCTTCAACGTGGCCGACTCGGCCATCACGGTGGGCGCTGTGATCCTGCTCGTGCAGAGCATCTTGTCGGACGACGACAAGATTGGATCGAGTCGCCAGGAGTAAGATAAGGGACGATGGAAATCGTACTCGCCAATCCCCGTGGTTTTTGTGCCGGTGTCGACCGTGCGATCGATATCGTCGAACGTGCGCTCAGGATGTTTGGAGCGCCGATCTATGTCCGCCACGAAGTCGTGCACAATCGCCATGTGGTCGAACGGCTGCGAGGGCTTGGTGCTGTGTTCGTCGATGAGCTCGACGAAGTTCCGGACGACAAGACGGTGATCTTCAGCGCACACGGTGTATCGCGTGCCGTTCAGGACGAGGCCGAACGGCGTGGTCTCACGGTGTTCGACGCAACCTGCCCATTGGTGACCAAGGTGCACATGGAGGTTTCCCGTTATGCGCACGAGGGCAGGGATGTCGTTCTGATCGGCCATGAAGGCCACCCCGAGGTGGAAGGGACGATGGGTCGTTATGACGATCTGGGTGGCGGCGCCATCAGTCTCGTCGAGACACCGGAGGACGTCGACAAGCTCGTCATAAATGACCCGGATCGCCTCGCTTTTGTCACCCAGACCACGCTTTCGGTAGACGACACGGCTCTCGTTATCGATGCGCTACGGGCGCGATTCCCAAAGCTCAGCGCCCCGCGCAAAGAAGATATCTGTTATGCAACGCAGAATCGCCAGGATGCCGTAAAGTCGCTGGTCGCGCGTTGCGATATCGTTCTCGTCGTAGGGTCGCCCGCCAGTTCCAATTCCAACCGCCTGCGGGAGATTGCCGAGAAAGCCGGTATCCCGGGGTACCTCGTGGATGGACCGGAAGATCTTCGGCAGGAGTGGTTTGATGGCAAGGCCAGTGTTGGCGTGACGGCTGGCGCATCGGCCCCGGAGCTCCTCGTCGAGCACGTTATTTCCCGTCTGCGGGAGTGGGGCGGGAAGGGCGTCGAAGAGATCGACAGCGAGCCCGAGAACATCGTCTTTACCGTGCCAAAGATTCTGCGAAGCGCCTAGCGAAACTCATGCGATATACGGGCTAGCGCCAGCAGACGCTTGGTGGAGACGGGGCGGAGCCACGACGCCCGATCTGATCGATGGTAAATATCTGGCATTTCCTGTCGGCTGTCTGTGTCGACCCTTGCGCGGGTCGAGCCGCCATCACAAATCCCCTCGTGTTGCTGGATTCCACCGACAGGTCGTACCAGTCGTTATCAGGCGGGGTTAATGCCAGACCCGCCGGCATGGGCAGCCACGGTTCGCTGGCATAGCGTTGTGCTGCAGAGAAGTAGGATTCCTGCGCTGCTGCCGCACGGAGCAGGGACGCTGTTGCCTCGGTTCTGCGAACATGAATGAGGTGGTCTCGCCAGGCCGCTTGTGCCAGCGTGGAGAGAATGGCGAGGATGGCGACCACGATCATCAGCTCAATCAGGTTGTAGCCTTGTTGGGCGCTCTTTTTTGGCGGTCCGGGTTCGCGTATCGCGGGACGCCCTGCAATCACGGCAGATCCTCGGAGATGTGCCAGGCAACACGAAGCGGCTCTACACGCAATGGTGTTTCGCATTCGTCCGGAGCTGGTAGGCAAATGACAGGAATATCGCAGCCGGTCGACATGCAAATAGAGGGATCGGCGGGTGGCGGTGCCGGGACCATGACTTGCAACACGTGTCGTGATTTCGCAGAGCGCGAGGCTTGCACGGTAGTTTCAATAAGAAAGTGATATTCGACAAGCCCGGTGTCGTATTTTTCGATGGCCGGGAAGGCCAAGCCCAGGTATCGAATTCGGGTCGCTACCGACGTGCCGTCGGGCATGGGGAAAACCGGCAGCGTCGATCCCCGGGTATGGCTAAAGTCTCCCCCGGTCAATGCCATGGCGATGCCGTTCTCGGCCGCAAAAAAAGCGTTGTCCATCGCTTCGCCGCTACCAGTCTTGACTGTTTCCAGAGTGGCATTTGTCATGCCCGATGTTGCCAGCATCGAAATGATCAACAGCAGCATCAGCCCGACGGCCAGTATCACGCCGTCTTGTGACTTCGGGCCCGGAATCATCGCCGTGCTCATCCCGGACCACCATTTCGAATCGAAAACGTTCGGGTGACCAGCATGCGTCGACGATCGTCTGCCGGTGGTGCGGCCTGGTCCGCGTACGCTCCGATCGGGGGGTGATACTCCAGTGGTACATCTTCGCCGGACATCAGGAGCCATAGCCTGACCGAAACGACGGTGGAACCGTCTGCCGTCAGTGTCGGGCTTTCCGGGTTGACCCAGGTGATTGCGCTGTTTTCTCCCGACAGCTCAGCCGTCTCTACAACAACCCCAAACCGGACCTGGATATCTTCCACCCCTGGAATGATTTCTTCATCTGCGATACGGGGTCCCGCCCGCAGGATCTTGCGACGCAAACCAGCGGTCCCGTTACCTGCGGATGAAGCCGGACTTACATAGTAGGCGGTTACGATCAGGTCTCGCGTTTCCACGAGCTCGATCGCGGGTACAAAGCCCGTGTGATTGAGTGAGCCGTAGCCTGGTCCGGAATGCACCTGCAAACGCCCCGATTCCGGTTCACTGGTTCTGCCAGCTGCGCGACGGATGATCAGTACATCGGAACCAGCTCGGGCGCTGCCACGGTATGGACGGCAGTCCAGGTTGTAGCGGTTGTTCAGCCCCTCAACCGCCAGGTGCAGGCTGATCGACCAGTTGCGGCCGCAGTCCCCGCTAACCGGGATCGAGACCGGCGATTCCGGTCCCGCTGATCCGTCGATGAGCTCCGCCGCACCGACAAGGCCATAGAATCCTGCCTGGCGCAGATCCGCAGCGATATAGCTCAGCGCAAACCGGCTTGTATCCGATAGTTCGGCCACGCTTTCCACCTGCCCCGCCAGACGACGCGACTGTCCGTGAATGGCGACGAGCCCACCGAGGATGACGGAACCGACGGCCAGTGCAATCATCAATTCAACCAGGCTGAAACCGCGCCACGATGTCACAGCAAAACTTCCAGGCGTCGCCGCCGGGTAGTCTCACCAACCCGCCATTCAATCGTGATCAGATAGCGGGACAGCGCCTCGTCCGTGGAACTCGCGATCAGACCGGCCCCTTCGGGGAGTGAGTCGGCAATGGCCTTGTGCCATTCGAACAGGTCCTGGGCCGCCATCTCGGCGGGACTGCACAAGCGTCCCGGGGCGGTCTCTGTACGACATGACTGATCAGAACCAGAACCGGCATAGCTGCTACGCCCGTAATGATTCGAGCGAACACGCTCGGCCATGCTGCCAGCGAGACCAACGGCTCGCGACTGATAGATGGCCTCGCGGTGAATACGGACCGTCTCAAGCCCAAGGCGTATCGCGCCGAGCAGGCCGATACTGAGCACCAGCATGGCGATCAGAGTCTCGAGGAGTGTAAAGCCGTGGGATCGTTCTGGCAGGCCGTGCCGCCGGGTCACCCTGGGTCTCGATATGCAGGAACTCGTCATGACGATCGGTTTGTTACGAACAGTCAAGCAACTGACCGGACGCCGATCGCTTGCTTATCCGTGGTCTTCCCGTATAGCTGACGACAACTGCCCGGGCGGCGTCGTCGCCGCGATCGTCACAATAGATCAGTGTTCCGTTGGTGCTGCGACGGTTGAAGGGCCGATAGTGAAAAGCCCGCCTGTTGGAGGAAATATGCACGCCGGGCACAGGTTCCCGGCTCAGCAGCAAGGGCTCGTCAGAATCACGAAACGCCGGCTGGTCGCCATCGGAATTGACGAAGACGAGCCATCCCTGCGCCCAGTCCGCCGGGTTCTCGCTGCAGAAATCACCGCTGCCCCGGGGGCAGACGGCTACTTCGTGGCCGTTGCGTATTGCCGACGTTCTCGCCAGGTGGAACGAGTGCACAAGCGAGTTAACCGTTTGCGTGCGGCGACTATCGAGCAGGAGATTTCTCAGGGACGGACTGCCGAGACCGAGCAGGATAGCGACGATGCCGAGTGCGACGAGTAACTCCAGTAATGTAAAACCTGAATGCCTGATCATGCGCTTTCCCCGCGCCGGATAGCTCAATAGTGAACAGGTCATCAACATACAGGCTGCCGGTGATTGGGGTCAGATGCAGAATCCGACTGCTTAGCACGAAAATGCGACCGCTGTTCGAATCAGCAATGGCGCGCGGGGGTGCAACTTCTTATAATCACTCAGGTCTGTATCTGGTAGACGGGAAGAACATGAACAGAAGAATCGCTCGCGTACTAAGACAAAACGGCGCCAAACCGACTGCGCAGAGGATGGCGTTGGCGGAGATTCTCTTTTCCCATCCCCAGCATGTGTGTGCGGAGGACCTGCTCGACAATGCCCGGGATACCGGTATGCGCATCTCCAAGGCGACGATTTACAACACGCTGAATCTGTTTGTACGCTGTGGGCTATTGCGTGAGATCAACGTCGACGCCAACCGGCGTTACTACGATTCGACCATCACCCCGCACCATCACTTCTACAACGTAGATACCGGCGAACTGGGCGACATCCCGCGGGGTAGCGTCAGGCTGGCCGACCTGCCCGATTTGCCCCCGGGCACGGAACCCGCCGGCGTCGAACTGGTAGTGAAGGTTCGCCAGCGCAAAGTTGCCTGAGGCAAATTGCCGGTCCTAAAAGCTTCCCTTATACTTCGCGCCCTTGTCTGCGACGCCGGAGTAGCTCAGTTGGCAGAGCAACGCATTCGTAATGCGTAGGTCGGTGGTTCGAATCCACTCTCCGGCACCATAAAATCAATTAGATAGAACAGTCATGGCGTCGGGTCATGTCGTTCTCGTAATCATATAAGGGCGCATTAAGGGACTTCTTCCCTCACTCAATTGGTTCTGGTGTTCCTTTGGACTTGGCAAACCATCCTCAGAATGGGTCCCATCCAAGAGGGGGTAGGGGGGCAAATGCCCAATCCCCAAATATCAGTATCACCCCGTCTCTAATTCTGCCGCAAAAACAAAAAGGCTCCCCTGATCTCCCCCAGAAGTAGGGTTCGCCGATTTGCCTAGAAGACGCCAATCTGAATGTCCGCTGTCGCGACTCCCTCGCAGGTTTCGGGCAATGGCTGCCACGCATCCGGAACCGGGTTGTTGAAGCACATCATCTGCAGGGCTTCGGCACGTTGCGCGGCGAGTATCGAGTCCAGTCTGGATTCAAGTGCCTGGAACTCCTGCGAATCACGTAAAGCATCGAATGCCGGTTCCGAAAACAGGGAAGGGTCGCGCGGCCCCCGCTCGATCGCTTTTTCGATGTTCTCCAGCGCCAAAATATCGTCTCCTTCCAGCGCCGCGATTATTGCGGCGGAGCGGTAGTATTCTCCGTGTACAAACCCGGCGCGGTTTCTCTGACGCAGGTCGTCGGTGGTCAGTTCGATCAGCTTCCGGGCGCCTGCTTCATCGCCCGCCCTGAGGCGGCCAAGCGCCGCCCTGGCAGTAGCCGCATTCGTCTCCGAAGACGTGTCAATAATGGGTAGATCAGGATGCGAGGCCAGCCGTTCTTCGTACAGGATCTGGGCTTGTTCGATATCGCCGGACAGGTGCAGGGCGTTGGCGAGGTACAACTGACTGTTCGGGTCGGAGGGATCGTTTCCAAGTCGCTGGCGGGCCACTGCGATCAGTTCCGGCCACATTCGCAGGTTGAGATACGCCCAGTAGTGCGCGTCATTTGGCAGCCTGAGTGCTTCGGGCAGCAGATTCAACTGACCCAAAGCCCGGCTCATGTTCACGTTGATGATGCTACTTTGAGGGTCCGTGCTAAGGGCCTTGAAGGACCATTTGATCGTTTCATTGGAATTGCCCGCGTAATATGAAATCGTCGCATGTGTGGCATAGCTAAACGTCGGATTCTGCTCGATTATGCTGTCTGCCATAGCGCGGGCGGCTCCCATTTGGCTTTCAATTAGTGCCAACTTATTGGCGCGGTTGTAACGACCGACAACGGTCAGAGGATCTACGCCAATGAGCCGCTCAAGGGTCTCATAGGCTTCAACATACTGCCCGACAGCAATATGACCAATGTATACAGCCAATTGAGTGCGTCTGCGGAACTGGGGTTCAGCTCCAGCGCGCGGTTCGCATCCGAAACAACGACGTCATAATCCGCCGTAACCAAACTGAGAATTGTACCGGCAGCAAATGCTTCCGCAAGGCGATCATCCAGCTCCAGGGCTCGCTCAATATGGGGTGATTACCCTGAGGATCGCAGAAGTACACCTTGATGTTGGTGTCCAGGGTAAAACGCTGATGATCAGCCATCTCCTTGCCGCGATCCCAGGTCAGCGACTTGTAGAGTTCCCGCGGTAAT
>PVMS01048285.1_pt1 | contig 21418 bp, 20 predicted proteins | sample 1853461 | NCBI WGS metagenome assembly PVMS01 (sample SAMN08582032, study PRJNA380276) | Marine sediment metagenome, whole genome shotgun sequencing project. | isolation source: ocean sediment barecode stripped | collected 2017 | reverse complement strand
TCTTGTTTTTTAATAAAAATACCTTTTTTTAATAAGCTTTTTTTATCCTCATCTTTAAAAATTGAAATATTTGCAATTAAAATCACAGCATTTAAATGATTCAATATGGATCAAATACAGTGATTTAATTGCAAATATTCCAATTTTTAAAGATGAGGATAAAAAAAGCTTATTAAAAAAAGGTATTTTTATTCAAAAAGAAGACTCATTAAGCTTATATTTGCTGACCATAAAAAAAGTATTGCAAAGAAATGAAATTGCTCCAAAAAGCTATATTTTACCTACAATAAAACAAATGATCTTACATCAGCGCAAGTTATTATTATTAAGGAATATTGAAGAAACATTAATTGATGATGCAAATAAAAAGCAACAATTTGAAATTTATTAAAATGAGGAAACATATAATTATACTATCATTTTTATTTTTTATAATGGGTATTAATGGACAGGAAAATGTCGATGTTCAAAAAAGAATAAAAGTGGATGGTATAGCCGTTGTAGTTGGTAAGAACATAGTTTTAAATTCGGATATTGATAAGTTCAAAAAGGAATTAGAGCAAAGGGTTGAAGGTAAGATCGAAATTTCTGATTGTGAAATGTTAGAAGAAATTATGATTCAAAAATTGATTGCTCACCATGCAGTTGTTGATAGTATTATTGTTTCGGAAGCTGAAGTTAATTCGGAGGTTGAACGAATCATTTCAAACTTTTCTCAACAATTGGGTTCCATGGATAAAGTAATAAGTTTTTATGGGTTTACAGATGAAGATGATCTTAGGAATGAGTTATTTACTATTCAAAAAGAACAATTTTTAATTCAAAGAGAAAGAGCGAATATAACTGAGAAAATAGATGTAACTCCTGAAGAGGTACGAACCTATTTTAAAAATCTTGAAGAAGACAATAGTTTGCCTGAATTCAGTGCTGAAATTGAATTGGCTCAGATTGTTAAAATTTTAAAGCCTTCAGATGAAGAGACGAAGAGGGTTATTGATAAACTAAATGAAATAAAAAAGGACATTGAGGAAGGGTATAGTTTTAGGTTAAAGGCTATTATTAATTCTGATGATCCTGCGGTATCCGGTAATGGGCCTGGATCCGGAGGAAAATATACGATAACTCGTGAAAGTAATTTTATTAAAGAATTTAAAGAAGTGGCTTTTAGTTTGGATGAAGGTGAATTGTCAGACCCGTTTGAATCTGGTTTTGGGTTTCATTTAATTCAAGTAGAAAAAATTAGAGGACAAGAAAGAGATGTGCGTCATATATTAATTCAACCTAAAATAACTGATGAAGAAATTAAGGTTTCAAAAGAAGCATTGGCAAAGATTCGTTCAGAAATTCTTCTTGGAGAAATAACTTTTGAAGATGCAGTACTGAAATATTCGGATGATAAGGAAACCAAAAATAATAAAGGACTCATTCTAAACCCTGATACAAATGATACTCGTTTTGATTTGACCTTGATGGACCCTAATTTTTATGCGAGAGTTAGTAACCTGAAATCCGGTGAAATTACTGAACCTTATTACGATGAGATAAGAGGTGGTGAAAAAATGCACAAAATTATATTGTTAAAAAGTAAGGATGAGACACATATTGCTGAATTTACCAAAGACTATGAAAAAATTCATCGACTTACCCTACAAAAAAAACAAGAAGAAACTATTGAAAAATGGTCTAAAGATAAGATCAAAGACACTTACATTAAAATAAATAAAGATTTTAAAAAATGTACGTATAAGAATAATTGGAAAAAAAATTAATATGTCTGATGTTGCTGAATTAAAAGAATTAGTTGACAAATACAAACTTCTTAAAAAAGAAATTGCAAAAGTAATAATTGGTCAGGATGAAGCAGTAAATCACATTTTGATTTCTATTTTGTGTGGGGGTCATTCATTATTAATTGGGGTTCCGGGATTGGCAAAAACATTGATGGTACATATTGTTGCAAAAACATTAGGACTTGATTTCAAGCGAATACAATTTACACCAGACCTGATGCCATCAGATATATTAGGAAGCGAAATTTTAGACGAAACCAATCATTTTAAATTTATAAAGGGACCCATTTTCAGTAATATAATTTTGGCGGATGAAATAAATCGTACGCCACCTAAAACGCAGGCAGCATTATTAGAAGCGATGGAAGAGCGTTCTGTTACAATAGCAGGTCATCATCATTTATTAGCAAAACCATTTTTTGTTTTGGCAACACAAAACCCCATTGAACAAGAAGGAACATATCCGTTGCCGGAAGCGCAACTAGATAGATTTATGTTTTCCGTTCATTTGGATTATCCAAGCTTTAGTGAGGAAGTGGAAGTTGTGAAAAGCACAACCAGCGATGATAAACAAATTATAAATCCACTGCTTTCTGCCAAAGAAATCAATAATTTTCAACATTTAATAAGGCGTATTCCTGTAGCAGATAATGTAATTGAATATGCTGTCAATTTAGTTTCTAAAACACGTCCAAACACTCCAAATGCTCCTGAAATTGTAAATAACTATATAGATTGGGGTGCAGGACCTAGAGCTTCTCAAAACTTGATATTGGGGGCTAAGGCTAACGCAGCTGTTCAGGGGAAATATTCACCGGATATTGAAGATGTTCAGGCGGTTGCATATTCAATACTGCATCATAGATTGGTTAAAAACTACAAGGCCGAGGCTGAAGGCATTACTGAAAAACAAGTAATTAAAGCCTTGTTCTAAGGGGTAGTTTTATAAAAAAACTAAACATATTTCCTCCATATTTTTTTGAATAACTCAGTAACTCATGTTCACTTAATTTTGTATGTTTCGAATGTTCTACGATTAAAACCCCTTCATCATTCAGTAAGTTATTGTTAAAAACAAGATCCACTATTCGTTTAAACTGTTCAATTTCAAAATTATAAGGTGGGTCGGCGAAAATAACATCATAATTTCTGTTCGTTTTTTCTAAAAATTTAAAAGCATCACTTTTATAAGTATTGATGTTTAGATATAGCTCTTTTGAAGTTTTGTTTATAAATTTTATACAGCTAAAATGAGAATCAACTGCCGTAATATTCTCGGTTCCTCTTGAAGCAAATTCATAGCTAATATTACCGGTACCTGAGAAAAGATCAAGGACTGATATATTATTGAAATAGTACAAGTTGTTTAGAATGTTGAATAAGGCTTCCTTAGCCATATCTGTAGTAGGACGTACAGGTAATTTTTTTGGTGCGCGAAGGCGTTTGCTTTTATGTTTACCAGAAATTATTCTCATTAAAGTTGATTTAATAAGCTAAAGTATGTATGATTGGAAATACCCTTTAAAAAAACTTGATTATTTATCGGAGTATAAAACTTAATATTTCTAATATATTGATATAGAATAGTGTATAATTCAGATTCTTTTTCGATATCACCTAAAAGAATTAACTCAAATTCTTCTGGATTTAAATTCAACTGTTCGGCTGTGAACAGGATGTAATATATAAAATCTTCCTTAGTCTTAAAGTCAAAACAATTATACAATTCCAGTTTTTTCCTTTTAATAACCACAATTTCAAAACTATTAACAGTAACATTCACAAAACAAAAATCACCTTCTAAATTTTTATACTGATGTACTAATTTCTCAATTAACACTGTTGAAGAGTGCTTATAAATAAATGAACCGAATTTATCGAGTATAAAATTATTAATATTTACAAATGGGATATAAACATTTACAATTTCAGTATTTTTTATATTATCAAATGTAATATAGTCATTATCAAGTACTTTAATAGTATTTTTCAGATAACTTGCCAGCGAATTCTTATTAAAAAAAGGTTGAGGCACCTGAGTAACCAAATTATTAAAATGTGTAACCGAAACTGTTTTAAATTTTAAATTCAGATATTTTTCTTGTTCGAATATTTCCTCAACATATTCTAATTGTAAATAAGGTGAAACAGCTTTTTTATCGAATTCATAAACAGCAAGGAAAACCAACTCTTGTTCTAAGTTTGTATAAATGCAAAAAGAAAATCCATCCAAACTGAGTTGGATGGATAAATGATTTTCTTCTAGATTTTTAAAATCGAAGTTACTCTTCGCTATCTTTTTTATCTGCTTGATCATAAAATGGAGGCCAGTTACCGTCTTCGCTAACTTCTGCTAATGAACCAACTCTAATAAATTCTCCTCTGACTTCTTCTCCACCAAAAGCTTCTTTTTCTTGCTTAACAAGATTCATGTCCAATCCTTTTAAAATTAAAGTCTTATTAACTTTTATTTCAAATACTGGGGCAGTTAAACCAATTATTTTTTCAACAATACCAATTTCAATTTTAAATTTATCATTGGTTCCAGGAATGATAAGCATATTATTATAATCGCGGCCTACAAATGATGCTCTCACATCTTCATATCCAATTGTATCAACTACTCTTTCCTCTATTTCTTTTGTAATTCCACCACCCAGATGGATAGTTTTGGGCACGTTTCTTATTTGTGTTAGAGCAAATTGTGCAGTATCGATAAATTGGATAAGGTTTTCACCATTAGCCGTATAATTACCTGTTACTTTTTTATGAGCAACTTCTGCGTCACGAATAATTTTCATATTAGCAATAACCTTAGCATATCTAACCTTTTTCTCTTTGTTAAATTGAATTGGTTTTCTAATTTCAAAATTAATTTTGTAAACTAATAATACCGCGAATGCAATTAATAGTATTGAAATTATCCAATGAAATTTTCTTGGAATATGGTTCACAATAGCATACGCTAAAAAAGCAGTAACTAAAATACCTGCTATTATAATCAAAATCGTAATCATTTGTAATTGTATTTTTATGTGTGTACGCAAATCTACAATTTTTTTTTAATGAGAAAAACTTTTCTGCATAAATCAATTTGTATATTTGAAATTTATTTTAAATATGATAAAAACCGCACTTGAATTTTACAATGATCTTATTAAAAGATTTCCTTTTGAACCAACGAATTCACAGGATATTTTACTTACTAAATTAGCTGATTTTATTTTTGAGAATAATAACAAGGGGTTATTTTTAATTAAAGGATATGCAGGAACAGGTAAAACAACAACTATAAGTACGGTTGTAAATAACTTATGGCGTATTGGTAAAAAAGCAGTTTTATTGGCACCAACTGGGAGGGCAGCTAAAGTAATTTCCGGTTATTCAAACAGGCAGGCCTTTACAATTCATAAAAAAATATACCATCCAAGAAAAAATAAATCTGGAGGTGTTGATTTTGTACTTCAAAAAAATAAGCATACTAACACTATTTTTATTGTTGATGAAGCTTCAATGATCCCTGACGCACCTAGTAATAGTAAATTATTTGAGAACGGGTCTTTATTAGATGATTTGATATCTTATGTATATAGTGGAATTCATTGCAAATTAGTTTTTATTGGAGATACAGCTCAATTACCACCTGTTAGATTAATATTAAGTCCCGCCCTTGATGCACAAAATTTAGCATTAAAATATGATAAGATCATTACTGAAGTTGAGTTGGATGAAGTTATGCGGCAACATGCTCAGTCAGGCATATTAATCAATGCTACTGAATTGCGTTTAATTTTATCAAATAATGGTTTCAATGAGTTTAAGTTTCAATTGGGATTTCCGGATTTAATACGGTTAACCGATGGGTATGAAATTGAAGATGCTATCAATTCAGCTTATGATAATGTTGGGGTTGAAGATACTACATTTATAGTTCGTTCAAATAAACGTGCTAATCAATATAATCAGCAAATAAGAAGTAAAATCAGAAGACAAGAGAATGAAATATCTACAGGAGATTATGTAATGATCGTTAAAAATAATTATTTCTGGTTAAAGGATACTAGTGAGGCTGGGTTTATTGCTAATGGTGATATATGTGAGATATTACAAATCTTTAAAATAAAAGAGTTATACGGTTTTAGATTTGCCGAAGTAAAACTTAGAATGATTGATTATACCAATCAAAAACCTTTTGAAACAGTATTGCTTCTAGACACTTTAGCTTCTGAAACACCATCCCTTTCTTATGAAGATTCCAATAGGTTATATCAAGAGGTCGCAAAAGATTTTGCTTTTGAAAAGTCTAAATACAAACAGTTGTTAGGAATTAAAAAGAGCACATTTTTCAATGCTTTACAAGTCAAGTTTTCATATGCAGTAACCTGTCACAAATCGCAAGGAGGCCAATGGAAAACCGTTTTTATTGAACAACCTTATTTGCCGGAAGGTCAGAATATTGAATATTTACGTTGGTTGTATACTGCTGTAACAAGAGCTCAGGAAAAAGTGTATTTAATTGGATTTAAAGATGACTATTTTGTGGAATAACACCTATTGACTGTTGAAAAAGCGAAATATATAGTCACAAAATCACCTTTTTAATAATAAATTTAATTGAACAATATGTTTACTAGGTAATAATTGTGACGAAGAATCATGACACTTATTTTTAATATATCAGTATTTAGCCTTATTTTTGCCACTTCGCGCAAAAATTACCAATGGAATGAATGATAATAATATTAAACCGCCTATTGCTGAAAAGGTTGAGAAAAAGTTAGAAATGCATGGTGACGTCAGGATTGATAATTACTATTGGTTGAATGATCGTGAAAACCCGAAAGTCATCGATTTTTTAAAAGCTGAAAATAATTTTTATGATGCCAAAACTGCCCATATAAAGCAATTTCAGGAGGATTTATTTAAAGAGATGAAATCTCGAATAAAGGAAGATGACGAATCAGTTCCCTACAAAAAGAATGGATATTTTTACATTACTCGTTTTGAAAAAGGGAAACAATATCCTATTTATGTCCGAAAAAAAGGAAGTTTAAAGGCAAAGGAGGAGATTATGTTCAATGTGAATGAATTGGCAAAGGAACACCATTATTACCGACTTACTGGGCTATCAATAAGCCCGAATAACAAATTCATTTCTTTTGGAGTAGATACTGTAAGTCGAAGACAATATACTTTACAGTTCAAAAATTTAGAAACAGGTGAATTGTTTCCTGAAAAGATTGAAAATACCACTGGAAGCGGGACATGGTCATTGGATAATAAAACAATATTTTATACACAAAAAAATCCGACAACCCTTAGAGGAGAAAAAATATTTAGACATATTTTAGGAACTGACCCTAATAATGATATTGAAATATTTTTTGAGGAAGATGAAGCATATAGTAGTTATGTGTACAAAACTAAATCTGAAAAGTATTTAATAATCGGATCTTATAGTACTGTATCTACCGAATATAGAATTTTAGAAGCAAAGAATCCGCTTGGAAAATTTAAAATATTTCAGCCGAGAGAGCGTGATTTAGAATATAATGTCGCACATTATGAAGACTGTTTTTATATACTTACTAATAAAGATGAAGCTACCAATTTTAAATTAATGAAAACTTCTGAAAAGGAAACTTTAAAGGAAAATTGGATCGATGTTGTTCCACATAGAGAAGACGTTTTATTAGAAGATATTTCAATATTTAAAGATTTTTTAGTTCTTGAAGAACGCATGAATGGATTGAATAAAATTAGAATTATTCGTTGGGATAAATCAGAAGATTTTTATCTGCCTTTTGATGAGGAAACCTACTCAGCGGGTGTTTATTACAACCCTGAATTTGATACAAATGTTATTAGATATGGTTACAATTCAATGACAACACCAAGTTCTGTAATAGATTTTAATGTAGATAGCAAAACAAAAGAAATAAAGAAAGAACAACAAGTTCTAGGTGGTAATTTTGATAAAAATAATTATAAGAGTGAGCGGTTATGGGCAATAGCCATAGACGGAGTTAAAATTCCGATATCATTAGTTTATCGTAAAAATACTTCCTTAACAAAAAACACACCTCTACTTTTATATGGGTATGGATCTTATGGCCATACCATTGATGCAGGATTTAATTCTACGCATTTGAGCTTATTAGATAGAGGATTTATTTTTGCAATAGTTCATGTTAGAGGTAGTGAATATTTAGGACGTAAATGGTACGAGAATGGTAAATTGTTGAACAAAAAGAATACGTTTACTGATTTTATTGACGCAGCTAAATTTTTAATGGTAAAAAAGTATACGTCAAAAAAACATTTATACGCCAGTGGAGGTTCTGCCGGAGGTCTATTAATGGGTGCAATTCTAAATATGAATCCCGAATTATTTAATGGAGTGATAGCATCCGTACCTTTTGTAGATATTGTTACTACAATGTTAGATGATAATATTCCGTTGACAACGGGTGAATATGATGAATGGGGTAACCCGAATGATAAAAAATATTACGATTATATGATGTCATATTCGCCTTATGATAATGTTTCAAAACAGAATTATCCGAATTTGCTTGTTACAGCTGGTTTACATGATTCTCAAGTTCAATATTTTGAGCCTGCTAAATGGGTTGCTAAACTGCGTGAATTGAAAACTGATAAAAATATTTTAATGTTGCATACGAATATGGAAGCAGGTCATGGTGGGGCTTCGGGCAGGTTTGATGCCTTGAAAGAAACGGCTAGAGATTATAGTTTTATAATTGATTTAGAAGGAAAAACATTTTTTTAATTTTTTTTATTAAATTTGCACTGTGTAATAGTATTCATTATTCATTTTTGAATATTTTTCACAAGAATTAAATTCTTTAAAATGACACAAAATACTGGTATAAGTAAAAATATATTAGATCTAATTGGCAACACTCCCTTAATTAAATTAAACAAAATCACAAAAAACCTTACTGGAAACTTTTATGCGAAGTACGAAGGATTTAATCCTGGACATTCTATGAAAGATAGAATAGCCTTGCACATTGTTGAGGAAGCTGAAAGTAATGGATTGCTAAAAGAGGGGAGTACTATAATTGAAACAACCTCAGGGAATACAGGTTTTAGTATTGCTTTGGTTTGTATAATAAAGGGATATAATTGTATACTGGCTGTAAGTTCTAAGGCGTCCATAGGAAAAATCAACATGCTCAAGGCAATGGGAGCTAAAGTATATGTTTGTCCGGCACATGTAAGTGCAGATGACCCACGTTCATATTATGAAGTAGCCAAAAGGTTACATGCTGAAACGGCGAATTCGATATATATCAATCAGTATTTCAATAAGTTGAATATTGATGCACACTATAATTCAACCGGACCAGAAATTTGGGAACAAACAAACGGAGAAATAACCCATTTAATTGCGGCTAGTGGAACTGGAGGTACTATATCAGGAGTTGCAAAATATTTAAAAGAACAAAACCCAGAAATTAAAATTTTGGGGGTAGATGCTTTTGGGTCCATTTTAAAGAAATTTCATGAGACAGGTGAATTTGACAAAAATGAAATTTACCCATATAGGATTGAGGGATTAGGAAAAAATCTTATTCCAACCGCTACTGATTTTGATCTCATTGATATTTTTGAAAAAGTAAGTGATGAAGATTCAGCTCATAGAGCAAGGGAACTTGCGGTTACTGAGGGATTATTTACAGGTTATACAAGTGGAGCAGTGGTGCAGGCAGCGATTCAATATGACGAAAAAGGGATGTTTGATAAAAATTCGAAGGTTGTTCTTATTTTGCCAGACCATGGTTCTCGTTATATGGAAAAGATTTATAGTGATGAATGGATGAATGAGCAAGGTTTTTTTGATACTCAAAAACGCGCACTCGAAATGGTAGAGTACATTAAGTAACTACTGAGATAAAATACTTATAAGAGGTTTGGAATTAATTCTAAACCTCTTTTTTTGTAGCAGTAACATTTGAATAGCAATAAAAAATTACCGTAATTTGTATTTTTATATAATGTAAATCTAATTTGCATTTTATTGCCAAAGAATATATAATGAAAGATTTATTTGAAAGAATAGTTAAAGATAAAGGGCCTTTGGGAAAATGGGCTAAACAAGCTGAAGGGTATTATGTTTTCCCTAAGCTGGAAGGAGAAATCTCTAACAGAATGAAATTTAAGGGTAAAAATGTCATTACCTGGAGTATCAATGATTATCTTGGACTGGCAAATCATCCTCAAGTTAGAAAAGCAGACGCGGAAGCAGCAGCAGAATTTGGTTTGGCTTATCCGATGGGTGCAAGAATGATGTCAGGTCATACTAAATATCATGAACAATTAGAAAATGAATGTGCCGAATTTGTTGATAAAGAAGCTGCATATTTAGTGAATTTCGGTTATCAGGGTATGGTATCAGCAATTGATGCATTGGTAACGAAACACGATGTAATTGTATACGATATTGATTCACACGCCTGTATAATAGACGGTGTTAGATTACATCATGGTAAAAGGTTTACATTTCAGCATAATAATATAGAGAGTTTAGAAAAAAACTTGCAAAGAGCTACTAAAATTGCTACCGAATTTAATGGAGGAATTCTTGTGATTTCTGAAGGTGTTTTTGGTATGCGGGGAGAACAAGGAAAATTAAGAGAAATTGTTGCCTTAAAGGAAAAATATAATTTTAGGTTGTTGGTTGATGATGCGCATGGATTTGGTACTTTGGGTAAAGATGGAAAAGGAACAGGATTTGAACAAGGAGTTCAAAATGATATAGATGTTTATTTTGCAACTTTCGCAAAATCTATGGCCAGTATTGGCGCTTTTTTTGCGGCTGACAAAGACATTATCCAATATTTACAGTACAATATGCGATCTCAAATGTTTGCAAAATCTTTGCCGTTACCTATTGTTAAAGGTGCCTTAAAACGATTGGATATGCTTAGAACTATGCCAGAACTTAAACAAAAGTTATGGGAAAATGTACATGCACTCCAAAATGGGCTAAAAAAGAATGGGTTGAATATAGGTAAAACGAATACTTGTGTAACTCCGGTGTTTTTAGAAGGTGACATTCCTGAAGCTATGGCTATGGTTAAGGATTTGCGAGAAAACTATGGTATATTTTGTTCGATTGTAGTATATCCTGTGATACCAAAAGGATTGATTATCCTTCGTTTAATTCCAACCGCGACACATACTTTAGAAGATGTAAAAGAAACTATAGCATCATTTTCTGCAATTCGCACAAAGCTTGAAAAAGGAATTTACAAGCGTATAGCAGCTTCAATGACATAAGCAGCAAAATTTAGTATCCGTCTGATAAATTTTTAAGAATACTATTATTAATTATTTTGATTTTTTTACCAATCAAATCAATTACACCATCTTTTTTCAGATTAGATAGTAATCTTATAGCTGATTCAGTAGCTGTACCAATGGTATTTGCAATTTCTTCTCTTGTTAAAACAATATCAATACACCCTTCATTATCAACACCAAAAATCTCTTCAAGATCAAGTATAGTTTCAGCCAACCGATCTTTTACAGGTTTTTGAGCCATTCGTGAAATAGAAGTATTAGCCTGGTTCAATTGGTGTGATATATTTTTCATTAAATTTAAAGAAAAATGAGAATTTTCTCTTATTGTATCAAGAATATCACCTTTTGGAATAAAGCAAACATGCATATCTTCTAAAGCAGTAACATTCAAACCGGCAGGTTCATCACTTAATATGGAACGATGCCCTAAAATATCTCCGCCTTTAACATATTTAATAATTTGCTCTTTGCCATTCGTGTTGAGTTTTGTTAACTTGCATTTTCCATCTCTAATGCAGTACAAACCATTAATTGCAGTCCCCTCAGTCATTAAGTTTTCTCCCTTTTTAATTAAAAGTGATGTTTTGTGATCTGAAAACATTTCTAATTCATCCTGAGTCAAGGTTTTTAGTGCGTTAAACCTCTTGATGATACATTGCCCACAATCTGACATATATAATTTGATTTAATTATGTAGTAGTATTAACTGCAAGTGCAAATGTACAAAATTAAATGACATTTATCATTCCTGAAAAATAATAATTGAATAGTTTTGTGGCAGAAATAAAATCGATAGAATGGTGAACAATTGTTATCATTGTGGAGCGAATTGTAACAGAGGAGCAATAATTTTTGATGAGAAAAATTTTTGTTGTAACGGTTGTAAAACAGTATATGAAATTTTAAATGTCAATGAATTGACCTGTTATTATGATTTTGAATCAACACCGGGAACTATTCCAATTGAGATTCGGGGAAAATATAATTATTTAGAAAATGAAAATATAATTGAAAATCTTTTAGAATTTAATGACGGTGAAACTTCAGTGGTTGAATTTTTTATACCAAGTATTCATTGTAGTTCTTGTATTTGGGTATTAGAAAATTTAAATAAGCTTAATAACGGTGTAACTACATCTTTGGTTAATTTTCCTAATAAGTCTCTTCGAGCTACATTTAAAAATGATAAAATATCATTAAAACAATTAGTTGAATTAATTACTTCAATAGGGTATGAGCCTTATATAAGTTTAGAAGATGCTGACGGAAAAAGGAATAAAGTAGATAAAACATTGATATATCAGTTGTCAATAGCAGGATTTTGCTTTGGAAATATTATGTTATTGTCTTTTCCTGAATATTTTGAAGTTGAGGAGTTTTGGTTGGAAAAATACAAACACCTGTTCAGGTGGCTAATTTTTGCAATGTCCGTTCCAGTGGTCTTTTATTCAGCGAGAAGCTATTTTATATCAGCTTTTAAAGGGTTGCGTCATAAAATATTAAATATTGATGTTCCTATAGCATTGGGAATTTCAGTATTGTTTATTCGCAGTTCAATTGAAATAATTTTAAATATTGGTTCAGGATTTTTTGATAGTTTGACAGGACTAATTTTCTTTTTATTAATAGGGAAATATTTTCAACAAAAAACGTACAACTTTTTATCTTTTGAGCGTGATTATAAATCGTATTTTCCAATAGCAGTAACTATTATTTCTGATGGAATAGAAAAAAGTATTCCTGTGAAGGATATAGAAAAAGGGCAAAGGTTATTGATTAGAAATGAAGAATTAATTCCAGTAGATAGCATATTGATAAAAGGAAATGCAGCTATAGATTATAGTTTTGTAACTGGTGAATCATTGCCTGTAGTAAAACAATCCGGCGATAAATTATTTGCAGGAGGTAAACAAGCAGCAGGAGCCATAGAAATAGAGGTTATAAATACAATTTCTCAAAGTTATTTGACCCAATTATGGAGTAATGATATTTTTAATAAGAATAATGATATTTCCATAAAAACTATTACGGATTCAATAAGCAAATATTTTACTATTTCCATACTGACAATTGCTTTGTTCGCTGGATTCTATTGGTATTATAAAAATCCTTCAATGGCATTTAATGTTGTAACAGCAGTATTAATAATAGCGTGCCCTTGTGCTTTGGCATTGTCTGCTCCTTTCGCTATAGGAAATATGTTGCGAATTTTTGGATACAATAGTTTCTATTTAAAAAATGCTGAAACCATAGAAAACATGGCCAAAATAAGTACTATTATTTTTGATAAAACAGGTACAATAACATCAAATGATAAAACGACATTGATTTATAGAGGAGAAGGATTAACAAACCATGAACTGGCAGTAATAAAGGCGGTTCTAAGAGCTTCCAATCATCCTTTAAGCAGATCGCTATATGATTTTATTGAAACGAAAAATTTAGTTGATAGTCCTTTTGATTTTGAAGAAATATTGGGAAAAGGAATTCAAGCCAGGATTCGTGATATGGAAATTCATTTAGGATCAGCTGATTTTGTAGGGGCAAGTTCATTGAGCACAAATAAAACAGCAATTTATATTAAAATAAATAATAAATTAAGAGGGTGTTATATTTTTAAAAATAGTTATAGGGAAGGGACGAAGGAAGTTTTTAAAACTTTATCTGACAAGTACAATTTAGTTATTTTATCTGGTGACAATGAGGGAGAAAAGGCATATTTAGAGACAATACTTCCAAAAAATATTCAATTTGAATTCAATCAAAAACCTAAAAACAAATTGGAGTTTGTGAAGAATTTACAGCAAAAAGGAGAAAAGGTTATGATGATTGGAGATGGATTGAATGATGCCGGTGCCCTGGCTCAAAGTAATGTTGGAATTGCTATTTCTGAAGACGTAAATGTATTTTCACCGGCTTGTGATGCTATTTTAGACGCAAAACTTTTCAACAATCTACCAAAGTTTTTAACATTGACAAACCAAACACTTGTTGTAATTAAAGTAAGTTTTTTGTTGTCATTTTTTTATAATATTGTGGGTATGTACTTTGCATTGACAGGTAATTTGACCCCTGTGGTTGCTGCAATTTTAATGCCTTTAAGTTCTATATCTATTGTAGTATTTGTAACAGTTGTTACAAACTGGATTTCAAAAAAAATATAGTTTTAACTGAATAAAAGATATATTAGTCTAAAATTTAATGATAATTATCATTATTTTTAATGAAATAAAATATATTTTTGTAACGAAATCAAAAGCATAAATCTAGTAACTAAGAATGAATGTAGTCTACATAACAATAGGCGTTAGCATTATTGTAGCAATTTTATTTTTCATCGTATTTATTAAATCAGTAAAATCTGGGCAGTATGATGATATATACACACCATCAGTAAGGATGCTGTTTGATGATGAATTAGTTAAGGACAAAGACAAGGATAAACAAAAATAAATTAAGTAATAATTAATCAAACAATATGGAAAAAGAACAGTTTTATTATGACAATAAAATCGTAAAAATGTTTCTTTGGGCTACAATTCTTTGGGGAATTGTGGGGATGTTGGTAGGGCTATTGGTAGCACTACTTTTTATTTTCCCGGGATACTTAGAATTTGCAGGAGCGGATAATGCTATTTCATGGTTAAGTTTTGGTCGTTTACGGCCTTTACATACCAATGCCGTTATTTTTGCTTTTGTAGGTAATGGAATCTTTTTAGGAATATATTATTCAACTCAAAGATTGTTAAAGGCAAGAATGTTTAGTGATGTTTTGAGTAGGATTCATTTTTGGGGTTGGCAGGCTATTATTGTAGCGGCTGCAATTACATTGCCATTAGGACTAAATTCTTCCAAAGAATATGCTGAATTGGAATGGCCCATTGATATAGCAGTTGTTTTGATTTGGGTAGTATTTGGTATTAACTTGATTGGAACTATTTTAAAAAGAAGACAAAGGCATATTTATGTCGCTATTTGGTTTTATATAGCGACTTTGGTGACCGTTGCGGTTCTTTATATATTCAATAACTTGGAAATGCCGGTAACCGGGTTTAAAAGTTATTCGGTATATGCCGGGGTACAAGATGCACTGATGCAATGGTGGTATGGTCATAATGCAGTAGCCTTTTTCTTAACAACGCCAGTGTTGGGTTTAATGTATTATTTTGTACCTAAAGTAGCCAACAGACCGGTTTATTCATATAGATTATCTATAATACATTTCTGGACATTAATTTTCTTATATATTTGGGCTGGACCTCACCATTTATTATACACTGCATTACCTGAATGGGCACAAAATTTGGGTACGGTTTTCTCTATCATGTTGATATTCCCGTCATGGGGTGGTATGATTAATGGTTTACTTACTTTGCGTGGTGCATGGGATAAAGTTCGTGAAAATCCGGTATTGAAATTCTTTGTTGTAGCTATTACCGGTTATGGTATGGCAACGTTTGAAGGCCCAATGTTGGCATTTAAAAACGTAAATGCTATAGCGCATTATACAGACTGGATTATTGCTCATGTGCATATTGCTGCTTTGTCCTGGAATGGATTTATGATTGCTGGTATTGTATATTGGCTTGCTGAAAAACTTTGGAAAACTCCACTGTATTCAAAAAAATTGGCAAATACACATTTTTGGTTAGGTACTTTGGGTATTTTATTCTATGCAATTCCATTGTACGTAGCAGGGTTTACCCAAGCCGCTATGTGGAAACAATTTAACCCTGATGGTACATTGGTTTATGGTAACTTTTTAGAAACGGTTACACAAGTTTTGCCAATGTATGCAATGCGTGCAATTGGCGGGACATTATATTTAACTGGTTTCATTTTGTTGGCAATTAATGTTATAAAAACCGCAAAAGCCGGCTCAGCAGTTGAAGACGAATTGGCAGAGGCTGCACCATTGAAAATTATTAGTGGAAAAAGAATTGTTGGTGAAGGATGGCATACTTGGTTGGAAAGAAGAACCGTTTTATTTACCATTTTAACGACTGTTGTAATTTTAATTGGAGGATTAGTAGAGATTGTACCTCTATTGTTAGTTAAATCTAATATCCCTACAATTGAGAGTGTTAAACCTTACACTCCATTAGAGTTAGAAGGTAGAGATATTTATATTAGAGAAGGTTGTAATAACTGTCATTCACAAATGATTCGACCTTTCCGTTCAGAAGTTGAACGATATGGGGAATATTCAAAAGCTGGTGAATTTGTATACGACTTCCCGTTCTTATGGGGTTCTCGTAGAACAGGACCGGATGTTCATAGAATAGGTGGAAAATATAATGATAATTGGCACTTTAATCATATGTTAGACCCGCGATCCACATCACCTGGTTCAATTATGCCACGTTATTCTTGGATTATTCAGGATGATTTGAATGCTTCTGATATAGAGAAAAAAATGAAAGCCTTAGTGAAATTAGGGGTTCCTTATTCTGAAGAAGATATAAGTGGAGCTAAACAACATTTATTGGCTCAGGCTAAAGGAATTGAAGGGAATTTAAGACAGGACCCGGAATTTGTTAAAAACTATGGAAATAGTAATATTCAGAACAAAGAAATAGTTGCATTAATTGCATATTTACAGCGTTTGGGAACAGATATTAAAGTTAATAAAAGCACTGCTTTAAAATAAATTTAATATGTTGAAATTCATTAAACATAATTTAGAAAGTATTGATGGGATTGAAATTTATCCAATAATATCATTGCTGCTTTTCTTGACAGTTTTTGTAGCAATGTTGGTATTTGTTTTAAAGTTACCTAAAAAGAGTATCGATGAAATTAGTCAGTTACCATTAGATAACGATAATATTAATAAAGAAAATAGCAATGAATAAAAATTCAGAAAAGATATCAGGGTGGAAAAGGTTTATGAAATCCATGACTAAAGCCAACGAATTAGGAACCGAAGAAGATATAATGCTGGAACACGATTATGATGGTATTAAGGAATTGGATAACGTTTTACCGCCATGGTGGCTGTATGGTTTTTACATAACCATAGCCATTAGTATATTTTATTATACACAGGTGTTTTTTAATTCGGAAAAATATAGTCAGGCTAAGGAATTTGAAACTGAAGTAGCTAAAGGAAAAGCAGCTGTTGAGCAATATAAAAAAGATCATCCTGAGTTATTTGACGATGCCAATATAGTTGCATTCACTGATGCAGAAAATTTAGCAAAAGGGAAAGAATTATTTACTACTAAAACTTGTTTTGCCTGTCATTTAGATGACTTGGGCGGTAGTATTGGTCCAAATTTAACGGATAATAAATGGATATTAGGTGGGGATATTAAATCTATTTTTAATACGATCTCTAAAGGAGGAAGACCAGGAAAGGGAATGATTTCATGGGAAAGTACTATTAGCAGAGAAGAAAGACAACAACTTTCAAGCTATATTATTTCAATGCAGGGAACGCAACCTGCAAACCCCAAACCTGCTGAAGGGGATATAACTTGGCCGGAAGAATAATATTTAAAAAATTAGTCCCTGCTAGGGGGCTATGTTTTTGATTTTTTTAGTTAGCAATAATTAGGCTGTTTTTTAATTTTTTGTCACTTTTGTATCTAATGTGTAAAGTTATAAACCTTAGATTTGCACGATGAAAAAAATTTAAGGAACAGCCTTTTTAGTTAAGTATGGAATTATATGAAAATGAAAATTTTAGAGATTCTATTGGTACAGTAGATGATAGCGGGAAACGTAATTTTATTTTCCCTAAAAAGCCTAAAGGAAAGTTATATAACTACAGAACTTATGTAAGTTGGTTTCTTTTGGCAATTATGATATTGGCTCCATTTATTAAAATTAATGGAAATCAGTTTTTGCTTTTCAATGTTATAGAACGTAAATTTCATATATTCGGATTTCCTTTTTGGCCTCAGGATTTTCATTTACTGGTAATATCATTGTTGCTAAGTGTTGTTTTTATCATTTTATTTACGGTTGTTTTCGGTAGAATATTTTGTGGATGGATGTGCCCGCAAACTATTTTTATGGAAATGGTTTTTAGAAAAGTAGAGTATCTGATAGAAGGAGATAGGACCAAACAAATAAAATTAGAGAAACAAGCTTGGAATGCCGAAAAAATAAGAAAACGGATTTTAAAGTGGACTTCTTTTTTTATCATTTCATTTATAATTTCGAATGTATTTTTAGCATACATTATTGGATCCGATGAGGTTTTACAGTATATAACACAAGGCCTTTTAGCAAATTTAAGTACACTTGTAAATTTATTGATTTTTACCTTAGTTTTTTACTTCATATTTGCTTGGTTCAGAGAGCAGGTATGTATCATTGTATGCCCTTATGGAAGGCTTCAGGGAGTATTATTAGATGACAAATCAATTAATGTAGCCTATGATTTTGTTAGAGGAGAAGGAAATCATGGTAGGAAAAAATTGCGAAAAGATGAAAATAGAGAAGAATTAGGTCATGGTGATTGTATAGATTGTGATCAATGTGTTCAAGTATGCCCAACCGGAATTGATATTAGGAATGGTACTCAATTAGAATGTATCAATTGTACAGCGTGTATTGATGCTTGTGATGACATAATGGATAGGATTGGTTTCGATCGTGGATTAATTCGTTATGCCTCTGAAGACGACATTGAGAAAGGTGAAAAATTTAAATTTACTCCACGATTAATGGCGTATTCAACAATTTTAACCATATTAGTGGGCGTCCTCCTAGCAATGATTTTTTTAAGGAATGATGTAGAAGCCACAATATTAAGATTGCCAGGGCAAACTTTTCAAAGTACTGAGTCAACCATTAAAAACGTCTATACAGTTAAACTAATAAATAAAACCACAAAAGACATAGAGGATGTCGTGATTAAATTAATTTCGCATAAAGGTGAAATAGAAATGGTTGGTGGTCATCTAAATGTTAAGAAGCAGGGGTTGAAAGAAGGAACTTTATTTATTGAAATCAACAAAAAAGACCTACTTTCGTCGAAAGAAAAATTAAAAATAGGAATTTATTCAAATGGAGAATTGATTGAAACGACATCAACCAATTTTGCAGGACCGTTAAAAATCAATTAAATGAAGATTAAAATTAGTTGGCCAGCAGGAATTATAATTGCTATTTCAGCTTTTGTGGTGTTTATTTTATCCTTTGTATATAAGGCTACATTTGTACCGGAGTATGACCATCATTTAGTTTCTGATGAGTATTATAAAGATGAATTGAACTATCAGCAGGAAATTGATAAATTAAATAATGCAGCTCTTCTAAAAGAAAATATAGCTTTAAAGAAAGTAGGTAATGGTTTATTGATAAGTTTTCCATCTGAGTTTGACCCTGCTCAAATTTCTGGATTAATATCATTTCAGAGGTTGTCTAATGATAAATTAGATTTTCAATTTCCGATTGTATTAAAAACGAATGAATATCTTTTAAAGGATGAAGATTTAGCTGATGGACGTTGGGATGTTAAAATTGAGTGGACAATAAATAATACTACTTATTTATTTAAGGAAAAATTAATGTATTGATATGCTTTGGACGGCACTGGTTTTAGGATTAGCAGGTAGTTTTCATTGTATTGGAATGTGTGGACCAATAGCTTTTGTAATTCCAGTGGATAGATCTTCTAAAACAAGATTAATTTATCAAACTTTTTTATATCATACAGGACGTTTAATAAGTTATTCTTTGATAGGGTTGTTATTCGGTTTAGTTGGAAAGGGACTTTATTTAGCTGGTTTTCAGCAAAGATTATCAATTTTAACGGGCCTTATAATGATTGCTTTGGTTCTTATACCAATATCCATTTTTAACAGATTCAACTTTTCAAAGCCATTTTATAAAATTATTGCTCAGGTAAAGAAAAAACTTGGAATATATTTAAAATTGAAATCGAACAAAGCAATTTTCTCCATTGGTTTTTTCAATGGGTTTTTACCGTGTGGTTTAGTTTATATGGCTTTAATTGGCTCAATCTCAACAGGAAATGCTTTACAAGGTGCTTTATACATGACTTTGTTTGGTCTGGGAACAGTTCCTATGATGACCGCAGCTGTATTACTTGGAAATTTTGTAAATTTAACTTTACGCAAAAAAATTCAAAAAGCAATTCCTGTTTTTGTAGTTATAATTGGATTATTATTTATATTGCGAGGATTAGGATTGGGAATTCCATATATTTCTCCATCAGATGCAAAATTGCAAATATCAAACAATCCGGCTGAATGTATAACCGTTGAAAAGAATGAATAAGCATGGAAGAAACTCCAAAATTAACTATTGAAGATTTTGAAAAGGCAACTTCAAATCAAGAGCTTTTAGATATTATAAAGCAAAAAAATGTTTCTTTATATAAAGTAAATAAGAGATTATTTTATGAAGATGATCTCCGTAGTTTGCAGATTGAATTGGTAAAGTTGCAACAATGGACTTCAAAGAATAAAAAAAGAGTAGCCATAATTTTTGAGGGTCGTGACGCTGCAGGTAAAGGTGGAAATATTCGCAGATTTACAGAGCATTTAAATCCTCGTTCCATGCGTGTGGTAGCACTTACTAAGCCAACAGAAGTAGAAAGAGGGCAATGGTATTTTAGACGTTATATTAAGGAATTACCAAACCCTGGAGAAATTGTTTTTTTCGATAGAAGTTGGTACAACAGGGCAGTGGTAGAGCCGGTAATGGGATTTTGTAACGAAGCTCAATATAAAAATTTCATGGTACAGGTTCCTGAATTTGAGCATATGTTATATGAAGACGGCGTAATTTTGATAAAATTTTGGTTTTCAATTATAAAAGAAGAACAATTATTTCGATTTAATGCCCGGCTTGAAACTCCTTTGAAACGCTGGAAATTCAGTCCTGTAGATAAACAGGGGCAAGTCCTTTGGGATAAATATAGCCGATATAAAGAGCAAATGTTCAGTAAAACACATACTAGTTACAGTCCTTGGATTACGGTAAAAGCAAATGATAAAAAAACTGCTCGTTTGGAATGTATTAGATATGTATTGTCACAATTTAATTACGAAGGAAAAGATGACTCTTTAACCACGTTGTTTCCGGACCCAAATATTATCATGAGATATTATCGTTCATCAAAACTATTTGAATAATCATGCACAATTATAAATTAACTCAGGAAGATGTCGAGATACTTAACACCAATAAAGGTTTAACAGCCTTGTTATCTAAAGAACCCTATAATTTAGAAAAAGCTGTGAGGTATGTTAAGTATGAAAGACACTTGAAAAAACTGCAAGTTGATCTTATTAGATTTCTATCTTGGGCAATAG
>PVMS01031614.1_pt1 | contig 21419 bp, 23 predicted proteins | sample 1853461 | NCBI WGS metagenome assembly PVMS01 (sample SAMN08582032, study PRJNA380276) | Marine sediment metagenome, whole genome shotgun sequencing project. | isolation source: ocean sediment barecode stripped | collected 2017 | reverse complement strand
CGGCTAATTACCCCCTCGTCGCGCAGGAAGTTCTGGCCGAAGCGTTTGCGGGGACGGTGGGCTGGTGGGAGTTTACTCATGCGGGCAGTGTAGCAGAGCATGACGGCGAGGCCTGCCCTCTTTATTGTCCACCAGCCAGAGAGAGTACTTGTTAACCGCTAAGCAAACTATATAAGCCAGGAATAGTGGTGCTGGTGATGACCGCCGCCAACATCACTTGGCTGGGGCGCCCTGAGCAGACAGCAGCTCGGGTGCTCATTGCACAATCCTGAAGACCTTGAGATCACCTACAAATTTCTGGAACGTGCCATAAAATCGTTTGTGCAGGACCAGTTCGGGCATGAAATTTTCCACGTCATATGCCCTCTCCAGCTGTAGATCGGGGTGCTCACCGGCAAGTATTTCCCGGTAGAGACGTGCATATTGGGGTTTGGTCTTAACCAGGCGACTCAGGTCGGTAACGAAGGGGCCGTTCAGTTCCTGGGCAAACGCCGTATCGTACCAATTCTCGCTCAGCACCAGGAAGTGGCCCATTTTTAGCTTCTGAGGCTCATTCAGTACATATTCCGGCTTGAACAGGATAGGACCTGGCGAGAGATTGGGCGGGGGTGATACGTAATAAGTGGTAAAAATTCTCGCCTGGGTGTTGTCGTCGTACCAGGCAACGATTCGACGCCGTGGATCCTGGTGAAAATCCTGCTCAAAGTCGACTAACAGCAGTGCTGGCCAGATGAAGAAAAGTATTAATATCAACCGGTTATGTGCGATTCGTAGTGACCACAAGCCATAGGATGCCAGCAGCGCGGCAGCTGGGATGAGCGGCAGGTAGTGTCGGTAGGTGGTTCGTGGCGCTATAAAGAACATATAGGCCGCGAATACCAGCACCGGTAGCAAGCAGAGCCACAGGCGGGTGTTTTTTGTGTCATTTATGACATAGGCGATACCCCGGGGTATGAGTAGGGCCGCGGGAAGGCCCAGGCCCAGGATAAGAACGACCGGGAGGTTCAGAATATTTCTGACGATTTTATTCCAGCCGATGGAGCCAAAGCCTGAGCCCAGGCTCCGGTATGTTAGTTCGCCGGAAGTGTATCGTTGGAAAAAAGCCACATCCAACTGCGACAGCCACAGGGTCGCCCACGGGAGTGCGATAAACAAGGGTATTGTCCAATAACTCAGTTTGCGCCAGGGTACAAAAATATAAAACAGGGCCAGTAGCGGATACCAGTTGGTTGCCTGGAAGCCCGTATTGAAGGCAAGCGCAGCCATAACCAGCGCCGCACAGATGACGACAACCACGTTTCGGCTGTCAGTATCCCCCACGATCCAGCGCCAGTTTTTCCCCGGCAAGAAGGCCAGGTAGGCGAACAGCGGCATTGGCCAGATTTTTTTGGAAAAAACGGCTGGAATCAATAACACCAGGCTGACCAGCACCGGGAGTGCCCGACGCCTGGTGACCGCTATCATCATTGCCGCTATGAAGGTGTAAAGGTAGAAAGTCATGGCCGCATCGACGGTCGCCATGTGTGATTGCGTGGCGTGGAACCCTGAAAGCGCCAGTAGCAGGGCGGCCGACCAGGCGACATAAGGTCTGCCGGGGGACAGCATCAACGCAATGATCCCCAGAGCGACAACTGACAACGCGCCGAGCACGGCGGAGTAGCTGCGCGCCACCCGCATGTGCTTTTCCCCCAGGCAGTAGGCTTTGGCCCTGCGGTAATCACCAGCGACACTGGCGGGGGGAGGATCACCCAGCAGGCTGGCAACGGCCACCGTCTGTTCGCCAATCTTAGTGGAGTATTCACCCGTGCCTAGCCAGGTGCGGCAAGTATTGGCCTCATCGAAGTTGATCGCGGTAAAGCTGCCGGGCCCGAACCAGTCCCACCCCACGGTCTGGGCGCTATATAGCCTGGGTATCAGGGCGATCAGGAAAAGGGCCGCAAGTATTGCAATGCGTTTGGGGTTTAACCAGGGTTCTTGTTCAACGTTGTGAGGCATTGAGAGGGAAGGCTATTTATAGAACTTAGGTTTAACTATACCGCAAGCTTACCACCCGTGCATGTACACTGGCGTGCACCAGTGCGTAGAACGATAATGCACGCCCTTGCTTCCAGACTCGCGGCTTTCCCCCCCCGAATAGACCGGCGATTATGTTGTATTGTGCAGCGGGGCGGTTGGTAATACTGCACTGCGTATATCCTACAGAATTGGAATTCTGGTAAACTCTGCGCCGCATACGATTGTCTTCGCAACTAAACGAACCTGACACTGACCGTACACTGATGACACTATCCCAGTATTTTCGCCTGATTGACGTCCAGGCCAGGATGTTACTGAAGGCGGACGCCTCCAAGTTCGTGCTTGGCTATCTCTGGTGGTTTCTTGAGCCAATGATGTGGGTTGGTGTGTTCTATGTGGTCTTCAATTTGATCCTGGATTCGGATGCGCGCAGTGGCACTGATTTTATTCTGTTCCTCGCCTGCGGAAAATTTGCCTTTATCTGGTTCTCCAAAACAGTGCTCCAGGCTTCCAGCAGTATCGTGGCGAATAAAAGCCTTGTCGGTAAAATCAATGTGCCAAAGACGCTGTTCCCCATGGCGACAATCCAGGAGAGCCTGTATAGGCAGTCCGCGGTCTATCTTTTTCTGTTTATTATCTTGATCGCCTTTGGTTATCCGGTAACCCTGAGTTGGCTCTGGATGTTCCCGGTGGTGATTGTATATTACCTCGTGATTGTGGCCTGCTCATTTATCGGCGCATATCTCGTTTGTATGGTGAGAGATTTCAGTAAATTCATCCCCCTGGGCATGACATTTTTGCTATTTACCTCCGGCATTTTCTGGGATGTTCGCAGTATTGGCAGCCCGGAGAAGGCGGAACTTGTGCTGGCGCTCAACCCCATCGCCTTCCTGCTGGATGCCCACCGCCAGGTGCTGATGTACGACGCGGCACCAGACGTAGCCCATCTGTTCCTTGTAGGCCTGGGGGCTGGCGTGGTGATCATCGCCATGGTTGGCCTGATGCGTAAGAACAGCCAATACCTTGCGCTCAAGGTGCTCACATGAAAAAGAGCGCCGAGACATCAGTTATGCTGGAGTTGGATAACGTGTCGCTGAACTTCCAATCTGGCAAGGGCACCTTCGACCATGGTGTGCACCATGTACTGGACTCCGTGTCGTTGACGCTCTACGAGAATGAAACACTGGGAGTCATCGGCCGCAACGGGGTGGGTAAAACAACCATACTGCGCGTAATGGCGGGAATTCTGGCGCCCACCAGCGGTACCGTGAAGACAAAGCCCGGCAAGACCTCGTCTTTGTTGACCCTCGGGCTGGGCTTCAAGGGGGAGCTTTCCGGCCGTGACAATGCAATGCTGGCAGCCATGCTGCAGGGCGCAACAAAAACACAGGCGATCTCATTCCTGGAAGAGATCAAGGAATTTTCTGATCTGGGCGACTCTTTTGAAGAGCCGGTTAAAACCTATTCATCAGGTATGCGATCACGCCTGGGCTTTACTACCGCCCTGATGACCCATGTGGATATCCTGCTGATCGATGAAGTACTCAGTGTGGGTGATGCGCAATTTAAAAAGAAAGCCGAGCGCGCCATGAAGGAGCGGGTTCGCGGCGATCAAACGGTGGTTTTCGTCTCGCACTCCGACTCTCAAGTGCAGGATCTCTGTGATCGCGCGATTTGGATTGATGGTGGCCGGGTAAAGAGTGAAGGTGACACCGAAAGCGTACTGGAGGACTACAGGGACTCGATTACACCCAAAGCTGCGAAATAGCCCCGGGGCGACTCGCTGAATGTATATTTTGTCCGCCACGGTACACTAGGCAGAACCCTTGCTAATCGCAACAACCTGCGCATGCGTTTTGGAGTAATTGCGCCGAATGCCATCCCAAACCGCCGTTGCCGTGATTTTGAGAAATTGCGTCCGCTCACCGGCCTCATAATACCAGGCCGTCCAAAAACATTTGGGTATTTTAATCAGCAGGATGAAGGGATAGAAAACCCCTGAGGCAATCCGGTACATTTCCAGGCGGTTTCTAAAGACGTAGTAAACTTTCCAGAGGGGATGATATACATCACGCTGCTCAATCAGGGTCTGGCAGTCGTGGCGGAACTCCATTGTAGGAAGAAACAAGTGCCTGAAGCCCGCCTTTCGCATCTGCAGAACATAGATGATGTCATCGGCATAGATGAAAAGTTCAGATCGCGGCAGGCCAATATGCCCCTCTCGAATCAGGGAGAGGCGCAGGAAAAACCCCACGAAAGAGGACGCATCGACCTCCATGGGCACTTTTAGCTTGTAGCACTCATCGTATACATGAAAACCATGCCTGCCTTTGACCGCTGCGGAGATAAACGCATTCAAATGCCAGAAGGGATTTTTGCTGGGGCGGTTCATTTCACTGATTTGACCGTCGGGAAGATAGACGGCGCCGGCAACGCTGCCAACATCCGGGGGAACGCTCATAGCCTGAAAGGTATCCAGTACACCACTTTCGGGATAGGCATCATCGTCATAACAAAGAAGCCAGTCGGCCTCGGGCAAGCGCTCTGCGGCGTAGCGAAACCCCTGATGAAAGCCCCCGGCACCCCCCTGGTTTGATTCGCTGTGGATAATGATCAGGCGATCTTCGCTCAGGCTGTCCAGCCACTCCCTGGTTCCGTCTGTGGAGACGTTATTAACGACAATGATTCTGTGAAACGGCTCATTGATGGTCTTTTCAATGGTCAGCTTCAGCGCCTCCAGGCGGTTGAACGTTACGATTACAGCGATAACAGTTTTTCCCATACTGCGATCTACACCGCTGCGACAAAAAAACTTGGAATGGGTTGTCCGCTATCCCTTAGCGTCATGAACTGTTCTGCCGCATCCAACGCTTCGGCGATAGTGACGTCCATATCGAGGTACCGATAGGTGCCCAGTCGGCCGACAAAGGAAACATTGATTTCTTTTTCTGCCAGATCCATGTAGTGCTTCAACATTTCCTGCTCTTCCATAAGGCGGATGGGGTAGTAGGGGATATCGCCCTCCTCACACTCTCTGGCGTACTCGGCAAAGCAGACAGTTTTTTCGTGCTCTTCCCAGGGTGAAAAGTACTTATGTTCACTTATTCGAGTGTAGGGTACGGACTCATCCCCATAATTCATTACGGCACAACCCTGGTAGTCGCCCTCTGCCCGGATTTCCCTGAAATCCAGGGTCCGGTAGCCCAATCGTCCCAGTTCGAAGTCGAAATAGCCGTCAAGGGAGCCGCTATAGAAAACATGGTCGTATTGGGCGGCCTGCTCTTTCCCGAAATGTGCATTCAGGTTTACCGTTATGTTCTTGTGTTGCAGGATTTTCTCGACTATCGCGGTATAACCGTCTCTGGGCATGCCCTGGTACTTGTGGGAGAAATAGTTGTCGTCGTAGTTGAAACGCACCGGCAGGCGTTTAAGCACGCTTGCTGGAAGTTGGGTAGGAGAGCAGCCCCACTGTTTTTGCGTATAGCCTTTGAAGAAAGCCTCGTACAGGTCAGCGCCAACAAAGCGCAGCGCCTGGTCCTCGAACGTCAGCGGGTACTCTATGCTGAGATCGGCCTGCGCCTCAATAAAGGCTTTAGCCTCATCGGGCGATAGTGTCTTACCAAAAAACTGGTTAATAGTGTGGAGGTTGATAGGCAGAGAGAAGACCCGGCCCCGGATGGTGATTTTCACGCGATTGGTATACGGCATGAACTCTGTGAACTGTTTGAGATAGGCCCATACGTGCTCATTGTCGGTATGGAATATATGGGGCCCGTATTTGTGGACCATAACACCGGATAGCGCGTCTCGTTCGGTGTGGCAGTTGCCTGCCACATGCGATCGATTATCAAAAACCACTACCTCCTGGCCAGCGCGTGCCAGCTCCCGGGCGATGACCGCACCGGAGAAGCCGGCGCCGACAATGGCTATCGTGTATCTTCGCCCTTCAATAGGCATTCTTATGCACCAGCCCCTTGAAGACAGTCATGAAGATAATTTTCAGGTCCAGCCACAATGACCAGTTATCGATGTAATAAAGATCATGCTCTATGCGAGACTGCAGGTCTGTATCACCCCGCCAGCCATTCACCTGGGCCCAGCCGGTAATACCCGCCTTGACCATATGCTTTTGCATATAGCGAGGAATTTCGTCCTTGAACTTCTGAACAAATACCGGCCGTTCCGGGCGGGGACCGACAATAGACATGTCCCCCCGTAACACATTCCAGAACTGGGGCAGTTCGTCTAGCGACGTCCTCCGCAGGAGCGCACCCACAGGCGTGGCCCGGCCATCACCACTGGTTGTCCACACCGCGCCTGTTGAGCTTTCGGAGTCCACGGGCATGGTTCGGAATTTGTACATAGTGAACTCCCGGCCATTCCAGCTAAGACGTTGTTGGCGATAGAAAACCGGCCCTGCGCTTGTCATCTTTACCGCCACCGCAATGGCCAGGAGTAGGGGGCTGATCAATATCAGGATCAGGAATGAGAATACCTTGTCTTCCAGTGCCTTAATCCAGCGATTGATGCCCGCCATGGGGGTGACAGAGAGGTTTATCACCGGTAAACCGGCGATGGAACTGATTGAGTGGTTAATCAGGCGAAACCCGAAGATGTCCGGCACTAGGCGAATATCGGTTGTTACATTTCTGAGGTCATTGACAATGGCTTCAATGGTTTCCGCTTCCTTGAGGGGCATGGCCAGCCAGATCTGGTCGAGTTGATGGTTTTCCACGTAGCTCAGGGCGTCCGAGATAGGGCCATGAACCGTCTTCCCCAGGCCAGTTGGATCGACCTTATCATCAGTGAAATAGGCATTTATGCTAAAGCCTGCTTCGGGGGAGGAAAGCAAGTTACTGAATACGTGATGGCCAATGTCACCCGAGGCAATAATGGCGATATGCCTCAGGTTGAAGCCGCGACCACGCATGTACTGCAGAAGGCGTCTCAGGCCGTACCGGGTTAGCAGCAATGCCGCACCGCCGAATGTGAACCACATCATCAGCCACGCCCGGGAGAATGATTCGGACATCTTGGTTATTACAGCGAGGAATACCAAAATGGCGAAAACCGTAGTCCAGGCGAGCAGGGTAGCGGCAAATTCCTGGGCGTAGTCTATACCGCGCCAGGTTCGGTAAAGGGAGTAGGCGTGGAATACCAAAATTAACAGCAAGACAGCGAAGAGCACCGCCACCTGGTAATGGGGAGGCAGTGGCCGGGTACCAAACACAGGCAGATAGGCAGCGGCGCAGGCCCCCAGCAAAATCAGGCAATCCAGCAATCGCATAAACCAGAGAAGGACACTGGAATGTTCTTTCAAAAACCCGTGTGGGTACATGATTTCCTTTTTATTGGACTGCTGACGGAATCAGTAACATGCAGGCACCCATTGTAACGCCCATGCGTGATATTGCCATTCCCTGTTTACCCGTTACTAAAGCCCAGGTAATGTCGAGTATGAACTACTTCTACCTCGCTCTGACGAAGGTCTCCAAGGCGGACAATTGAGCTTTTACCAGGTCCTGGTAGATGTGTGAATACCCCAGGGCTGTTTTGGCTTTGTGAAGCTGCCGGGTGAACTCCAAAGCCGGGCTGTGCCAGGGGTGCAAGGCCGTGCTATCTTGAAGCTTCGTTACCAGTGCCATTCCGAAATTCGGCTTTGTTTCGATTTCAATGACATCAAAAAGCGAGGTGTCATTGAACACATTGTCGAGAAGGTAGCGGGGGCCGTGCCAGGAACAGTGTTCAGGGTTGGTGTCGTGTAACAGGATCTTACCGCCCTCCCTGATATGAGGGTAAAATGTTATCAAGTCGTCGATGCAGCCGCCAATTCTGTGATCACCATCTATGAAAATAAAGTCAATTTCTTCATTGGTATATCGCTGAATATTCCTTCCAAAGACCCCGGATTTGGATTTAACAAAATCTACCCGGGCACCCAGCCCCGCACGTTTCACTTTTTCCGTGGCAAAATCCAGCGGCGATTCCAGATAACCCCAGTGGTAGGGAGGCAGTGGATTTTTCTGGGCAAACAGGTCAACAGAGAATACATGCCCCCTACCCAACTGCTCCAGCGCCGATCCGATCCAGACACTGGAGATGCCGATAAAGCAGCCTATCTCGACCAGATTCTCAGGTTGGCTCTCAAGAACAAGATCGTGGAGGATTTTTCCCTGGGAGGGTGGCAGTGACGCGGGGTAGGAGGTCTCCTCACGGTACATTTCCACAAGTGTTCGCGAGGCCAGGTCGCCTGATGAAGACAGCCATTCTGGTATTGGCCAGGTTCGGCTGTTCAGGTCAAATTCTTCTTTGTAGCGAGCCAATAGCTCGGGCAAGGCACTGTTTTGCATCCTGCTTTTCCTCAGGAGGTGTCCAAGGCCTGTTCCTTCAACAAAATCAAGAAATGAGGAAGTATCGATACTTAGGAGTGATGATAGCTCTCCAGCAGTTTTCCAGTTGCGCAATTATGGTCTCCAATACAAAATTATATTTTGTAATCCCAGTGATTGGGCTGAGGGGGTCTTGCTTGGTCAAAAAAATGGCCTTAGCTGTTCGGAATATGGCTATACACTGGACTCGGCGCCAAGGTGACGCCCCACCTCATATAATACTACCCGTTTGCCGGTGTGGGCAATTCTGTTAAACTTTGCGCGATTGTAAGCCAATTGATTACAAAGAAATAATTCGCTGCCACTCCAGATATTCCTGCGGAAGTTAGCGAAATCAGGCAGTTGTGAAGCGGGAGTGATATCACTGCCGTTTATCAGGACAACTGAGAGGACGTATTTGAAGTGAAAAGGGTGATGACATTTGGAACCTTCGACCTGTTTCATTTTGGTCACCTGAGGATACTTCAAAGAGCCAGGGAATTGGGGGAGCAGCTTATCGTTGGCGTCTCATCTGATGAACTGAACTTGTCCAAAAAGCAGAAATACCCGATTTTCTCCCAGGAACACCGTATGGCCATAGTGAGTGAGATCAAGGGAGTCACCGCTGTGTTTGTAGAGGACAGCCTGGAGCTAAAGAGGCAGTATATTATTGAGCACCATGCGGATATTCTGGTGATGGGCGATGACTGGGAGGGGAAGTTCGATGAGTATGGAGATATTTGTGAGGTAGTGTATCTGGAGAGGACACCTGAAATGTCGACGACCGAGTATAAGCACATTATTAGGAATATTATCGATAGTTTTTAGTAGTTTGCCGTAAAGAAGTGGAGCGCACTTTTTAGAATAACTATCTCGCTCGATTCATGCTTGACTTGGACTACGAAGTCTATGTGAGCGAGTGGCATCCCATCATCCGCTACGGCCCCAGGCATGACTGGCGAAGAATCGTGCGTTATACTGCCGATCTCGAACTGTCGGATGTCTGGGGGAACTTGGTCGGGTTTTACCCCGAGCGGTCGCCGGATGAATTGCAGGGATTTGCGCTCCGCGCACTGAAATTCAATTATCCTGCCCTGGTCGCCGATTCCCAACCGCAGAGGTTCTCCAGGCCGTGGATAAAAGCCAGACTCAAGCGTTACCTGAAACCGGTCTTCCTGGCGGGAGTTCGAGCCCTGAAAGCGCTGGAACACACCGAACGGGGCAGACGGATAAAATTGCGGATTGAGATGTATATGACAGGCATATCGGGTGATCGGTGCGCTAGAGGGGCTACATGGTATGAATAAGCAGGTTGTGGTCAGGCACGAGTCGCAACAAGGCAGAGCTCGATGAGCACGCTCGCACTGATCCCTGCCCGGGGAGGCTCCACCCGGGTCAAGCACAAGAACGCTCGTGTGCTCGAGGGTCATCCACTGATGGCCTACACGATTCAGGCTGCGCTCAAGGCCGGGGTATTCGATCGTATCCTGCTGTCAAGCGACAGTACGACTTATCTGGAAATCGCAGAATATTATGGCGCTCAGCCGTTGCGTCGACCGGACGAGCTGGCGAATGATCATGCGGACCTGGTGGGAACGGCGCTGCATGCCCTCGACGCTGCGCGCAAGAGTGGAGATGAGGTTGAAACGCTTGTTATCTTGATGCCATGTTGTCCGCTTCGCCGACACGAAGACATCCTGGCACAACTTGATTCTTTCCGGCGCCAGCAACGGAAATTTCAGTTGTCGATTGTCGACTATGCGGCCAGTCACCCTCATGTGGCGTTTCGTCGAGCGGAATCAGGAGAAATCGACCCCCTCTTCGGTTGGGACTTTCGCCGCTCCCAGGATCTCGAGCGAGCTTATTGTCCGTCCGGGGCGATATGGACCGTCGACGTGCATGCGTTTGAAGAGCAAAAGGCATTTTATGGTAAACCGGTTCACGGCGAGCCCTTACCATTTCCCGTGGGGATGGACATCGATGAGGAGCAAGATTTCGTTTTGGCGGAAGCGCTGGTCAAAGGGTTTCGCGCGTTAGGAAGGGAACTTCTGCAACCCATCGACCTCGAGCCCTGGAGCGGCGTTGTCAAATAGGGGGGGCACCACGTTGTATCCAAACACTCCCCAGTTTGTACTCGGGACGGCCCAGTGGGGTTTCGACTACGGCATCGCCAATCGAACTGGCCGACCCGGTGACAATACCTTACGGGAGGTCCTCGAGATAGCGCGAGCCGGGGGTGTAACCTGGCTTGATACGGCGCAAGGTTACGGTGATTCTGAGCAACGTATCGGCTACCAGGATCCGAAAGCAGGGATGCGAATCTCGACCAAGCTTGCGCCTGATTGGGTGTACGATATCCCCGATACCGCCGATGTCCAGGAGCGGATCGACCGTTCGCTTGCCAGCTCATGCGCTCGACTAAAGCGGGACTCTCTCGATATCGTGCTCCTCCACCGGCCTGAGCACCGCCATGCGCGGGGGGGTGTGATCTGGAGAGCGTTGGAGTTGGCGAAAGAAGACGGACGTATCGCTGCGCATGGTATCTCCGCCCCTTCACCTGCAGACGCCATTGAGGCGTTGGAAGATGGCGTCGAAGTGATCCAGGTAGCATCGAGCCTCCTCGATCAGAGACTCTACCGTCAGGGTTTCTTCCAGCGTGCGCGAGAACGGGGGGTCCGGGTTTTTGTGCGCTCGGTTTTTCTTCAAGGTCTGGCTTTCCTTGTGCCCGAAGCGATCCCGCCGGCCCTCTCCCCGGTGGCCTCCGCACTGGCTAAGGTCGGCAACTTGCCGCCCGGCGTCGAGCCCTGGCACCTCTTCCTGCAGTGGGCGCGCAGCCTTCCTGTCGAGGGAGTTGTTATCGGCGCGGAAACAGCAGACCAGGTTCGCGACCTCCTTGACGCCTGGAAGCGAGCCGAGCTGGCCGAACGTGCATCCCTGGCTGCGGCAGATGTTCCCGATCTTCCAGCTAGTATCCTGGAGCCCCAGCGATGGTGATATTGATAGACTGTTTACCGCTCCAGGATACTCTCGATTTGGGCAACCTGAAATGCCTCTAATGCACCGAATTCTGTTGCGCCGACATTTTGCTCAACTTGCTCAGGGGTCTTGAATCCTGGAATGGGAATCATCACGTTGCTAACCGCCCAGTGCCACGCAATTGCGCCTTGAGCAACTGTACGCCCATTACTCGTGAGGATGTCTCGGACAGCTTCCAATCTATTCAACCAATCCGGGTTGGGTCTGCCATCCTTGAAATATTGCACTGCCTTCGGGGCATCAGGACCTCGAATATCATTGTCTGGAAAAACTGAATCGAGGTCATATTTACCGCCTAATAAACCCATCGCCAAAGGACCCCGCAAAATCGCCGCGATGTTTTCTTGCTCACACATTTCTAGCATCGGCCTGTTGTAGTCGATGACATTGGTTTGAAACTGAACAGCCGTGCAGTGTTCGCCCTGTGCAAAGAACTTCGCACTTTCTACAGAATCGGTGCTCCACCCATACGCTCGAATCTTACCCTCCTGGACCAGCGTTTCGAGCGCATCTCGAACCCGAAGAGCATCTTCCAGCGGATAATCGTTCAAATGGAGCTGATAGAGGTCGATGTAATCTGTTTGCAAACGATCCAAAGATGCGTGACAAGCGCGGCGAATATCATCCAGCCCAAGGGTTTTCTGCGTTGCTGCATCAAAGCCATTCCCAAACTTGGATGCAATGACCAACTCATCTCTCCTGCCTTTGATGATTCTGGAGAGCAGGCGTTCGCTGTGCCCATTGCCATAGACATCGGCCGTATCGAAGAAGTTTATGCCCAGTTCAACGGCCCGTTGGAGGGCTGCGATCGAATTCTCGTCCTTTACATCGCCCCAACGAGCTTTGCCGATTGCCCAACACCCCATTCCCAATGCGGTCACTTCAATGCCACTGCGTCCTAATGTTCGTGTCAACATATGTCCTGCTATCTGTGCCGAAGCAACGGCTCTTCAGGTGAGTTTGTCGCGCAGGGCCGCGACAACTTCATCCTGGTGTTCGTAGCTCAGCTCATAGTAAAGCGGAAGGCTGAGGGCGTCTTCATAGTACTGTTCAGCCTCCGGGAAATTTCCCGTCTCGAAACCGAGATTGCGATAGTAAGGCTGAGTGTGGACGGGGATGTAGTGAACCTGAGTCCCGATTCCGGAGGCGCTCAGCGCCTCGAAAACTTCGTGTCGAGCGTTGCGCGATGAGCCCGGCTGTAACCGGATCGTATAGAGGTGCCAGGCGGATAACGAATTCGGGCTCTGCCACGGCAATACGAGGGGTAGGTCGGACAGTGCGCTATTGTAGCGGGTCGCTAGTGCCCTTCTTCGAGCGATGAAATCATCGATTCGCTGCAGCTGGCTGAAACCGAGCGCGGCCTGAATATCGGTCATTCGAAAGTTGTAGCCCAATTCCAGTTGCTGGTAGTACCAGGCGCCGTGGGATGGCTCCACCATGAGTGCCGGGTCTTTAGTGATACCGTGTGAGGCAAACAGAGCTGCCCGTTTGGCCAGCTCCGGCTCGTTTGTCAACACCATACCTCCCTCGCCAGTGGTAACAATTTTGACGGGGTGAAAGCTGAAAACCGTCATGTGCGAATGAGAGCAGCTACCAATTTTCTGGCTCTTGTACTCTCCACCGATGGCGTGGGACGCGTCCTCGATCACGAAGAACCCGTACTCCCTGGCCAGTGCTGCGATATTCTCCATATCACAGGCTTGACCCGCAAAGTGAACTGGAATCACGGCCTTTGGCAATCGCCCGCGTCGCTTTGCGAGAGCAAGCTTTTTCTCCAGGGCCTGGACACACATATTGTATGTGCGGGGGTCAATGTCGACAAAATCTACCTCGGCCCCACAGTAACGCGCACAGTTTGCTGAGGCGACAAACGTGTTCGGTGACGTCCATACGCTATCACCCGGACTTATGCCAAGTGCCAGACAGGCGAGATGTAAGGCGGCTGTGCCGCTGGTGCATGCCACTGCGGAACGTGCGCCACAGTACTTCGCGACAGCCTTCTCGAACCTGGGGATCATCGGTCCTTGAGTTAGCCAGTCTGACCGCAGTACCTCGACTACGGCATCGATGTCCGCCTGCGATATGCTCTGGCGTCCATAAGGAATCATAGTCAGACGCGGTTGTTGAGCTCTCTAAGCTCTTCGACGGTAAGGAAGTGCGGGTTCGTGGCGGAGCTATATTCGAACTGGTCGGGTACGGGTTCGCCGGTCTCTCCGGCCGCGTTCGTAGTGTAGTCCATCTCCGAACCGAAGAATCGAATGGAAGGGCGTATGACGTAGTGGTCTTCGAACTCGACTGTGAGGTGTGAATCATCGAGCGGGCACATTACCTCATGCAGCTTTTCTCCGGGACGAATACCGACGAATTCAGTCGGCAGGTCAGGCGCCAGTGAATGCGCGAGATCCATGATGCGAACGGATGGAATTTTCGGCACGAACAACTCGCCACCCTGCATGCGTTCGAAGGAGCGGAGTACGAAGTCCACGCCCTGCGAGCATGTGATCCAGAACCGGGTCATTCTCTCGTCCGTAATCGGGATCGACTCAGCGCCCTCCGCCACCAGCTTCCTGAACAGGGGCAGGACAGAACCACGGGAACCTACTACATTGCCATATCGTACGACCGCGAACCTTGTGCTGCGCTTTCCAACCATGTTATTGGCCGCGACGAACAGCTTGTCGGAGACAAGCTTTGTCGCGCCGTACAGGTTGATTGGACTGGCTGCCTTATCCGTCGACAACGCGATGACTCGCTCTACCTGGTTCGAAATCGCGGCCTGGATGACTTGTTCCGCACCGTGAACGTTCGTCTTGATGCACTCCATCGGATTGTATTCCGACGCTGGCACTTGCTTTAGCGCTGCGGCATGAACCACGTAGTCTATACCCTGCATCGCCTGTTCAAGACGGTTTCCGTCGCGCACGTCACCGATGAAGTACCGCATCTCCGGGCCTGAATACATTTGCGACATTTCGAACTGCTTGAACTCGTCGCGGGAATAAATGACAATACGCCGCGGCGAATAACGCTGCAGCAGGACTTTTGTGAGCTCCCTGCCTAACGAGCCTGTGCCGCCGGTAATCAATATACTTTTGTTATTAAACATGAATGATGATTACCTCGAAATAGTTCATGCTGGTCCTCATTGCAAGTAAAGGCCGTCTCAATTGGGTCGTTCGATCTACAATGGATAACTCAACCATGATAAGACGGTAGTGTCGCTGGAAGGTACAGCTTTCGTCACCATTAGGCAACTTGGGCGGTCTTGATTGAGTGGCTGCATTCACCCGTTGCAGAGGCACGGCAGTTGCCGTATAGCCGCTGGACGCATATGTCCTCTTCAGTGGGAATAATCCGGACCTTCAATTATCTTCTCCAAAGCTTCCTGATGCTCAAAAGCCGTTTTCGAATCCGCGCAGGCACTTTCTCGACGCTGTCGTGGCTCGCCTTGAGCCGGTCATACTTTACCTTTAACCGCCTATACGCTTCCGTTAACTTCCTGTTCCCTTCCTGAAAATTCTCCAAGTCACGCTCCTTGAACCTGCCGCTCCTCATTCCGGTGGCCTGGAAGTATTTGAACTTCGTCCCGTAAGTTGCCTGATAATACGCGTACTTGAGCGCTCCCTCTTTGCCTTTCGGTTCCAAATCTGCCTGTAGCAGCATCAGCAAATCACCCTTGCTCTTTGCAACATAGGTCGCCCCCAGGTCGCGATAAAAGGATTTCCCGGCGAGGATCGATGGGGTTCCCCAAAACGCGGCTTCGATACCTGTCGACGAGCCAAATGTCAGAACCGTATCGGATTCCTTCATCAAACGGTAAGTACTGACACTTGAGCGGGCGGGAATGACGGTCACATTGCTGGAGCCAAGCGCCAACAGCTGGTCTTCTTCTGAGTGATGCGCATTGCCTTGATTTGGATGAACCCTGACGAACAGATGGATGTGTTCATTAACCAATTGACTTCCAGACCAGCAATAACCCACTGTAAACCATCCAGTTGCGAGTCAAATAGTTCATTCTTCCATTCGGCGCCAGCCGAGGCAAATTCATGCTCGGACGACGTGAAGACGCAGATTCTCCGCCCACTTACGGTATCCCAATTTGCGGGCAACTCTTCCTGAGACTGCTCCGAAACAAATGAAGCCCAGGCTCCGGCAGGCCCGCCGCTTGACCGGGATTGATACCAATCAGCCGCGATCTGCGTTCTCGACGTCTTGTCAGCGGAAATCCACGCCGATTCCACATTTTTTCGAAATAGCTCCCCGTCATGAGGGAGGGTGTTTTCCCAAAGTGCGTAATGCTGCAGATTGCAGCCCCGGTCATGCGTGTACGCGTCGACGCCCTGCGCTTGACAGGCACGGAGTACGGCACGCATGGGTGCGTATCGGCCGTTGAATACGTAGACCCGATCGACCTCGTTGGTCGATAACCATTCCGCAACACCACGATACAGCCGCAATGAAGTGTCTGCAAATTTTTGGAGAACCCCGGAGTGTTCCTTTAAGTCGACAGCGACAAGTCGCTTCCACGAAATTAACGAAGATACGATTGCAGACCCCACGTCAAAGGCGCCAACCTGCCACTGCTGGAGCTCATCGGTGTTCTCGTAGTTATCGACTTGCCAGGCATCAGTGTCTTCTGCCCACCCGGGCAGGTACGACACGGGAATCAAGTTTACTGGCTGGCGAAGAAGCCCCAGGCCACGATGGGATTTACCCATACATCGAATACAATAATTCAGGTCGTGTGTAGGGTTGCGATCGCAAACGGATAGTTCAGCCTGACAGACGAAAACAGTGACCTCATCCTGAGCTTCCAAATGCCGCTCGATTATCTCCAGGTCTGTGCCGAAGGCTATATCTTCCGCCGCATACAATGCGAAGACCGCTACGCGCATAGTAGTTCCGGGATCAAGCCGATGTATTTGCTACGCATAAGTGCTCAGCCTTGAAATTCAATTTGTGTTTGGACAGAATTATAACGAAGAAGCGTGGATTGATCTCGAAGAATATCCGAACACCTGAGAGATATCGAGAGCTTTATCTAGATGACCGTTCCTGTAATGACATTGGGTTGCGTGTAGCCAGCCAGCGAATGGTTACAGGGGGATATCGTCCGGCGCCAGGCGTCGCAGGGTCATGAAGGCCTCGGCGGCGGGCAGCCCCATCTGATGGCCTGTAAGGCGCAGGTCGTGTTCGAGCGCCGCCAGGCTGCGGGCGTGCGGGGCTGGACGGACCTCGTCCTGGTAGCAGCTGTAGGCCTCCAGCAGCGATTCCAGCTGTTGGTCCACGGCGATCCAGGTATCGGGAAGAAACGGCGCGCTCAGGCTGGAATGGGACCATTCGGTACTGCTGGGAACCCGGAATGCCAGGATCTGTCTGACCGGGCAGCCGGGTACCGGCCGGGCCGCGGTCAGTACGGCGCGGGCAGTCAGTTGATGATCGATGTTGAGGTCGCCGGCATGGTGGGTGAGGATCCAGGTCGGCGGATGGGCGGCGATTTCAGCTTCGACGCAGCGGACCAAATCCAGCAGGGGCACGCTGTCGAAGCAATTGTCCGGGAAGGAGTGGAACCCGGCGATGGTCGCGCCGAGCAGTTCGCAAGCGGCCACGGCGTGGTTATGACGTCGCGCCGTATCCTCTGGCGGGGCGGTGCCGCGGCTGCCGACGCCATCGGCCAGGAAGAGAATCCGCACCTGCGAGCCCTCATGCCGCAGACGCGCTATGGTACCGCCGGCACCCAGCACCTCATCGTCGGGGTGGGCCACCACCACGAGGGTGTCAGGCATTTGTGTCTCCTTCGTTGGTTGCTGCGGGGGGGGTCGCGCTGCTCGATCAGCACTTCCGCACGCAGGCGCTCGCCTTCGCGCCGGGCCGCTCGCAGATACAGGCGCTTGTCGGCGATGTCGAGAAAGGCGTTCGGATAGGGATCATCGAGCATGCGGATGAAATCGTAGAACCGGTCGAGTTCCCAGGCGGGATCCAGGCGGCTCATGGCGGGGGTGCGGCGTTTGCGGATGAATCCCCCGGGGCGCTGATCCTGCGGTGTGAAGTCACCGCTCAGCAGGCGGGCGACCATGCCGGGGATGAGGGCGACACTGCGGTCCCAGATCTCGCCGATACTGCCGGCGAGGCTGAGTTCCTCCTGCAGCAGGATGCGGCCGGAGTCGACGCCTTTTTCCATCTCGAAACAGGTCAATGGACAGTGGGTCACCCCGTCGAAAATCTGGTGCTGCAGCGGCGAGCCGCCGCGGTAGTCGGGTAGATCGCCCGGGTGGAACCCAATGAAGGTGCTGCGGGCCAGGAGCTCCTCGTCGATCAGCCAGCTCCAGTCGGGGAGCAGCACGTAGCGGGGTCGGATGCGATCGAGCAGCGTGGCATTGAGGTCCTCGGGCCGCCGGATCAGCACCGTCGGCGCCAGGCGCGAGATGGCAGCGAAGGCCGGCAGCATCAGGTCCCGCTGGGCGCCGAAGATGAGAGTGGGGGAAGCGTCCGTGGTCATGCGTAAATCTTCTCAATTGCTGAGCACTTAGTCCAGTCGGGATTGGTCGATCAGGATCAAGAGGCTCGACGGTAGGTCACGACCCGCTTCCAGGGCGGGACAATCAGTATCGCCGCTCAGTCATCCAGCAGGGCATCGATGACCCGGCGCGCGCCGAGGCCATCGATGAGCTCGCTGCCTCTTGTACCCATGGCGGCGAGGCGCTCCCTGTCGGTAATTAAATTGCACGTTTCCTCGGCGGCCAGGCGAAAGTCAGCGGTCGCGGCGAGACCGTAGTCTACGGTCGGCCAGCCGCGGTACGTCCCGGCGAGCTGTCTGTGCATCTCGACATGATCCGCAGTGGGTTGTACAAGAAGGCACCCCATGCCCACGCAAAAAGCCTCGAACACCATGACGCCGAGTTTTGCTACGAGTAGATCCGTAGAGCGCAGTGCGGAGCTTATCTCGACGTGCTCGGCCACCAGGCTGTCGCTGGTCCACTCGCTCACGATTTTGGTAACATCGTCGAACCGGCCCGCTTTCAACTCACGGTCTGCCACGACCGTAGCGGGGCCCCGGAACCCGACCTCGTGCAAGGCTTCGACGAAGCGGGGGGTGAGGCCGAGGGGGTCCCGGCCTCCGAAGCAGACCAAGACCCGTGGCTTCTCGCTCGAGCCGGGACTCGCGGACCCGCGTAGCGCCGCAAAGCGTGAGTCCAATGTTGTGTATTCCAATCCGTACAGATATTCTGTATCGGTCGAGTGGGGCAGCCTCGAGCGCCTCGCCGGTGTCATGGCCGCGTCGGTGACCATGCTGGCCACCGTGCGGGCCGGACCTTCCTCGTCGACGAGGAGGACCCGGCAGCCTGCTTCCATCTCCCTCGCGACACCCTCGAGGCTGCTACCGTAGCGGAAGTCCCTGATGACATACTTGATTCCCGCCAGGCTGGCCTCCTCCACAGGGCTCCAGAGCTTGCGGCCGTATTCAGTCAGTAGGCGCCTGGTGTAGGCGCCCCGGCCGTCGAAGCACACCGCTATCCCCCGGCCCTCGGCTTCCCTGGCAAGCGCAAGGCAACGGGCCACATGTCCGTGGCCGAGCTCGGGCGAGGCTTCAGATCGGATTAGTAGTTCACCGTGCGGGCTCATGATGATTATCTGTATCTCAAACTTCGGGTTTGTCGAGTCCCTCGACGAGATCCCATCGCAGCGCGGTTCCGCGGTTGATGGCGCTCGTGGCCCGACGGCCCAATACCTGGTCGAGGTATCTGGGGTGCAGGCCATCGGCCGGGCGGATAGATCGCAGGTTGTCGGCGGTGAAGGTCGCGCCCGCTTCCATGTCGGCGACGACAAAGAGGGATCGTCGATGCTTGATTGACCCCATCTCCCCGACGCTGGGCCCAAAGCGGGCCTGGCCAAGCGCCTGCTCGCATTGCCGTATTGCCCTGATCAGGGCGGCAAGCTCATCGGGCTCAAGTGAAAAGCCGCTGTCGGGACCACCGTCGGCCCGGCTCAGGGTCACGTGCTTCTCGACTATGCACGCGCCGAGGGCGACGGCCGCGACTGCGGGGACCATGTCCATAGAATGGTCAGATAGCCCCACTGGAAGGTCGAAGTCCTGTGCGAGCTGGGTTAGGGACCTGAGGTTCATTTCCTCAGGCTTCGCGGGGTAGGCGCTCACGCACCTGAGGAGGGCGACATCTGCTGCGCCGCCATCGCGGAGGGCTGTCACCGCCTCGGCGATTTCATCGTGACGGGCCATACCCGTCGAAACGATGACCGGCTTATTGCATGAAGCGATTTTGCGCAGCAGGGGGATGTCTACGATCTCTGGGGAGGCGACTTTGTACGCGGGAACCTCGAGCTCTTCCAGAAAATCGACCGCAGAGCTGTCGAAGGGGCTCGAGAAGCAGAGAAGCCCGAGTTCGCTCGCCAGTTCCATAAGCCTCGGGTGCCAATCCCAGGGGGTTTGCGCCTCCTCGTAGAGTGAATAGGCGGACCTGCCAGCCCAGGGAGAGTCCGCACCGGTTTGAAAGGTGGGGAGAGGCGAGTCGAGCGTCATGGTTGCAGCCGTGTAGGGCTGCAGTTTGACCGCGCCGCCCCCGGCGTCCGTCGCGGCCCGGATGATACTCTCGGCACGGTCCAGGTCGCCATTGTGGTTGCCGGACAGCTCGGCCACAAAGAGAACCGGGTGACCCGGCCCGACTTCGCGCTCCCCAATCTTGAAAGTCCGCTTCGTTGTCATACTTTCGTCCTGTCAGCTCCCAATCACGCGCTGTGCCTGCTTATCCAGGGCTCGCTTTTGCCAGCGGGCCTTGTCAATACCCATCCTGACGAGATCCTGCCGCTCTCCCTTGTACAAGACCTCGGACTGCAGCGTTCCTTCGGCAGTGAATCCGGCGTCCTCGTAGATCCTGATGGCGGCCCCATTGTCGGGTCGCACGTGGAGGTAGAGCTTCTCCAGGCGGAGTTCCTCAAAGGCAAGTCGTGTGGCGCAGCGGACTGCTGCTCGGCCCAGGCCGCGGCCCTGGAAATCAGGACCAAGGTATATCCAGATCTCCGCCTTGCGATGGCGCTCGTCGATGGCCTTGAAACCCAGGTTACCCACGTGTGCTCCCCCTGGGCTCTCCAAGATTGCGAGTAGCCGCTCCGATACCCGCTCGGCGAGGCCATCGAACCACCGCTGGTGGCTGTCCTTGCTGATGGGTGCAGGGAGCATGAAGGGGTCGGCCACTCGCGGATCATTGACCCAGTTCAAAGTCGCCTCGAGATGTTCGCGCCGAAAGGGCTCGAGTCGGACAGTAGATTCGGAAACATTGGAAATCATGGCTCAGGCCGAGCTTTCCAGCAGCGCTCTCGCGACGCGCAGTTCAAAATCGCTCCCGACGTGAACGCTACGGTGCTCGGGAATCTCGAAGCAACTGAGGCCCGGCCCCGGAAAGCCACCCGCTCGAATCAAAGCGGCCCGGTCGGCAATCTTGATGGAGCCGTTGGGTCGATAACGTTTTGGAAGCAGGGGGCGCGCTTGCACATAGGTATCACCAAACACGAGTCTCCACTCGGGTTCCGGCGTCAGGGCCCAGTGAAAATAGTGCGGGTCGAGCTCGGTCACGGAAAGTACAAAATCTGCGCCTTCTTCGAAACAGGCGATACCTGCCAGTATATCTTCCGGGGTTCGGCATGGCGAGGTGGGCTGCAGGCAAACAAGCCCGCTCTCCTCATCGCCCAATTGCTCGAGCAGCACCGTGCAGGGTTGCCACGATGGCACAAGGTCACCGCAGAGTTCGCTGTCGAGAAGAAAAGGGACCGTTGCGCCTGCCTCTCGCGCCACCGCTGCTATCTCTTCCGCCTCCGTCGCGACATAGACGGCGTCGAAGACCCCGCTGTTCAGGGCGGCCGCGATGGACCACACAATCGTCGGCTTTCCGCCCACAGCCAGGATGTTCTTTCGCGGAATCCGTGTCGAGCCCAGGCGGGCGGGGATAACGCATTGCAGTTTCGCGCGTTTATTCATGAATACCT
>PVMS01022155.1_pt1 | contig 21440 bp, 17 predicted proteins | sample 1853461 | NCBI WGS metagenome assembly PVMS01 (sample SAMN08582032, study PRJNA380276) | Marine sediment metagenome, whole genome shotgun sequencing project. | isolation source: ocean sediment barecode stripped | collected 2017 | reverse complement strand
GACGGTCTTCAAGCTTTTGACGCCCGACCACAAGCTTGCCACCTACGGCATCGACGATCCGCTGGTGGAGGGCGTGGCGTGTCATTACACCGTGCCGGAAAAGGGCGGTATTTCCGGCATGATCGGCATCGCCGAGGAGGTATCCGACATTTCGCTGGCCTGCCGCCAGGTCGGCCCGGTGTCATTCAGGGAAAAGTTCGAGCAGGGCGACGATGTCTTCACTCAGCGCCGCTCGATCCTGTTCAAGAAGATGCAGATCGTGCGCGGCTGCGACATCAAACGCAATGTGCTGGTCTATCTGGTCTATTCCGACAAGCTGATCGAGGGTTCGCCGAAAAATTCCACATCGACCGTTGCGATCATGCCCTGGGGCGGCCAGCCAGCGCCCCGCTGTGGGGACTGGTTGGAGAACTAAGGGTCGGTGTTATGGACCAATCTGCGAACGTGTCCATAAATTACAGGCAAGAAGAAGACCGGCCCCCATGGAATGGGGGCCAGCCGTAACATCTCCCAGGCCCGTTATTCCGGCACAACCTCGCCGGAACCGCCCAATTCGGCGGGAAAGTCCTTCATCTTGGGCAGGCCGTCTTTGATCGGCAAAACCGTTTCGGCATAATTGACGTGCACGGCCGGCTCAAAAGCCAGTCCCGGCAGAATCGCGGCATAAACATCGGTCAGGCCAAATGTCGGGTGAACCGTCAGAACATGCCCGCCGCAATTCTTGCAGAATTGCCGGTCGCTAGTTTCCGATTTCATGAACGAGGCAAGATACTCTTTTCCTTCCGTCACGACCACGGCGTCGGGTTTCCACAACGTGAATGCGTTGACCGGACCCGCCGACCATGTCCGGCAGGATTCACAGTGGCAATACCCCATGGCTTCCGGCGTACCGGTGGCTTCGAGTTTGACGGCGCCGCAAAAGCAGGCACCTTTTTGTATTTCATCCAATTTCGTTCCCCCTTGATAGGCATTCGCGCAGGATTGATTTGACGTTCACCGGATCAAGCCCGATTCGGCTCCGACCCTACCCAAAACCCGCCACCATAGAAAGAATAACCCCCACGCAGCGCTCTGCCTCAACCGGAATTTCCGACCCGCTGCCGGGTCTCTCTTTCCTGCGCCTCCATGGCGACCAGCGCCGTCATGTTGACGACACCGCGCGAGGTCACCGAGGGGGTCAGGATATGGGCCGGCGCGCCGGCGCCCAGAAGGATCGGTCCGACATGCAGCGCATTGGTCATCACCTTGATCAGGTTGAGCGCGATATTGGCGGCATCGAGCGAGGGAAAGACCAGCAGGTTGGCATTGCCCGTCAGCCGGCTTTCGGGCATCACCCGCGCCCGCAGCTCTTCCGACAGGGCGGCATCGCCGTGCATTTCGCCATCGACCTCAAGCTCCGGCGCCTCGCGCCACAGGATCCGCGCCGCCTCGCGCATCTTGCCGGCGCTGGCGGTGTCCTGCGAGCCGAAATTGGAATAGGACAGCAGCGCCGCCTTGGGAGTGATCCCGAACCGCTCGATATGATGGGCGGCGAGCAATGTCATCTCGGCGATTTCCTCCGCGCCCGGATTATGGGTGACATAGGTGTCGGTCAGGAAAACCGTGCCGTAGCTGGATATCAAAAGGCTGAGCGCTGACAGGTCCCGCACGCCCTCGGCCCGGCCCAGGACATGGCGTATGTCGCGCAATTGTTTCTGGAAGCGGCCCTCCAGCCCGCAGATCAGCGCGTCGGCATCGCCGCGTTTGACCGCCAGCGCGCCGATCACCGTGTGGTTGGTTCGCACGATCGTCCGGGCAGCTTCGGGCGGAATGCCCTTTCGGCCGGCAAGGGCGAAATAGCTATCGGCATAATCGCGAAATCGAGAATCGTCCTCCGGATTGACGACTTCGAAATCGCTGCCGGGGCGGATTTTCAGGCCGAACCGTTCCGCCCGGCTGGCAATCACGCCCGGCCGGCCGATCAGGATCGGCGTGGCCAGTCCGTCCTCCAGAAGCACCTGCGTCGCCCGCAATACGCGCTCGTCCTCGCCTTCGGCGTAGATCACCCGCTGCAGCGGATCCCCGCAGACCGCGAAGATCGGCTTCATGATCATGCCGGAACGGAAAACGAAACGGTTCAACCGGTCTTCATAGGCTTCGAAATCGGTGATTGGCCGCGTTGCGACGCCGCTGTCCATGGCGGCGCGGGCGACAGCCGGCGCGATCCTGAGGATCAGGCGCTGGTCGAACGGCGAGGGGATCAGATACTCCGGGCCGAAGGTCGCGGCATCGCCGCCATAGGCCCGCGCCGCGATATCGGAGGGCTCCTCATGGGCCAGCGCGGCGATCGCCTTGACGGCGGCCATTTTCATTTCTTCGTTGATCTCGCTGGCGCCGACATCGAGCGCGCCGCGGAAAATATAGGGAAAGCACAGGACGTTGTTGACCTGGTTGGGATAGTCCGACCGGCCGGTGCAGATCATCGCGTCGGGACGGGCTTCGCGCGCCGCTTCCGGCATGATTTCCGGCACCGGATTGGCCAGCGCCAGGATTAGCGGCTTGTCGGCCATCTGCCGCACCATGTCCGGCTGCAGCACGCCCGGCGCGGAAAGACCGAGAAACACATCGGCGCCGGCGATTACATCGGCAAGCGTCCGCTTGCCGGTCTCTTGCGCAAAAACACCTTTCCACTTGTCCATGCTGGCTTCGCGACCTTCATAGACAACACCGTCAATGTCGCTGACCCAGATGTTTTCCCGTTTCGCGCCAAGCAGCACCAGCAGGTTGAGACAGGCCAGCGCCGCCGCGCCGGCGCCCGAGGCGACGATCTTGACTTTGCCGAGGTTCTTGCCGGCGAGTTCCAGGCCGTTCGTCACCGCCGCGCCGACGATGATCGCAGTTCCGTGCTGGTCGTCGTGGAAGACCGGGATGTTCATGCGGCCGCGCAAGGCCGCTTCGATTTCGAAACATTCCGGCGCCTTGATGTCCTCCAGATTGATGCCGCCGAAGGTCGGCTCCAGCGCCGCGACGACATCGACGAAGCGCTCGACATCCAGTGCGTCGACCTCGATATCGAAGACATCGATGCCGGCGAACTTCTTGAACAGCACCGCCTTGCCCTCCATTACCGGCTTGGAGGCCAGCGCGCCGATTGCGCCAAGGCCGAGAACGGCCGTGCCGTTGGTGATGACGGCGACAAGATTGCCACGGATTGTATAGTCGCTGGCCGTTGCCGGATCATCGGCGATCGCCAGGCATGGCGCGGCGACGCCGGGCGAATAGGCCAGCGCCAGGTCGCGCTGGTTGCCGAGCGGCTTGATTGCCTGGATCTCCAGCTTACCGGGGCGCGGATTCTGGTGATAGAAAAGGGCGCTCTGGTCGAGTTCGCCGCTCGCCGGCAGTTTGTCCGTCATGGTTCCCCGCAATTCGCATTGGCCGCTCTAGCAGAGCGGCGTGTTCATGCAATTGCAAGGCGGAATTGCCGGTCCGCCGGAACCTGTCGCCGATCACATATGGGACAGGACGATGACATTGCCATGAACGCGGTCGCGGCGGCTGTCAATGTCCATTGCCATGACCGCGCTGGCCGTGATCAGAAACGTCAATGCCAGCCAGTAGCCGGATCTCAGTGTAATCTTCCACATCGCCTGCCTCCAGTTTATGTTTTTATTGACGAAGGGTTTATCTGACCAGAACATAAGAATTTCTGCAAAAGGACTCATGCAGTGTAGTAAATTGGTGAATAGTGGAAAATAAATTCAAATTACGATAAAATTTTATATTTCCACAAGATTGCTCAACGCCGCATGTTGGTCATGAGAACGAAGCCGGCGCCGCCCTTGAGCTTGTTTCCCCGGTCATCGATGCCGCTGGCCATGACGGCGCTGGCGCCGAGCAGGGAAAGAACCGTGATTATGTAAAGTACGCGGGCCATGAACTTGCTCCATCGTTGATGTGGCCGGTTCTATCCGCCGCCGGTTGAACAGTGCCTGAGGAGGCTGTTCAGATACTGTTCAGAGTGTTGAACGAGACGGGAAACGGCCCGGCGAAACGCGCGCCGGCCTGCCGCCGCGCTGCAGCCGGCTGGCACGCTCCGTGCGCCCCCATTCGCCAATCCGGCGTTTCGCCGGGAAACCGGCCGATAGCGGCGTTTTGATCCGCCCTCTTGACGGCCTGCCCCGCTTGGCCTCATAAGCTGCGCCCATGAACGGCACCGACGCGCTTTCACGCGCTGTTTGCATATTCGGGATTATTATCAGCTAGCGACATCCGCCGGCTGGCCGTTCTTTGCCTTTTGACAGACCTGAACGACCCCGCCGGCGGGCAAGGGGACGAGTATGGGTGAAAATCCCGATTCCGGTTTCAAGGGCATGAGGCTCTATAATACGCTGACGCACGCGAAGCAGGATTTTCTGCCGATCGATGCGGCGCATGTGCGCGTCTATGTCTGCGGGCCGACGGTCTATGACGACGCCCATATCGGCAATGCCCGCCCGGCCATCGTCTTCGACGTGCTCTACCGGCTGCTGCGCTATCTCTACGGCGACAACCACGTCACCTATGTCCGCAACATCACCGACGTCGACGACAAGATCAACGCGCGGGCGGGCGAGGATTATCCCGACCTGCCGCTCAATGAGGCCATCGCCAAAGTGACGGCGGAAACGGAAGCGCAATACCACGCCGACATCAAGGCGCTCGGCTGCCTGGAGCCGGATGTCGAGCCCCGCGCCACCGAGCACATCGCTGAAATGGTCGAGATGGTGCGGATTCTGATTGACAAGAACCACGCCTATGCAGCGGAAGGCCATGTGCTTTTCGACGTCAAAGGCTGGAAGAATGCCCAAGGCGAGGCCGAATACGGCAAGCTGTCGCGGCGGCCGCTCGACGAAATGATCGCCGGCGCCCGCGTCGAGGTGGCGCCCTACAAGCGCGACCCGATGGATTTTGTCCTGTGGAAACCCTCAAGCGCCGAGGAGCCGGGCTGGGACTCGCCATGGGGCAGGGGCCGCCCCGGCTGGCACCTGGAATGCTCGGCGATGAGCGAAAAACATCTCGGCAAGACCTTCGACATCCACGGCGGCGGCATCGACCTGGTCTTTCCGCACCACGAAAACGAGATCGCCCAATCGCGCTGCGCTCACGGCTCGGAGGTGATGGCCAACTACTGGTTGCACAACGGTTTTCTGCAGGTGGAAGGCGAGAAGATGGCGAAGAGTGCGGGGAACTTTGTTACGATCAGGGATCTGTTGCACACGAGAAAATTCGGCGGATTGCCATGGCCAGGAGATGCGGTACGACTTGCGATGCTCACCGCCCACTACCGTCAACCTATTGATTGGACAGAGAACTCGTTAGAGACAGCAGGTGCGAACCTTCACACATTTCATCGCGTTTGTGTTCGAGGTCTCAGATTCGCTGAAGATGAGCGTGTCGAGCAAATCAAAGAGTTCTCTGAACCAGTTCCTAGTGAGGGTCTTTTGGATGCACTTTGCGACGATTTGAACACACCGAAAGCCATATTTTCGCATCTTTTTGATGTAGTCAAACAAGCTGATCAAAAAGGTGGTGTGCGATCTAAACCGGCAGAAACGCTTCTAAACGATTGCCTTTTCTTAGGACTCGATCCGTTTCGTTTTCATCGCGAAGAGTTGACGCGGTTCGATGCGCAGAAAGGCGAAATCGACTCCCTCATCGACGCCCGCGTTGCCGCCCGCGCTGAGGCGGATATTTCCAAGTCTGTCGGTGACATGGAGATCGCCAAAAAACATTGGGCTGAGGCCGACCGTATCCGCGGCGAGCTCGACGCCATGGGCATTCAGCTCATGGACGCCAAGGACCCCGAGACCGGCGAACTGGTGACGACATGGGAGGTCAAACGATGACTGATGCCCCACTTTCCGGCGGTTGCCAGTGCGGCGCGGTGCGTTTTCGCGCCGCCGAATTAGGCCGCCCCTCGATTTGCCACTGCCGTATGTGCCAAAAAGCCTTTGGCGGCTTTTTTGGCTCGTTGATTACGTGCAGCGCCATCACTTGGACGCGCGGCGGGCCGAAATGGTTTGCAAGTTCCAGCGGTGCCTCCCGCGGTTTTTGCGAAAATTGCGGCACCCCGCTCGCCTATGAGACGAAATACGGGCTGGAACTGGCGATCGGCGCCTTCGACGATCCCGACAAGGTTGCGCCGGTCATCCAGGTCAATCCGCGCGACAAGCTCGCCCTCTTCGACACCCTGACCGGGCTGCCGGTGAAGATATCGCAGCCGGACGGAGAATGGGAACAGTTCATGGCTGGCCTGACCAGCTACCAGCACCCCGACCGCGACACCGAAACCTGGCCGCCAGCTAAGTGAAAGATCATGACCAAGGAACGCCTTTACCTCTTCGACACCACCCTTCGCGACGGCCAGCAGACGCCGGGCGTGGATTTCTCGCTGGAAGACAAGATCCTGATCGCCAAAATGCTCGACACGCTCGGCGTCGATTATGTCGAGGGCGGCTATCCCGGCGCCAATCCGCTTGACACGGCGTTTTTTGAAAAAAAGCGCACCGAAAAGGCGAAATTCACCGCCTTTGGCATGACCAAGCGCGCCGGCCGCTCGATCGCCAACGATCCCGGCGTGCAGGCCCTGTTGCAGGCCGAGGCCGACGCCATCTGCTTTGTCGCCAAGGCCTGGGACTATCATGTCAAGGTGGCGCTCGGCTGCACCAACGAGGAGAATCTGGAAGGCATCGGCGATTCCGTCATCGCCGCGAATAAGGCCGGCCGCGAGCCACTGGTCGATTGCGAGCATTTCTTCGATGGCTACAAGGCCAATCGCGACTATGCGCTGGCCTGCGCCCGCACCGCCCTTGAAGCCGGCGCCCGCTGGGTGGTTCTTTGCGACACCAATGGCGGCACGCTGCCCGATGAAGTGGAGCGCATCGTCGCCGATGTCATCTCCGTGGTGCCCGGCGACCGGCTCGGCATCCACGCCCATAACGACACCGGCCAGGCGGTCGCCAATTCGCTCGCCGCCGTGCGCGCCGGCGCCCGTCAGATCCAGGGCACGCTGAACGGCATCGGCGAGCGCTGCGGCAATGCCGACCTGGTCACGCTGATCCCGACGCTGATGCTCAAGCCCGAGTTTGCCGGGCGGTTCGAGACCGCGGTCACTGGCGACGGTCTTGCCCATCTTACCCATGTTTCGCGCACCTTCGATGAAATGCTCAACCGCGCGCCGAACCGCCAGGCGCCCTATGTCGGCTCATCGGCCTTCGCAACCAAGGCCGGCATTCACGCCTCGGCGATCCTCAAGGAGCCGGAAACCTACGAACACATCCCGCCGGAAAAAGTCGGCAACCGCCGCCGCGTCATGGTCTCCGACCAGGCCGGAAAATCCAATCTCGTGTCCGAATTGCATCGTTTCGGCATGGCCGTCGACAAGGCCGATCCACGCCTCGACGGGCTGCTCGCCGACATCAAGGAACGCGAGGCCGTGGGCTATGCCTATGAGGGCGCCGATGCTTCGCTGGAACTGCTTGCGCGCCACCGTCTTGGCGAGGTGCCGGAGTTCTTCGCCGTGGAAAGTTTTTCGGTCAATGTCGAGCGGCGTTTCAATGCCCTCGGCGAACTGGTGACCCATTCCGAAGCGGTCGTGAAGGTCGAGGTCGGCGGCGAAAAGCGCATGTCGGTGGCCGAGGGCAACGGCCCGGTCAATGCGCTCGATCTGGCCCTGCGCAAGGATCTGGGCGAACTGAACGCCATGATCGATGACCTGGAACTGGTCGACTACAAGGTGCGTATCCTGAACGGCGGCACCGAAGCCATTACCCGGGTGCTGATCGAGAGCCGCGATGGTCCCGGCAACCGCTGGTTCACTGTCGGCGTGTCGTCCAACATCATCGACGCCTCCTTCGAGGCGCTGCTCGACGCCATCACCTACAAGCTGTTGAAAGGTTCCACCGGCGAGCCGATGACGGCGGCGGCCGAATGATCTCGGCCTGATCAAAGCCGGCGGATCTTCTCCACGTCCGCCGGCAATTCGATCGCCTCGCGCGGCCGCGCCGCGCAGGCCTCCACCAGCATCGGCACGACATCATGCACGTTGTCGGCGACAAGCCGCGAAACCGCCATGCCGTCGCGGATGAACTGTTCGGCGCGCATGTGATCGAAAAGCTCGATCAGCGGTTGCCAGAAGCCGGAGATGTTGGCCAGAAGGACGGGTTTTTGGTGCTGCCCGAGCTGTACCCAGGTAAGCTGTTCGATCAACTCCTCCAGCGTGCCGATGCCGCCGGGCAGGGCGACGAAGGCGTCGGCCCGTTCGAACATCGTCATTTTTCGCTCATGCATGTCCTTAGTGACGATCAGTTCGCTGACATCGGGAAACACGCGTTCCCTTTTTTCCAGGAATCGCGGGATAATGCCGGTGACCAGGCCGCCTTCATCGAGCACCGTGCGGGCGAGGATTCCCATCAGGCCGACCGAGCCGCCGCCATAGACGAGCCGGATGCGGGCCTGCGCCAAGGCGCGGCCGAGAATACGCGCTGATTCGGCGTAAGCGGGGTCTTCCCCGGTGCCCGAACCGCAATAGACGCAGACCTGATTCAGTATTGCCATAACCGAAAGCCTTGGCACTGGAGGCACATAGCGTCAAGAAGCCGCTGACCCCAAACGCCCGATTTTACGTGACTTGAGGTGTCAAACCCATGAGATTAAGACGTTAACCATAAAACGCGAGCGGCCGGAGGTCGCAGCGATCCTGCCGTAGAACAGACGAGCCATGCCGAAACCCTTAAAGCCCCTGCTGATCGTATTCAGCGTCCTTGTCATCGCCGGCGCCCTTGCCTTGTTCTGGAACCAGTGGCGGCAGCCGGTAGGCGATGCCGTGGCAATTGGTAATTCCTCGGATTCTGGTCAGGTGCCGCAATCGGCGCAAGCCGGCCCCGGACAAGCCACGACAGCGGATTCGGGAAGCACCGGCGAGACGCCGGGCCAGTCCGCCCAATCGGGGGCCACTGAAGAGGCTACGGCCGCATCTGCCACGGCCGCGAACGAAGCCAGCGCGGACGGCGCCTCCGCCAAGCCCGGCGAGGTCGCCGCACTGGCACCGGGCATTGGAGCCGGTTCAGGCGAGAGCGTGGCGCCGGAAGGCGAAGCCGGTGCGGCGTCCGAGGCATCCGATGCGCCCGCTGTGCCCGTTGCGCCTGGGGCCGCCGCGCAGCCATCCTTCGATATTGTCCGTGTCGAGCCGACCGGCGACACGGTTGTTGCCGGGCGAGCAGCGCCCGGTGCCAAGGTTGAGCTTTTATCCAACGGCAGCGTTGTCGCCGCGACGACCGCCGACGCCGCCGGTGAGTTCGTGTTCGTTCTTGAAAAACCGCTCGCCGCCGGCGGCCACGATCTGGCGCTGCGCACATCGGGTGGCGAGGGGGTCAGCATTTATTCCAGGAACAATGTCGCCGTGGCGGTTCCCGACGATCCGTCCGGCGAGGTTCTTGTTGTGATGAACGAGCCGGGCGCCGCGAGCGAAATATTGGCAAAGCCGGATGAGCCTGCCGGCACAGGCGGTGAGACCGTCATCGCGACCGCGCCGGCCGCCGAGACGCGGATTGCCGCCGCGCCGACAGCGCCGGCCGCGGACAGCCCGCCCGCACGGGAGACGATGCCTGCCGCGCAGCCGCAATCCGCCGAACCCGCCGAACCCGCCAAACCCGCCAAACCCGCCGAACCTGTTGCGATTGCCGAACCGGAGACGCCGCCGGAACCGCAAGTGGCGGAACCCGCCGAGACCGCCGAACCTGTTGTGATCGCCGTACCGGAGACGCCGCCGCCGATGCCGCAGACCGTGGAGACCGCTGCCGTCGCCGAACCGGAAACACCGCCTCGGACGGCGGAAACCGCAACCGTGGTTGCAATCGTGCCCGAACCGTCGGCACCGAGCGCTGAAACCGTCCCAGCGGCTCGCGAGATACAGCCGCAGCCGAAGCCGCAAGTAGCCGAGATCGCTCCTGCGGCTCCGGTAGTACCCGAACCGCGCCCGCAAGCTGCCGAGATCGCTCCGGCGGCTCCGGTAGTACCCGAACCGCGCCCGCAAGCTGCCGAGACGGCGGCGGTCGATAAACCGGCCGAGGGCGCTGGCGGCCGGGTTGCCGGTGGCGGGCAGACCGCACCGGAGGTCCCACCGGCGGCCGCGCCGGAGGTTGCCTCGGCCGCGCCGGTACCGCTGGGCGTCGAGGCGGTCGAGGTGGAAGGCGGCAAGCTCTACGCCGCCGGCACGGCCATGCCGGGCGCAAAGATCCGCCTCTATATTGACGGCCGGCCGGTTGGTGAGGCCACGGCAACCGATAACGGCCGATGGCTGCTGGAGACCGAGGCGAGAGTGCCGGCCGGCACCGTGACTGTCCGCGCCGATCAGCTTGCACCGGGAACCGTCAATGTCGCTGCGCGGGCCGAAGTGCCTTTTACCCGGCAGCTGGACATGGCGGTCCTCATCCCGGTGGCCAGTGGCGGCGCGCCGGCCGGGATCACGGCCGAGGGCCAATTGCCCAAACCCAATGCCGTCATTATCCGACGCGGCGACAATTTGTGGACCATATCGCGCCGCACATACGGGCGCGGCATCCGCTATACGACGATCTATACGGCCAACCGGGACCAGATCCGCAATCCGCACCTGATCTATCCTGGCCAGGTCTTTTTGCTGCCCGTTGGCGAAAAGTCCTGGACGCAATAAACCCCTGTCGTCACCGCCTTCCGCCTTGCGACCATCGTTATTCGACGATATACGATTAAATCAGGTTCGAGCGCCTTTGATCGCGCCTGGCGTTTTCCCCTCACGATTGGCCGGTCGCCACGGTTTCATAGCTAAAATGATTTCATTGGCGCGACAGACATGAAAGATCCCATGCCGCAATTCTCCGGTAATGCTGCCGTGCTGGCCGGCGATGGATGCGCCGCCGACCGGCTGAAGGCGCTTGGCCATCCGGTCCGGCTGGCCATCGTTCAGGCGCTGGCTTGCCGCACGCCATGCAGTTGCGGTGATTTCTGTGACGAGCTGCCGCTCGCCCAATCGACGATTTCGCAGCACCTCAAAATTCTCAAGGATGCCGGTCTGATCCGCTTGACGCGTGAGGGAACCCGGTCGTGCTACTCGCTGGATGCCCAGGCGCTTGCCGAAACCAACCGTTGTCTTGACGCGATTGCCGCAAATGCGCTCGGCGCGGGCCGGCAAGGAAAGGCCAGCAATGGCGAGCGCTGATACGGCCGAGAAACCGGCCGCCAAATCGCCGCGAATTACGGCCGACCGCGGCCAGATGGCCCAGACCATCGCCAATCTGTGGCCCTATATGTGGCCGGCTGACCGGCCGGATTTGAAGCAGCGCGTGCTGGTTGCCTTTCTGGCGCTGATAGCGGCCAAGGTCATCACCGTGCTGGTGCCCTACACCTATAAATGGGTCACCGATGCCCTGACCGGCGCTGGCGGCGGCCCGGTTTTCCTGCCGGCGTTTCTTGTTGTGCCGCTGATGCTGGTTGTGGCCTATGCCCTCGGCCGCATTTTCATGGTCGGTTTCAACCAGTTCCGCGACGCCCTTTTCGCCCGCGTCGGCCAGCACGCCGTGCGCCGGCTTGCCGCCAGGACGTTTGTCCACGTTCATGAACTGTCGCTTCGCTTTCATCTGGAAAGGCGCACCGGCGGCCTGTCCAGAATTATCGAACGCGGCACCAAGGGCATCGAGACCATCGTCCGGTTCACCATCCTCAACAGTCTGCCAACCATTCTCGAATTCGCGCTGATGGCCGGCGTCATCTGGTACAATTTCGATTATCGCTATGTCCTCGTCATCGCCGTGACGATCTGGGCCTATATCTGGTTCACCGTGCGCGCCAGCGACTGGCGGATCACCATCCGCCGCGAGATGAACGACAGCGACACCGACGCCAATTCCAAGGCGGTCGACTCGCTTCTGAACTTCGAGACCGTCAAATATTTCGGCAATGAGCGCATGGAGGCCGAGCGCTTCGATCTTTCCATGGCGCGCTACGAAAAAGCCGCCACCAAGTCCTGGACGTCGCTCGCCTGGCTCAATTTCGGCCAGACGGTGATTTTCGTGATCGGCATGGCGGTCTGCATGATCCTGTCGGCCCGCGCGGTGATGGCCGGAACCCAGACCATCGGCGACTTTGTCATGATCAATGCGCTCTTGATGCAGCTGGCGATTCCGCTCAACTTCATCGGCTTCGTCTATCGCGAGATCAAGCAGGGCCTGGTCGATATCGAGCAGATGTTCGCGCTCTTGAACGTCGAGCCGGACGTCCGTGACAAGCCGGACGCCAAGCCCCTGGCCGTCACCGAGGGCGCCATCCGGTTCGACGACGTGTCGTTCCGATATGAAGCGCAGCGGCCGATCCTGAAAGGGATTTCGTTTGATGTGCCGGCCGGGGCGATGGTCGCCATCGTCGGCCCTTCCGGCGCCGGAAAATCGACGATATCGCGGCTTTTGTTCCGCTTCTACGATGTCACCCAGGGCCGCATCCTGATCGACGGCCAGGACCTGCGCGACATACAGCAGGAGAGTCTGCGCGCCGCCATCGGCATGGTTCCGCAGGACACCGTGCTGTTCAACGACACGATAGGCTACAATATCCGCTATGGCCGCTGGGACGCCGATCAAGAGGCGGTTGCCCGGGCCGCCGCCATGGCGCAGATCGGCGAATTCATCGAGGACCTGCCGGAAGGCTACGATACGCCGGTCGGCGAGCGCGGGTTGAAACTCTCCGGCGGCGAAAAGCAGCGGGTCGCCATCGCCCGGACGATCCTCAAGGCCCCGCCGATCCTGATCTTCGACGAGGCGACATCGGCGCTCGATACCGCCACCGAGCAGGAAATCCAGACCGCTCTCGATACGGTCGCCAAGGATCACACGACCCTTGTCATTGCCCATCGCCTGTCCACGGTCGTCAATGCCGATACCATCATCGTCCTCAAGGAGGGCGAAATCGCCGAGCGCGGCACCCATGCCGAACTGCTGGGCCAGGGCGGTCTCTACGCGGCGATGTGGACCCGCCAGCGCGAGGCCGACGAGGCGGCCGAGCGCCTGCGCGCGACCCGCGAGCGCGATGCAACCTTCTTCCGACCGGACGATGGCCGGCCTGATCCGGATATACCGCCGATTTCGCGACGTGGATTTTCCGGAATCACATAGAGCGGTTTCGACCCTTCCGCAGAGTGCCCCGACGGCTTAAAAAGCCGCCATGTCGATTGTGCGATCCATCACCGACGCCATCCCGCCGATCCACAGGCAAGGCCGGCCGTTCATCCTCGGCGCTCTCCTGGCGGCGCTGGTCCTGGGGCTTGTCTGGGAACCGGCATTCTGGCTCTTTGCCATCCTCGCCGGCTGGCTGGTGATCTTCTTCCGCGATCCGGTCCGCACCGTGCCGGTCGATCCCGGCATTGTCGTCAGTCCCGCCGACGGACGTATCGAACCGGTTGTCGAGGTGGTTCCGCCGCCCGAGCTCGGCCTTGGCGAAGTGCCGCTGACACGCATTTCGGTGTTCATGAACGTCTTCGACTGCCACATCAACCGCGCCCCGGCGGCAGGAACGGTGGTTACCATCGCCTACCGGCACGGCAAGTTTCTCAGCGCCGATCTCGACAAGGCCAGCGACGACAATGAACGCAACGGCGTCGTCATCTCCATGGCCGGCGGTGAGCGGATCGGTGTCGTCCAGATCGCCGGTCTTGTTGCCCGGCGCATATTGTGCTGGACGCAGACCGGCGCGCCGCTGGAACAGGGCGAGCGGTTCGGCATGATCCGGTTCGGCTCGCGGCTCGACGTGTTTTTGCCGGACGGATCCACGGTGCTTGTCCACCCCGGACAGCGCGCGATCGCCGGTGAAACCATATTGGCCTCGCTGCCGGGCGCCAGGCTGAAGCCGCCATACGCCAGCCGCAAGGCGTGACATGACAAGCCTGTTCCCACCGGTCGATCCGGAAAACGAAGACAGGCCGCAAGGCGGCAAGGCCGGCGCCCTGGACAAGCGTCTGCGCCGCCGCCGTCTGGTGCCGTTCCGCGCGCTTTTGCCCAATATGGTGACGCTGCTGGCGATCGCCGCCGGCCTGACGGCGATCCGCCTGGCAATCGAGGGTAACTTCGAACTGGCGGTCGGCGCGCTGATTGTAGCGGCAATTCTGGACGGCATAGACGGCCGCGTCGCCCGGCTCCTGAAATCGACGTCGAACTTTGGCGCACAACTCGATTCGCTGGCCGATTTCGTCAATTTCGGCGTTGCACCGGCGATCCTGCTTTATGTCTGGCGGCTGCAGGACCTGAAGGCGCTCGGCTGGATCGTCGCCCTTGCCCTGGCGATCTGTACCGCCCTGCGCCTCGCCCGGTTCAATTCTGCGCTGGATGCCGAGCCCGGTCCCGATTGGCACAAGGATTATTTTGTCGGAATTCCCGCCCCGGCCGGCGCCATGACGGTTCTTCTGCCGCTGGCCCTGTCCAAGATCGGCGTCCCGGTGCCGCCCGAGGCCGCCGTGCCCGTGGCGCTTTATACCGCGGCAATCGCGCTGTTGATGGTCAGCCGCTTCCCGACCTGGTCCGGCAAGCGCCTTGGCCAGCGCATTCCGACCGATTCCGTCATGCCGTTTCTGGTCATGGCCGTTCTCATGATCGCGCTGCTGATCAGTTATCCGTTTTCCGTTCTGACCGCCGGGGTAATCGCCTATCTCGCCCATCTGCCGTTCGCCTGGCGCGCCTGGCGAAAGCGCAATGCCGCCGAGGTCACGGCAAAAGATTCAGATACCAGCGACCCGGCGGACGAATAGGCGGAATTCCCCTCTTCCGGTTTCAGCCGATCCCTATTCGGCCGCTTCCGGCAGCGCCTCGCGCCGGTTGTCCTGGCGCACCGGGCCGCCATCGTCCCCGGTGGCCGGAACCGGCTCGGCAACCGCCACGGCACGCCCGAAGGATCGCCCGATCATCGCCATGAGGCTTGCATTGAGATTGCCGATCCGCTCCGCATTGCGGGCATAGGCATGGATCGCATTTGTCGGCAGGGTCAACAGCACCGGCACCAGGATAAGTGTCAATATGGTGGAGAATGCCAGGCCGAAGATCACTGCCGTCGACAGTTGCACCCACCACACGGAGGTAATGCCGCCGACGGCGATCACCCGCTCGAAAAAGTTGAAATTGACCTGTGTCGCCATTGGAATGAGGCCGGCGATCGTGGTGATTGTCGTCAGAAGAATTGGCCGCAGCCGTTGCGCCGCCGTCTTCAGCACCGCGTCGCGGACGTCCGTGCCTTCCGCCCGCATCCGGTTATAGGTGTCGATCAGCACGATGGCGTTGTTCACCACAATGCCGGCCAGCGCGATGATGCCCGTCCCGGTCATGATGATGGAGAATTTCTGGCCGGTGACGACCATGCCGATCAGCGCCCCGGCGGCCGCCAGGATGACGGTCAGCAGCGTAATCATGGTCTGGTAGAAGCTGTTGAACTGGGTCACCAGGATGATGAACATCAAGAACAGCGAACCGAGCATCGCCCGCATCAGGAACTCGCCCGATTCCTTTTGTTCCTCATCGGCGCCGCGGTAGCGGAAGAAGATACCCTCCGGCCAGCTCTGCGCATCGATCCAGGCCTGTATTTCGCCAACCTTTTCATCGACCGTGACGCCCCCGCTCTGATCGACGCCGGCCTTGACGCTCATGGCATACAGGCCGTCCCTGCGGGTGATGGAGGAGACCTTCGGCCTGGCCTGGCGGGTGACGAAATTGGTGATCGGCACCTGACCGTTTTCGGTTTTGAGCTTGAGCGCGTCGAAGCGGTCCAGCGAGCGTTCCGATTGCGGCAGCCGGACGCGGATTTCCACCTCGTCGTCGGCGTCGTTTGGCCGGTATTTGCCGATCATCACGCCATTGGTGACAAGCTGGATCATCGAACCGACCGAACCGATGCCGGCTTGATAGCGGCCGGCTTCCTCGCGGTCGATCTTCAGCTCCCATTCAATGCCGGGCAGCGGCGTGTCGTCTTCCACGTCCAGAAGGCCGTCGATGGTGTCGAAATGGCGGCGCATCTGGCGCGTGACGGCCAGCACCTGATCGTAATCGCTGGCGCTGATCTGCAGCGTGATGTCCTTGCCGGTCGGCGGGCCGCCCTCGATCTTGCGCGGCTCCACTTTGATGCCTGGAATATCGGCCGTGAGGCTGCGGATATCGGCTTCGATTTCCGGCCACGGCCGGCGGTCCGAATAGGCCGACATTTCCAGATTGAGCTCGCCGATCAGGTCGGCCGGCTTGTCGGTAATGCCGCCGATCGCCTGATTGCCGCCGCCACCGGCGCCGTTCGGATAAGCGGCGGTGATAACGTTTTCGATGCCGGAAATAGCCAGCATGATCCGTTCGACCTGGGCAACGATCGCCAGCGCTTCGCGCGATGACAGATTGCCGCGTCCCGACACCAGCACCACGGTCTGGTCCGGCTCCTCGTTGACGAAGAACTCAACGCCATTGGAATGTTGGCCAAATCCCATGAAGATCGAAACGACGAGCCCGAGGATCACGACCAGGGCCATGACATTGCCGGCAAGCGTTCCCGTCACGCCGCGCAGGAAGCGCACATAGGCGCCGGTAAAGCCGGGCACCGTGTCCGGATCGAGATCGGCGTCATGGGCCAGTCTGCCGGCAATGTTGTGGTCCTTGCGGCTTTGCGACCAGGCCCTGACGGCCCGCGACAGATAGCGCGCGACGAAAAACACCGGCACCGCCGCCGCCAGGGCCGCCATGTGGGTGAGGATCGCCGCGCCGGCCAGTTTTCCGGCCAGGACCGGCTCCAGCGAGAAATTGGTGGCGGCGCCGGCGGCCAGCGCCGCCGCCAGTGCCGCCAGCGTTGGTCCGTTGCTGCTCATCCAGTAGGCGATCTGCGCCGTCAGTGCGCCGGTGACCGGCAAGAATATCATCGCCGTCATAAGCGAGGCGGTGAGCACGATGATCACCATGATCGGCAGAAAGCTCATGAATTCGCCGGGCACGCCCGGCCACAGCAACATCGGCAGAAACGCCGCCAGCGTCGTCGCCGTCGACGAGACGACCGGCCAGAACATCAGCTTTGCCGCGCGGATATAGGCCTCGTTGCGGTCCATGCCCTCGGCAATCTTGCGGTCGGCATATTCGACGACCACGATGGCGCCATCGACCAGCATGCCCACCGTCAGCACCAGCCCGAACATGACCATCATGTTGACGGTCATGCCGACCGCCCCAAGAAACAGGAAACCGATCATGAACGAGGCCGGAATGGCCAGCCCGACAAGCAGCGCCGAGCGCAGGCCGAGCGCCGCCAGCACGACGATCATCACCAGCAGGATGGCGGTCATGATCGCCGATTGCAGCGATCCCAGAACCTCTTTGATGAAGTTCGACTGATCGAGCAGGAAGCTGACCTGCACTGTCGACGGCCAGTCCTTGGTAATATTATCGATGGCCAGGCGCACCGCCTGGTTGTTCTCGATGATGTTGGTGCCAAGCCTTTTGACGACCTCGATCAGGATCGCCGGCTCGCCATTGACGCGGGTGGAGATCGTCGGGTCCTTGAAGGTGCGGCGGATTTCGGCGACGTCGCCAAGCGTCACCACGCCTTCGCCGTTCTGCTTGATCGGCAGCGAATAGACGTCCTCGACCGATTCGATCAGGCCCGGAACCTTGACGTTGAAGCGGCCGCGTCCGGTGTCCAGGAAGCCGGCCGGGACAAGCTGGTTGTTATTGGCCAGCGATTGCAGCAGTTCCTGCTGGGTGATGTCGTAGGATTCCAGCCGGGCCATGTTGATGATGACCTCAAGCAGCTCCTCGCGCTCGCCCTTCAGATTGCCTTCCAGAACGGTCGGAATAGCCTCGATCTCGTCCTGCAACTGCTTGGCGAAGCGATAGAGCGTGCGCTCCGGCACCGAACCGGAAATCGCGATGGTGATGGTCGGCACCAGCGCGAAATTGGTCTCCGCGATCGTCGGTTCATCGGCCTCTGCCGGCAAATCCGCCTTGGCCTGATCGACCTTGGCGCGGATATCGTTCAGCGCCGCGTCCTTGTCGAAGTCGATGTCGAACTCCAGGACGATGCCGGCATAGCCTTCCGATGCGATCGCGGTGATTTCCTTGAGGCCATCGAGACCGCGCAGATGGGTTTCCATCGGCCGCACCAAGAGCCGCTCGGCATCCTCCGGCGAAACCCCTTGCTGGACGACGGAGACGAAAAATACCGGCACGTCGATGTCCGGATTGGCCTCTTTTGGAATGTTGATATAGACCGCGATGCCTGCCGCGATCATCACCACCATCATGGTCAGGACCGACCGCGGCCGCCGCAGGATGCCTTCAAGCATGGCAAGCATCAGCGGATCTCCACGGCGGCAGCGGTGCCGCTGGCATCGGGCGTGACCGGCGGCATCAGCGATGCGGCCTGCGCCGGCATCGGCTTCACTTTCTGCCCGGCCAGCACATAATCCTGGCCGACCGTGATGACACGCGCCGTCCCGGCAAGCCCGCCGACCCACAGCGCGTCGCCTTCCGTGCCGATCACCTCAACCGGCTGGAAGCGCACCATGTCTTCATCATCGACGACCCGCACACCGATCCGGCCATCGTCGTCGAGCGTCAGATAGGCCGAGGAGACCAGGTGCGCCTTGCTCGGCGCCAGCGGGATATCGGCGACGGCGGTAACCCCGTCCTTGATCCGCCCATCTTCGTTGGAGAGCCGTATCTCGACCCGGAAGGTTCGTGTCTTGGGATCGGCGGAGGAGGCGATATAGTCGATCGCACCGCTGACGGTCAGTCCGCTCACCAGCCTCACATCGGCACGCATGCCTTCACGCAGCGCGCCGATCTCGCGCTCCGAAATCTGGCCGATCACCTTCATCGGATCGCTGTCGATGATCGTCACGCAGGTGCTGCCGGCCTGCAGGACATCGCCGGCTTCGGCAAGCGGGTCCTGCACGATCCCGGCAATCGGCGCGCGTATCCTGGTGCGCGACATTTCAAGCTCGGCCTCCGCCAGCACGGCCTTTGCCGCATCCAGGGAGGCTTCCAGCCCGGCAACTTTGTTTTTGGCGGCATAGCCCTTTTCCACCAGCCTGACCTGTGCCCGCAGGTCGATCTCGCTCTGTTTCAGGGCGGCTTTGGCTTTGGCGAGATTGGCCCCTTTCGCACCGCGCTCAAGGATGCAAAGAAGATCGCCGGCGGCAACCGTCCGGCCTTTTTCAACCAGCCGCTTTTTCAGGATCCCGCCGGTTTGCGCGCGGACCTCCACGATCGTGTCGGCCTCCGTGCGCCCGCGCATTTCGAGCCGTGCAGCGCGCTCGCGAGCCGGGTGCTCCTCGACCTGGACCGCAAACAGTTTCTTGGCGCTCTGGCTCTGGCGTTCGGTAATGGTCGTGGTATCGGCGCCGGTCTGGCCGCCAATCACCGTTTTGCCGGTCAGCATGTAATAGGAAACACCAGCGGCAAGCCCGACGGCGACCAGATAGGAAATACGGATACGCATCGAAAAAAATCCTGGTTAATCGGCGGCGAGCGGAGCGTCGGCGGCCAGCGCCGAGCCGGCCAACGCGATGAGTTCGTCGCGGTGCGATTGCAGATGTTTCAGCGAGGCTCCCAGGCATTTGAGCCCGTAGCCCACCGCCCAGCGGGTGCCCTCATGGCGGGCCTCGCCGGCGATCTGGTTGAGATGATCGATTTCCCCCTGCAATTGCTCAATGCGTGTGTCGATGGCCCGCTCGATGACCGGCGGCGGCAAAATCTCCGCGCACATGGAAATCAGCAGGAATTCCGAGCGGAAGAGATCGGGAGCCGGCGGCTCCACGAGGGATTCCACAAACGCCGATCGCCCCGTCCCGGTAATGGAATAGACCTTGCGCGGCGGTTTGCCGGGTTGTGTCTCTTCCCGGCACGTCACCATGCCTTCGCTTTCCAGCCGTGCCAGCGCCGGATAGATGGACCCGAAACTGGCATCGACGAAATGGCTGTATTTGCCTTCCATGGACAGTTTCTTGATCTCGTATCCGGTTGAATCGCCGAAATAGAGAATGGCCAGGCAGAGCGTTCTGACGTTCATTGAAAAGCCCTCGGCGAGCGCTGTCGGCGCCGCGCACGCCTCATCTAGCGATCAAGCATATTCACGATTGATATATGCTGGATCGCGATATAGCGAACAATTATGCCGAGTCAAGGCTGCCGGATGTTATTTGCAATCACAAAAAAGCGACCGCTCGCGGCAGCGAGCGGCCAAGTGCACCGGAATTAAATTTCCAGAGTAGGATTTGAACCGGTTTGGAGTAGTCAGGAACCGGTTCGTTTCTCCGGTTCGTGCTCTGGTTGATGGTCCGCCAATGTTGTCTGGACATCCCGCAAGCGGGCGACCAGATGGTCCGTGAATCGGTTCGGATCGTCCGGCTGTTCTGGCATCTTGATTTCGCCGGTCGGAAAGGATTTGGGCTTCTGCATCGCTGGATGCCCCCTTGAAAACCTTTTTCTGACACTGTGGTGCCGCCAAATTGCCAAGATGGTTTCGAAATCGCAACTTTTCAGCGAAATTGGCCTGAACCATTGGTAAATTGCGGCGCTACAATTAGCCGTGGAATTGAATCGGTTTTGCAAAACGATGAAACCGGATCGCGCCGGACGACGCCGGCGGCGCAAAAGGATGTCTGGACGGACGGCGCCCCCGGTATTATCCAAATGGCAGATCACACCAGCGTTTCAAGAGGCGGAAAATGACCGGCAATGGCGTAGCGAATATCGGGCACTTTATTGGCGGCACGAAGGTGGCGGGCGAGAGCGGCAGGACCGCCGATGTCTGGAACCCGACTTTGGGCGAGGTCCAGGCCAAAGTCGCCCTGGCCTCGAAGGCCGAGACAGAGGCGGCAATTGCCAATGCCGCGGCCGCCCAGCCCGATTGGGCAGCGCAGAACCCGCAAAAGCGAGCCCGCGTGCTGTTTCGCTTTCTCGATCTCGTCCAGCAGGAAAAGCAGGCGCTTGCCGAACTGCTGTCGCTCGAGCATGGCAAGACGGTGCCCGACAGCCACGGCGACATTCAGCGCGGCCTTGAAGTGGTCGAGTTCGCCTGCGGCATTCCGCATCTGTTAAAGGGCGAATTCACCGATTCCGCCGGCCCGGGCATCGACATGTACTCGATGCGCCAGCCGCTCGGCGTCGTTGCCGGCATCACGCCGTTCAATTTTCCGGCGATGATCCCGATGTGGAAATTCGCCGCGGCGATCGCTTGCGGCAACGCCTTCATCCTCAAGCCCTCCGAGCGCGATCCTTCCGTGCCCATGCGCCTGGCCGAGTTGCTGGTCGAAGCCGGTCTTCCGGCAGGCATTCTCAACGTCGTCAACGGCGACAAGGAAGCGGTCGATGCAATTCTGGTCGATGAGCGGGTAAAAGCGATCGGCTTTGTCGGTTCCACCCCGATCGCCCACTACATCTATT
>PVMS01059285.1_pt1 | contig 21446 bp, 22 predicted proteins | sample 1853461 | NCBI WGS metagenome assembly PVMS01 (sample SAMN08582032, study PRJNA380276) | Marine sediment metagenome, whole genome shotgun sequencing project. | isolation source: ocean sediment barecode stripped | collected 2017 | reverse complement strand
CGTTCCACTGTGGGTACCGTAACCGAGATTTATGACTACCTGCGGCTGCTTTATGCCCGCGCGGGTCGGCCACGCTGTCCCGAACATGGCAACGATCTGCAAGCACAGACCGTTAGCCAGATGGTGGATCAGGTACTGAAGCAGAAAAAAGGCACGCGTTTGTTATTACTCGCACCTGTGGTACAGGAACGTAAGGGTGAGCACCTGCAGTTGTTGGCCGATCTGCGTGCCCAGGGTTTTGTGCGGGCTCGTATCAACGGCGAAGTCTATGAGCTGGACGACCCACCCAAACTGGATCTTCGCCGCAAGCACAGTATTGATGTGGTGGTGGATCGCTTTAAGGTACGCAACGATTTGCGCTTGAGGCTGGCAGAATCCTTTGAAACGGCACTGGGCATCGCCGATGGCGTCGCGCGAATTGCATGGATGGATAAACCCGAACGCACAGAACTCGTCTTTTCAAATAAGTTCGCCTGCCCGGAATGCGGCTATTCCCTGGCGGAACTTGAACCGCGTCTGTTCTCATTTAATAACCCGGTTGGTGCTTGCGCCACATGCGATGGGCTAGGCGTAAAACACTTTTTTGACCCGAGCCGGGTAATTCGCAATACAACGCTTAGCCTTGCGGGCGGTGCGATTCGCGGCTGGGATCGACGCAATTCCTACTACTCACAGGTCATCAAAAGCCTTGCCGATCATTTCGGCTTCGATATCGAGTTCCCATGGGAATCGCTTGATAAAGACATACAGCAGATTCTGCTTTACGGTTGCGATGAAAAGGTTAAATTCATCTATCGCACTACACGTGGTGCAACTTTCAAACGAACCCACGCATTCGAAGGGGTAATCCCTAACCTCGAACGGCGCTACCGCGAAACCGAATCCGGAACTGTTCGTGAAGAACTGTCAAAATACCTTAGTGTGCAACCCTGCCCCGACTGCAAGGGCACACGACTCAATACCGCTGCCCGCAATGTATTCATAAAGAAGCGTGCCATCCCTGAAATTACGCGAGAGTCGGTGGCCAACGCACTGGAGTTCTTCGACACGCTGGAACTGGATGGATCACGTGGCGAAATCGCGGACAAAATCGTAAAGGAGATCAGTGCGCGTCTGCGCTTTCTCGCAGATGTCGGGCTTGAATATCTGACTCTGGATCGCAGTGCCGAAACCCTGTCAGGTGGTGAGGCTCAGCGTATTCGTCTCGCCAGCCAGATTGGTTCAGGCCTGGTCGGCGTCATGTACATCCTGGATGAGCCCTCAATAGGCCTTCATCAACGGGATAACGCGCGTCTGCTAAATACGCTGATCCGACTTCGTGACCTCGGCAACACCGTCATGGTGGTTGAGCATGATGAGGAGGCCATCATGGCCGCTGATCATGTCATTGATATCGGTCCGGGTGCGGGGGTGCACGGTGGACGTATTGTTGCCGAGGGAACGCCACAAGATATCCGTAAAAATTCCGCATCCCTGACGGGGCAGTATCTGTCCGGTCGACGCCGTATTGAGTTACCCGCCAAACGAATCGCCATTGACAAAAAACGTCAGCTGCGCATCCGTAACGCGAGTGGCAACAACCTGAAACATATCGATGCTGATATTCCGCTAGGCGTAATGACCTGCATTACAGGCGTATCCGGCTCCGGTAAATCCACCCTGATTAACGACACGCTGTACAAGAAAGCAGCGGAACTGATCAACAACAGCAGTCAGAGTCCGGCTCCCTGCGAAACAGTTGAGGGCCTTGATCAAATTGATCGGATTATCGATATCAGCCAGTCACCGATTGGTCGTACCCCGCGTTCTAACCCGGCAACCTATGCCGGCCTGTTCACTCCCATACGCGAACTGTTTGCGGGCACCCAGGAGGCCCGATCACGCGGTTACAAAGCAGGGCGTTTCAGTTTCAATGTGAAGGGCGGCCGTTGTGAAGCCTGCCAGGGCGATGGCGTAATCAGGGTGGAAATGCACTTTCTGCCCGACATTTATGTCTCCTGCGACTTATGCCATGGCAAACGCTACAACCGTGAAACACTGGAAATTAAATACAAGGGGCGCAGCATCGATAAAGTGCTCGACATGACCGTGGAAGATGCGCTGGAGATGTTCAAAAACGTACCGGTCGTGGCCCGCAAACTGCAGACATTAATGGATGTCGGGCTAAGCTACATACACTTGGGCCAAAGCGCTACCACCTTGTCGGGAGGTGAGGCCCAACGGGTAAAACTGGCGAAAGAGCTGTCCAAGCGCGCCACTGGCAGCACGCTCTATATCCTGGACGAGCCCACCACCGGGTTGCACTTTCATGACATCGCGCAGCTACTCAATGTGCTGCATACACTGCGTGATCAGGGCAACACCGTAGTGGTCATTGAGCACAACCTGGATGTCATCAAAACGGCTGACTGGATTATCGATCTTGGGCCCGAAGGCGGTGATGGTGGCGGCAGGGTAGTCGCAACCGGCACGCCGGAAGACGTCGCTACTAACCCCGCCTCATTTACCGGGCAATATCTGGCGCCACTTCTTAAGCGTGGCAGCAGTAACAAGGCCGCGGCTTCATGATAGATTCAGTCCATCAGCAACAATAAAAAGCCCGCAAAAAGCGGGCATTTTATTGTTGCGAGAAAGTGTCAGCACGAATACACAGTTTAACTGACGGCGACTCCTCTGCGTCTAATCCAGCCTAGCAATCCCAGGCCCGAAGCAAACAACCAGGCAGCTGCCGGGATTGGCACCACCGTGATTTCAGTACCATAAAAATCCGGGTCGAAACCCGTATTGGCCGGCAACATATTTACAAAGGTACTAAACGGATACGGGTGACCGATGCTGATACTGATGACATCGCCAGCGGATCCGAGTGCGGTGAAATTGAAGGTTCCTATCACACCTACGTCCAGCGCGTTGACAAAACCTATTTGGACACCAACCGGGACTCCAACCGGCTCAACAACCGGTAAACTTTCGGCAGGAGCCAGGAACTCAAATCCGTCGTATGTAACTACGGCAGAGTCGAACTCAACCAAAAAAATACCCAGAAAGGCGGTAGGTTGATCATGATCGCCTGGCACATCTGCTGCATCCATCATCACATCGACAGAGAATTGACCCCCTTCATCGACTGTGATCGAGGATGGAACCAGTGACACTGTCGCAGCCATAAGCGGGAAAATAAACAGGCTGCCAATTACGACGCTAGTGATCTGTATATGCTTCTTCATGATAACTCTTCAATATATGTTTTTTATTTGTGTTGGTTTTACTTTTTATTTATCTAGTAAATTAAATTCGTACTCTTTAATACGAGTTATTAATTAGCATTGTTCTCCAGCATTTGTTCGACCCTATCAAGTCGGTTCGCTATCTCGTCTAGCTTGATCGTTAATAATTTCTGGGTAATGTCGGTATCATCTTTCATGTCGACGGCGGCCACACCAGAGCTGTCCGGGAGCGTTGCTTCCAGATCACGTTCAACTAATAATTCTGCCGACAATTGCTGGAGCCTATCCGTCTTTTCCTGGTCATATGACGAATGATCATTGGAATAACCATCCTGAGAATCAGCAGACGTCGTATCATCGGCTTCTGCAATTGCCTGCTCATACGCAAACAGCTCTCTCATATTGATGACCGCACCAATATGAACTCGTCCCTGGTCAACACTGCAAATTTGCTCCGGCGTCAATTGGCTTAACACCTCATCTAGTTTCTCCGGGGGCACATGGGGAATTATTCTGATGAGCGACAAACGCACTCTTAACCGATGCACCCAGACAATAAAAGCCCGCTCTGTCTTGCGTGTAGCCAGCGCCTGGAGATCAGAAATCGATAGCTGCTCCAAAAAACTTGCAACCGCTTTAAGCGCGCCATATTCCTTTTTCATCAATGTGCGCAGCCGCGGGATCACTCTTAAGGCATTGAGATCGCGTTGCGAATAAACAGCGCCACGACCACGGTGGGATGATCCAATTAACAACCCTTTGGTGATGTAGTCACTGATCGTCCGCTTGTTTATAGAGGTCAGCTCTTCCAATTCATTAATCGTGAAGGAACGAATCATTCTTTATTCACCCTGTTCTGTATCCCGGTAACCCTCTGGAAAACGACGCTTTGATTATGCGACCAGAGACATCCTTGCTATATAATAAGCAGATATTTACGTAAATATTAGTCTATTTAACAAAATATTAATAATGTATACTATTGATATATTAGTTATTATTATTTTATACACTTTAATAGCGTAAATATTAGCATAATTTCTACAGATTAATCTATTAAATAGCGTAATTAATTGGGAAAGACAGCTGTACGCTATACCCATCAGGGCCGGGGAGCAACTGGGCAACTATTGTTTTTAAGGTGTTACGTCTAATGCTCGGACGCCATCGTCCGGGCAAGCCTTTAGGGAGAATGGGCATACCAGATTGATAGTGAGAAACGAGTTGTTGTGTCGCGCTTTCATTCCCGGTCCGGGAATAAGTCAACGCTTATCGTTTTAAGCTTTTGGATAAGCAACGGTGGTGTGGCTGATTCACCCCTTTTTACCGAGGCTCAGTATTTTCAGCACATTCAATACAACGACGAACGGTAGGATTGACGGCCAGCCGTTTAGGATTAATATCCTCACCGCAAGCTATACATTTGCCAAAAATGCCTGATTCAATTCGCATAAGCGCAGTATCGATAGCTGCCAAAGTGGCTTCACGACGGCGGTTGGATTCCTGCGCCATAGCCTGTGCCTGCATGGCATCCATACGGGATAAGCGACCGACGCGTGACTGATCTAACTCAACAATACCCGCAGCGTCGTTGCTCAAGTCAACTTCGCTTAGTTCATCGCGCATGCGAATAAGTGTGTTTCTAAACTGCGCTAAATCAAGTTTGGCATCACTCATGCGCCTGCTGCCAGGCAATCAGGCCAGCCCGCAAATGCCAACGGCTTTACGCACCTTTGCTATGAGTATTGACGATTGCTCACGGGCGCGCACCGCACCTTTCTGCAACTCGTTTTCCACATGGCCAGGGTCGGCGATCAGCTTGTTGTACTCCTCGCGGGCGCCGGCCAAGTGCGCATCCAGGTACTCAAACAACTCCTGTTTGGCATCGCCCCACCCCATGCCTTCCAGCAGTTTCTGCCGGTAGCTAGCCGTTTCTTGATCGGTCGCGAAGGCTTTATATATATCAAACAGCGTGGAGTCATCCGGGTCTTTGGGTTCGCCCGGCTCCAGCGAGTTCGTCTTGATCTTCATGATGAGCTTGCGGAGCTTTTTCGAGGGCGTAAACAAGGGAATCGTGTTGTTGTAACTCTTGCTCATTTTGCGCCCGTCAAGACCGGATAAAACCGCTGCCTTGGCATCGACCACCGCCTCGGGTAGAACAAAAACCTCGCCATATATATGATTAAAGCGCTGGGCGATGTCACGGGCCATTTCTACATGCTGAATCTGATCCTTGCCGACCGGCACCTTGCTCGCGTTGAACATCAGGATATCCGCTGTCATCAGCACCGGGTAAGAAAACAGCGCCATCGTTACGCCCTTGTCGGGGTCACGGTTGTCGGCCGCCTCATTTTCCGCCACCGCCGCCTTGTAAGCATGGGCCCGGTTCATCAGACCCTTAGCCGTGACACTGCTGATAATCCAGTTGAGTTCGGTAATTTCCGGCACGTCGGACTGCCGATAAAACACAGACTTGCCGGTATCCAGACCCAGTGCCAGCCAGGTAGCGGCCACCTCCAGACTGGAGTGCCGCAAAATTTCCGGATCCTGATTCTTGACCAGCGCATGATAATCAGCCAGAAAATAGTAAGCATTTACGCCCGCTGCATGGCTGGCTTCGATCGCGGGGCGGATCGCGCCCACGTAATTACCCAGATGAGGCGTACCTGTGGTCGTAATACCAGTCAGAACAGTTTGCTTGCTCATAATTCCTGCCATGCGGGGTGTGAATCGTTCGCCGCATTCTAAAGCATCGCGAGGCCTGGGTTATAGTTGCCATCAGGATGGGAGAATTTGACGACAACGCACTCTTTGTGGCTCATATCGAAGAACTCCAACATCGCTATGACACGGCGCTGGAGAGTGCAAAACTGGATGCCGTGTTGATCGCAGCAGGCCGCCCTGCCGAAATCTTTCTGGATGATCAGCACCTGCCCTTTAAACCTAACCCGCACCTGCTGCAGTGGGGGCCGCTGACCCAACATCCCGATGCCATCCTGAGCTATCAACGTGGGGAGATGCCTGAATTGCTTGTCTATGCCCCATCCGATTACTGGCATAAGGCTACGTCGGTACCAACGCTCATTGAGCAGGCACCGATCAACGTGCGTACCGTCAATGACGGCATGGAACTGTACAAACATGCCAAAACTCTGCCGCGCAGGACCGCCTTTATCGGTGAGATTCGCGCCCCTGAGGACAGTTTCGGTCTGAAGAGGATGAACCCGACTAAATTGCTCGATCACCTGCACAAGCTGCGCAGTGTCAAGACACCTTGGGAGGTTGCTTGTATACGTGAAGCCAACCACATTGCCGTAACCGGCCACAGGGCAGCTAAAACCTGCTTCGAAGCCTGAGGATGCGAATATGATATCCACCTAGCGTTTCGCGCAGCCTGTAAAATCACTGATGCCGAAATGCCCTACCCGGCGATCGTTGCACTAAATGAGCACAGCGCAACCCTGCATTACCAGCATCTGAACAGAAAGCCTAAGATAAATCTCAGCTTACTGATTGATGCCGGCTGTAGTGTCAATGGTTATGCCAGCGACATTACCCGAACTTATTCGGACAACCCGGATTTCGGCGCCATCATCGAGGCCATGCACGAACTGCAGCTCAAGTTATGCGCGGCAGCGCAAGCTGGTACAGACTTTAAGAACTTGCATAGCACTGCACATCATGCCATTGCGGTGCTGATGCAAGAGACCGGAATCATCAATTGCCCGGCCGACCAGGCAGTTGAATACGGCCTGACACAGGTATTCTTCCCACATGGCCTGGGTCACTTTCTCGGTCTGCAGGTGCATGATGTGGGAGCACTGCTGTCAAGTGCTAACGGGGACTCCGATGCAGATCCATACCTGCGTCTGACTCGCATACTCGAGCCTGGCAATGTGCTCACCATCGAGCCAGGGTTGTATTTCATTGAATCTCTGCTCGCACCATTGCGGGGTAACCGTGCGGGCAAACATCTGAACTGGGAACGCGTGAACGATCTACAACAATATGGTGGTATCCGGATTGAGGACAATCTGCATATCACCGACTCGGGCAACGAAAATCTGACTCGGTCGGCTTTTGCCGCCAGCTAGGAGCCTGTAAGACACTCTTCTGGTGACGAATGCACGGGTAACCCATAGCCACAACGCTATAATCCTAAGCCCATGAAAATACTGCCTCATCTTATTCTCGTACTCTCGACATTAGCTCTGTCAGCAGCACACAGCGAGGTCAGAGAGTCCTATCTGAATTTCGAAAGCCACCAATTCCGGCCCGTGGCCATGTCGCCGTCGGGTGAGCAGTTATTTGTTACCAATACACCGGACAACCGAATAGAAATTTTCGACCTGACCGGTTCTGTTCCACGGCTCATCGGTGAGGTGATGGTTGGCATGGAACCTGTCGCCTTAGCCGCACCCACTGACGACGAGGTATGGGTAGTCAACCACCTGTCTGACTCTGTTAGCATCGTCGATATCCGCACTTCGCCGCCCAGATGAACCGACCCTTAATCCAGCCATTTCGTGGTTAACCGGTGAGAGACACCCTCATCAAGTTGCGCATGGGCATTGTTGTGGTTCTGACGGTATTGCTCAGCTATACAGCCATGAAGGTTATGGGTATAGCACCGGTCGGCGTGGATGATGCCAACATACTGTTTGTCTACAGCAAGCACCTGGCCGCGGGTGAGGGGCTGGTTTATAACATTGGTGGAGAGCGGGTCGAGGGTTTTTCTTCCATGCTCTGGATGCTGATAACAACCATCGGCTATCTGCTTACTGATTTCCCTTACCTATTGTTCCTGTCGCTGAATGTGCTGCTGGTCGGCGGGGTGCTGGGGTATACGATTCAATACATCGAAAGGCGCTTTGGCGACTCGGAAGTCGGTGGCGGCCAGCCGTTTTCGTTGGCGGGCATGTTGTTCCGCGTGGGTCATCGGCAATCCCAGCTACCTGCTCTGGACCGTTGCCTCGCTGATGGAGACGGGCCTCTGGAGCGCGCTGTTGATTAGCCAGACGGTATTTCTGCTCAAGGTTATTGATTACGACCAGGCGAACCGGAACGCGATCAGAATATTTTCCGTTCTGAATGCGGCGCTTATCCTGACCCGACCCGAAGGTATTGCCTGGGTGTTGTCTTTTACTGGTTTGCTGCTGGTGGTGTTCCGTGCGCAGGGGATGACGGGCGGCCAGTTGCTAAAAAATCTGGGCACGATCGCTGGCATCAGTGCGGCGACCTTGGCCGCGCTGATCATGTTCAGGCTCTGGTACTTTGGGTACCCGCTGCCGAACACCTATTACGTGAAGGTTACGCCGGACAAATTCTACAATCTGCGTTTCGGCCTGATTTATTTTGTGGAGTTCATTCAGGCGAGTCCGCTTGTTGTTCTATTTATGGCGGGCGCCGCCGCTGGTTTCCTGCGCAATCTGCCCGCCGCGTTGCGGGTGCTGTTTACGGCCAATACGGCCATAGAAGCCCGCCGTCTTGCCGAGTTTTCACTGGGCGGCCTGATTCTGGTTGGCACGCTGCTGCCAGTCCTGATGGGCGGCGATATTTTTGGCGCGTTCCGTTTCTATCAACCGATCTGGCCATTGTTTATTCTGGTGCTGTTTTATTTGCCGCTCCCGTCACGTTGGTGGCAGACAACCAAGCCGTCGGTGGCACTTGCGGTATCGGCCGTTGCCATAGTCCTGCTGACGTATTCCAATACCGTGCGGTGGCCGGATTTGAGTGAAGACCGGACGCGTATCGCGCACCTGTTCGAGTTATCCGAGCGCCATATACTCACAGGGAGCTACCTGCATCGGCTGTTTGATGAGTACGCGGGTGGCCTGCCGACCCTTGCAGCCAGTGCTGCCGGGGGAATTAAGATTGGTTACGCTGGCGATGTGATCGACACCATGGGGCTTAATTTCACTCCCATGGCACATCATGACGGCGATAAGAAAGGCACCCGCGGCCATGCTGCTTTCAATAAGGATGTATTCTGGCAGTACCCCACAGATTTGTTCGAGCCAACGCTATGCCCCCGCAACGGACCTCCAGTGAATCACTATACAGACTCTGATGACTGGATCTATGAGATTTATCGTGGCATGACCGTTGATAGTCGCTTCGTGGAAAACTACACTTTTGTAGCGCTCAGTGTTCCCGATACTGATGATCGGGTGTGTACCTACATGGGTAGCAAATGGCTGAATGGCCTGCGGGCCGATGGACGCTACGGCATCCAGATTGTTGACTAAGTCAGGTAATCAACTAACGCGGTAACGCCAGCATCTGGTAACGCCCCACCGTGATGACCGGGGTGACTCGACTACTCAGCCAGACAAGTAATTCTGGTTCCGTAGTGCGCAGGTTTATCAGTGCACGCAACCCGACAAACGACGCATTTTCGAGGTTCATAAACCCTTCCTGTGTGCGACCCGTATCGGGCTAAACGATTACCTGCCTAGTATGCAGCGTGCGGGCAGATTCATACAATCGATTCACATAATCATGTGACCGTGCCGCTAGTGGTCATAGCGGTGGTCTAATATACAATTCGTTGAACGTTCCATGACTATAACGAGAATGTCGTAAAGCACGACACAGGCGGACGCATTACATGTCGAACTGGCTCCCAGCAATTATGGCAACTCTGGCCATCGCTTTTCTGAGCTTCGTGCTCGGGTCGGGCACTAGCTATCTGAACCTGCCACCCGGGAATGCCTTTCATGATGCTTTCCGCGCAGCGGAAGCCCTGTACGTGCAAAAGAACTCTTTCAAGACTCCTTACGCCACGCACCTGTGGCAGCCAACGTTCCACGACTTCTCCGGCATCGGCAGGAACGATCCGGACGCCGCGCAGCAGGGCTATACCCTGTTCACCAGCGGCAATCGTCAGGGCGCACAGTTGATCGATATGCAGGGTGAAGTGGTCCATCAATGGGATATGCCCTTCTACTCGGTGTGGCCGGATGCCGAGCACCTCAGCCAGCGTCCGGCGGACGACTTTATCGCCTGGCGCAAAGCGATGGTCTGGCCGAATGGCGACCTGTTAGCGCTGTACATAGCTGAAGGCATCACGCCGTGGGGCATGGGCGTTATCAAGCTCGATAAAGACTCGAACCTTATCTGGAAATACCCGGGGAAAGCCCATCATGATTTTGATATAGCACCGGATGGCAGGATCTATTTGCTGACGCATGAAATTCGCAACAACCCCATAGCCGGGTTGCCGCGCATCGCACCGCCCTTCCTCGACGACCGGGTTGTCGTGCTGGATGCCGAAGGCAACGAACTGGCGGACGTAGGCATACTCGAAGCGTTTATCGGTTCTCCTTATCAAGATTTTCTGCGCGGTGTGCCGCGCAGTCCGATCGGTGATTACCTGCACGTTAACGCCATTGAGGTCATGACCGAGGCACTCACCACTGCACATCCCTATGCGCAACCGGGCGAGGTTCTGGTGTCTATGCGCCAACCGAATCTGCTTGCTGTTATCAATCCAGACAGCGGCAAAGTCACCTGGGCGAAACGCGGGCCATGGATTGGCCAGCACGACCCTGACTTTCTGCCGAACGGCAATGTGCTGCTCTTTGACAATCGCGGTCGCATGGCAGCGGGCGGCATATCCCGCGTACTCGAATTTAACCCGGCTAGTGGTGGCATAACCTGGCAATACGAAGGCAATGCAGACGAGCCGTTCCAGAGCGGACTGCGGTCGGGCCAGCAACGGCTGGCCAACGGCAACACACTGATCACAGAGTCTGACCGAGGCCGCCTGCTGGAGGTCAACACAGCCGGAAACGTTGTCTGGGAATACGTTAACCCGGACCGCGGCGGGCCCAACAACGGGCATATTCCTGTGCTTATGTGGGGCCAGCGGTATCTGCCCGAACAAATAGCATTCCTCAAGGCCACAACCACCGGGGACACGGAAGAGTGAAAGAAAGGCGTAGGAACACATTTATTCAATATCGCACGAGGCCGTTAAGACCTCCGCCGTTCCTTGAACGGAACGTCGCGAGATAAGTTCGGCTACAGATCTTTTCGCCTGGCTTCGCCAGCCCAAAAGATAGCCTCACTTAAAGTTTGGGAAGCTGATGGTGTACCTCACGATGATCCGGATGGAAAGTCTGGGTTTACAGAGTGATGACGGTCGGATTCGAGGTGTCGGGCAGCGATACTCCCGAAGTGACCTCAAAGTCACATTGGGGTAACCTCGTCCGTCCCGCACCTTAAACCTGAGGAACAAGTCATGCCTTCCGATCCGTATCGTTTCGGTCCCGTCACCCTCGCCGAGGGTGTCCGACCGGTACATGCCGGCACCTATCTGCTCGCCGCATTTATGGGCATTTGCCTGACGACTTTTATCAGCGTCATCACGCCGTATGTGCTGACGGTCAATCTCGGGCTTGCGGCCGAGGAGCAGGGCCGGGTCGCCGGCAACATGGTTTTTTACGGGGAGCTGGTGCTGCTGGCGTTCAGTTCGCTCGTGGGCGCGCAATCGGACCGCCTCGGACGTCGCGGAATGTTTGTCATCGGCATTCTGATTATCAGCGCCGGCTATGTCCTGTTAGGCTTCGTTGACAGTGTCGCGACGCTGACTGCCGTACGTGTGTTCATGGCGTTCGGCATCGTTGTCATCAACGTGATGGTATCGGCGTTGCAGATGGACTACCCCGCTGAATCTTCGCGCGGCAAATTCGTTGGATTCGCCGGGATCGCGATCGGTATCGGCTCGGTCCTGATAGGCGTTTTATTCGCAAGACTTCCGGATATATACGCGGGCAATGGCGCCGATGAACTCACCGCCGGGCGCTTCACGATGTATACGATGGCCGCACTCGCCGTGGTCCTCGCGATCTGCCTGCGGGCCGGGCTCAAAGGCGGTCCGCCCCCGCACGCCGATGCGCACGAACCCCTGCGGGACCGGATCCGGGTCGGGTTTACAGCCGGGCGCAGGAACGCCCGTATTGCACTGGCATATGGCTGTGCCTTCGTGTCGCGGGCAGACCTGGTCGTCGTCGGAACGTTCTATTCACTGTGGCTGAACCAGGCCGGCATTCAGTCGGGCCTGAGCCCGAACGAAGCGGCCAAGGTAGCCGGAGGATTTTTCGGCTATGTCATGCTCTGCGCGCTGATCTGGGCACCCGTCATGGGCTGGCTCAACGATCGTTTCGACCGCACCCGTATGATGGCACTCGCGATGGGCCTCGCGTCGGCCGGATACCTATGCATGTGGCTGATCCCGGACCCACTCGGCATCTGGATGTACCCGGGTGGTTTGCTGCTCGGCATCGGTCAGATGAGCGCAGTACTTGCAAGCCAGACACTGGTCGGGCAGGAATCACCACCGGCGCACCGTGGATCGGTCGTCGGGATGTTTTCCTTTTTTGGTGCCGCCGGCATTCTGTTCGTCACGTCAGTGGGTGGCAGAATCTACGACACGATTGCGCCGGTCGCTCCGTTCGTGCTGATCGGTGCCGTCAACGGCCTGTTGTTCCTGGCCGCGATTGTTGTGGCACACCGGACCCGGACTGCAACCACAGAGATTACGATTTAACGCTCGCCATTTGCTGCGCGGTTCCGATGGAATCGTTATCGCCGAGTTGGCGGAGCATCTCGGCGGCGGAATCGCTATAGGTGACTGCCCAGCGCAATCGTTTGCGGGGCGGCTGCCCGATCCAGCTCACATAGGCGTTACCGCGTGGCCCTTTGACCAGCCGCGGTGGTCGCAGGATCGACCAGTCGAGATCACTCTCCCGTATCAACTGTTCCTGCCGCTCTTTGTCCCGCAGGACATATGGCAGCTGGAAACGCGTCATCAGGAAAACCACAAAGTTTCCCTGCCCGATGCTGTCACCCACTCCGAGCGATGTCATGCAAACGAAGCGCCTGATCCGATGCCTCTCAAGTGCTCGCAGTATCGGCACGGTCAGGTCCGCCAGGGGCGTTTCATCCAATCGGTGAAGAATGCCAAGCGTTGAAAGCGCCGCATCGAATCCACCGGCCAGTGCCTGATCGAGGAAGTCGTCACTGGAAAGCGAACCCGTCACGATGCGCAGGCGCGGGTGGTCTATCGCCGGTTTTCCGGGGTGTCGTGATACGGCCGTGACCTCGTGTCCGGCCTCGAGTGCCTGCACCACGAGTTCGTAACCGGCCCTGCCGGTAGCTCCAAAAACTATGATTTTCATAGGGTTTCCTGTTTTCACCCTGGTGCCTGCGGGTCAGTTCAGGGGCCTGGGGCTTTACATCCGCAGCCAAAACTTCTAATGTGACTTCCAAGTCACATACGTCATCTTGAGCATTCTAGGGGGATATTCATGCAGGTCAAGCCCGGCATCATTGCACTACTCGCTACCGCCGTCTCCGCCGCGACGCTGCCACTCACGCCAGCCCATTCTCAGCAGAATATGGAACAAGGCAAGGCACTTGAGGAGATCGTTGTCACTGCACGCAGGCGCGAAGAAAACCTGCAGTCCACCCCGCTGTCGATCACAGCTTTCAGCCATGATGATTTACAGATTCGTGGCGTACGCGATCTGAAAGATCTTGCGAATTTCACCGCAAATCTAACCTTTGAGAACGGGCCGTCCGCCAGACGCAACATACCAACGATTCGCGGCCTCGGCGCACCTGACCTTGCCAACGAAAGCAACAATGTCGGAGTGTTCATCGACGGCGCCTATGTTTCTGCGCGAGAAATCGTGAACATAGCCATGCTCGATATCGAACGCGTGGAGGTAGTCCGCGGACCACAGAATGCGCTGTACGGACGCAGCACCTTTGCCGGTGCAATTAACTACGTCACCCGCCGACCGGGCGAAGAGGTCTACACCGAACTCGAAGCCACCGTCGCTGAGGATAACGAGGCACGGTTATTCGGCGTTGTCAGCGGACCGCTGGCCGGTGACTGGTTATCCGGGCGACTCGCACTCGGTTATGAGACCGACGACGGCACCTACACCAACGGCGTCCTGTCCGGCGGCCTCGGTGGATTCGAGAACTGGAATGCAATGGGAACGCTGCGCTTCATGCCGAACGAACGCAGCGACATCCTGCTGGATGTGATGTACACCGACATGGAACTAAACAGCGCCGCACTCGGCCGCTATCCGAATAACTGCGGTATCAACCCATCCCCGGCCCAGGACACGCTGTACTACACCTGCGGCGAAATTCCCGGAGCGGCGTCGACCAGCGAGCTTGGCCTGTCCGGTGACGCCTATTCAATGAAAGGGGATCAGACTCGTCTGGCGCTGACGATCGATATCGATTTTGAACCGATGTCGTTTATTTCCATCACCGCCTATACCGACATCGACCAGACTTCCTTTGCGGATCTCGACCGGACCCAGGGTGGCGAAGATCGCTGGGGTCATACCTTCAATACCAACTGGTTCCCGATACCCGCACCGGTCGACGGTTGCATCAACTGCGATGATGTTATTGACTTCTCGGGCGAGATTCCGAGCTACTTCAACGAAAACAGTAACGGCGGATCCAAATACTTGTCGCAGGAATTTCGACTCACATCCCCGGATGACCAGCGCCTGCGCTGGATCGGGGGCCTGTTTTATTTCAACCAGGAATCGGAAAACCAGACTGGATTGACGCAGGACATTACGGATGTTCTCGACGAACTGCCCGATAACTACCGCGATGGAACTTTCGTTTTTTTTGATCCGTTCGTCGATCGCTGGTTTCGGTCTGACTTCAGCCCGAACAATGTATTCGTCGAAGGGCCGGAGCAAAACATCGTGCAGCTTTCGACCAAGGATACAACCCAGTGGGCCGCATTCGGTGCTCTGGACTATGACTTTACGGACCGATGGACCGGCACAGTCGAACTGCGCTACACGAATGAGAAACGCAAACTCGTTGATGTATTTGATTCATTCTTCGGGACCGGTGAAGTGCTGAACGACACCTATTCATCGCGAAACGATTTCTGGGACCCCCGGTTCAACCTGCGTTACGAACACAACGAATCATTCATGTACTACGGCTCCGTTGCACGGGGATCACGGACGGGCGACTGTAATCCGGGAACATTACCCGACGAGCTCTCGTCTCTGAAGTGCTACGACCCGGAGCGCAACTGGACCTATGAACTCGGTGCACGCACGGGCTGGCTCGACAATACCCTGATCTTTAACGCCACGGCGTTCTATGTCGACTGGACAGACATGCAGTTTCGTACCCAGATACCGGAAGTGTTTCCGTCCACTGTCACAACCAATCTCGGCGACCTGTCATCAAAAGGTGTAGAACTTGAGGTGCAGTGGCTTGCAACCGAGGGGCTGATGCTGTCGGCTGCACTAGGTACCGCAGATCCGAAATTCGAGGACGAACAAGTAGACTTCGGTACGTCGACACTATGCCTTTCAGGAGTGATTGACCCGGACCGCTGCCTGCCGAATCCGATCAATCCCTCTGATACCAGGCGCTACGCCAACATTGAAGGCAACCAGCTACGGCGGACTTCGGACATAACCATGAATTTCGGACTGCAGTATTTCCGGCCGGTTAATGCCAATCTGGACTGGTACACACGCTGGGACTACCGCTATCAGTCGAAGCAATACCAGGAAATGCACAACGAACTGTGGACGCCGAGTTCCGCAATTGTCGACGGGCGTATCGGGCTGCGCGCCGGAAAATATGACATCAGCTTATGGGTCCGCAACCTGACGGATGAAAACGCACCGATTTCCGCATATGCGTTCCCGAGCGACCTCAACAACAGCGACAATGTGACGAGTGTCGTGAATCGTGAGCGCCGTCGCTTCGGCGCCACGGTTAATATGCGTTTCTGACGCCGTGGCAGCTACCCCAAAACCCCGCCGCAGCCACAATCGTGAAGCGACCGAGCAGGCTCTGCTGGATGCCTGCGGCCGCCTGCTGTTGCGGGACGGACCGGATGGTATCGGGGTCAATAATGTCGTCAGTGAAGCTGGCGTTGGCAAGGATCTGATCTACCGATATTTCGGCGGATTGCCCGGACTGATCCAGGCATGGGTCGAGAGTGACGCGAACTGGCCTGATACCGCGGAACTGGTCGGCGCCGACCCGCAGGCCTTCGCTGAACTGGCTCTTAAAGACAAGATCAAACAGATTCAGCACAACTATCTGCGCGCGCTGCGGGCCCGGCCCGTCATCATGCGCATCATGGCAAGCGAACTCATGCACCCGACAGCGGTAACGGCTGCTCTCGAATCTGCCAGTGATCGTATCGGGCGTGAACTCGAGACTCTCATTGCCGACCTCGGGGAAACTGATAAGGAAGATGTTGTCAGTCTGGTTCTTGTGTTCTACACAATGCTGAACTATCTGTGCATGCGCGCCGTAACGAGCCCACAGTGTTATGGCATGGACCTGACAAAAGACGAGTCCTGGGACAGGATCCAGCACATTCTCGATGAAGTGATTGAGCGCTACATGCGCTAGTCGATAGCAAACCACTACGGAGTAAGCAATGAATTTTGACGACCCGAACAAACTAATCCACGCTATTGCCAAACTGCGCGGCAGCACCGACGGTGCAGCGGTGCTCTGGTGGTACCGCGGCTGCCAGTACGGTGTCATCGACCAGGTGAAGACTTTGCTCTGGCAGGTTGAGGGCGCGCAGCTGGGAAAATTTGTCGAGGTCGAAGGTGGTGCTCTGGAGCACGTATTCCGCGATGTGATGTTCTATCTCGATGCTGAAACGAGTGAACTACTGACCACCTACACCAACCCGTTTACCGGCGAAACCAACGAACCGCCGGTCATGCGCATGGGTCCGTTTCGTATTCGACACTCAGTCACCGGTGCCGATGTCGTCCTGCCCGAAGGGATGCCGCCGGGCGCGATGGAGGTTGAATGGCATTATGAACCGGCAGTCGTGCAGGGTGGCGAAGTACTGATTCGGGAGACCGGATCCACCCGTATTGCCAATCACATGAAGGATTCAGGCAAGCCGGGCATATCGACGAAGGACCATTTCATGATCAATGATTTCTTTACGCTGAGCGGCATGGACGCCGACATCGAGAACGACAGCCTCCCCAGTGCGCCGGCCCGCACAAGCTACCAGAGCATCAATGAGTGGACACCATGGCTCGGCATGGGCGATCGGCCCGGCTTCGTATTTGGTTCGGGTACATCGAGGAAACTCAAATCAACGGACGAATTACCCGGCCGACTCGCCACATTGATCGACCAACATGAGCCTGGGTTTTTCTCTGACCCGGATTTTCCGCTTTGGGATGCGTCCTACCACCCACTGAACCAGGAGCAATCATGAGCCTATCGGAACCGCTGCTGAATATCGGTAAAGCGCTGGAAGAACGCTTTGTCCGCGACCTTGGTGCCAAACCTGACCCTGAATTTTCCGCGCTGCTCGATCTGAAAAATCTGGCCGGCGACAGTACAGGGTATACCCGGGTATTTCGTGGCGACAGGCTGGCAAAAGCCTCGTCGCTTTCGATCACGATGGGCCCGGTTGGGCGTTACTTCAATATCCATATCATTCCCGACCACCGCTTCGATATTCCGCGGTTTGTATTCGAGGGCATGGTGATGGCGAACGGCAGCCAGGTTACGATGGACCTGTTTCCGGATGCCGATTTTGCAGCGAACTTCGACGATCTAAGCAAGCAATATTCCACCGTGGCCAAACTGTATGATGAGGCACGCAACGATTCCGTGCTGAACCCGCAGCCGTCCCGGCAAGCCCACATCCGGGCTTTTTGCTCACCTTTCATTCTGCTCGTGTTCGGCGCGCCGGAGGAGCAGATATCGCTGCTCGAAGACTTTGCCGACCGGTATTTCAGCGCATGGCTGGATATGTTCCGCAACGCCCGCGAGCTGGATTCAGACGCGGCCGCCGCCAGGCTGGAGCGCCGCGAGTTGATGGCACGCACGCTGATGGCACATGACCCGGACCGCCCGATGGTTGTCCAGATATACGGCGAGGAAACCACACACGCGATCGAACGGGCGACCATGCTCTGAAATTTGCCGCAGGCTTACGGGCGGGCAATGCAGCGAGAGGGTCTGACGGCTTCGGGTATCTGGCATTCGCCCGGCGAACCGACTATCTTTACAGGCCACACGAAGTTGGGCTGAAAAGATTTTTAGTCGAATTTATGCCGGGCTTGCGGTTAAGCAAGCCTCGGCGAAACAGCGGTAGAGAAACTTATCGACTGCCAGCGCATACGCATAATTGTTCAGGATAAAAAAAGGTTATGAAAAATAGAACTTCTGTACAAGCACCTCCGATTTTAGCCGCAAGCCTGCAAGCACGTGCCGAGCTGCTCTCAACAATTTCCGACAAGGTCGGTTGCGGAGTCTACCGCTTCGAGAAAACAGGTCGGGCACAACTAGAAGCGTTGATAAGAAATGGGCTCAATCCTTGGGATAAGTTTCTTGATATTGGTTGTGGAGCATTTTGCGGTGGGTATTGGGTAATGCATTTCCTCGATGCGGGTGGATATCACGGCATCGAGCCGAATGTAGATATGTTCACAAAGGGGCAATCGCACATCCTGGAGCCAAGCCTTATAGAACGTAAACAACCGCGGTTCGACCACAATGATCAATATGATTTTTCAGTATTCGATACGAAATTCGATTATATATTTGCACAGTCAATCTGGACTCATGCAGGGAAAAAAGATATCAGAAAAATGCTGGATGGTTTTTTACAGCATACTAATGACAAGGCACGATTCTTGACCACCATCAAATTCCCTGATTTGTTCCACAGGGACTATAAGAAAGATGAATGGGTTGGCGGATCTCACGAGTCCGATATCGCCGGAACCGTCAGGCACAGCTATAGCTGGATACAGCGTGTTTGCTCGGATCGTGGGCTTACCGTAACGAGGTTAAAGGGGGAAAAGATTAACACTCAACATCTAATACTAATCGAGAAAGGAAAGTAGCAAATTCGTTGACTAATAAAAGCGGCCGGATAATTCCCTATATGTCTATTACGTACTCCAATCCATACGCCGCTATGAATCCTATGAGCCATAAAATACCCGACACCCACAGGAATCGTTTGTTCCATTTGTCGGCCACGGCGCAGGCTGCGGCCAACTCAGGGTCTGCCGGACATGTACGGCCAGGACGATAAACCGCCCATACTGCGGCGCCGATAAGTGCGCCGGATATTGCGAACACCCAGTTCTTGTACATACTCAAAGCGATTAACCACGGTGCGGCACTTGCCATGGATGCCACAGCCGCTCCCATCCCAAACGTGACGAGTGCGATGGGTATCACACAACAAACCAGTGTCGCTGAAGTCGTAAACAGCAGCATCCAGCTCCACGTTCTGGGTTTGGTTTCCATAATTCTTTCTCCTAGAACGTAAAGCCAATGGCAATCGAAAATTCATCGCCACGTGACAAACCAATGCGATCAATATCCTCATATGCAAGAAATTTGTATTCGCCTCTTACCATGAAGTTGTCTCGGTAATACATAAACACGGGGCCGGTCTGAACCCGGTCTCCCCCTGAAGCCGTAGTCAGGTTGCGTAGATTCGGCAAATCTTCATGGCGTGCGGTGACATCCCAAAGCAGAAATACTCCGGAGTCAGTCTCGTTGCTATGCCATGGATGAAAACCTACATTGACGTCCAACCCCCATAAATCACCGGTTTGCATGCCGCGACTTCCCGAACCCTGCTTCCAGTAATACAGGTCGTAGAGCTGATATATCATTGGAGTTTCCCGCGAGTAGGACAAACTCAAGCCGACATCCCAGCTCCCATCACTGATTGGGAAACTGCCAGAGTCGTCACCGGTTGGGATTCTTAGCGAAGGTGTTATGCCCCAATTTTGAGTGACTGCGTCTTTATTCTTATATTTTTTAAGTGGCAGACCAACAATGACATCGCCTAAGCCTTTATTAGTCTGACGAATGCCGCCATTGATTGTTGGAATTGTTCGATTCTGATTAACATAGGGAATCTTGATCGTCGTTCTGATAGCACGATTGAAAGTATAGACACCTTCCAGCCATGTCGTATTAACGTAGCGTTCAGCACCTCCGGGATTCGGTATTTCGTTCGAGCCTCTTTTAAGCTCGTCCGAACCGAATCGCTCTGCCCTTACCTGAAATCCATAGCCATTTTCCCAACGCGGCGCCATATCCATAACTGGCTGATGAGCGTGGGAGGCTACCCCCCACGCTATCAGCAACACTCCAATGACGAACTTCATGGATGATATTCCTGAAGCTCGCCATTTTCATCAATGGAAAAAATGCCAATTGGCTCGTAGCCTCCAGATACAATGGCCGCATAAAGCGCATCAACATCTAATGCTTGATCCGGAAGAACCGCTATGGTGACCTTCTGATCTTCGATCTCAACCTTGACGCCTTTTTTGTACTTACTCCGGTCGATAAACGGAAGCTTAGAGACTTTCTTGGTCACACCCTTGGCACAAAATGAACACACAATGCCGTGGACATGAACAACGTAGTCTTCAGCCAACACGGGACCCGACAACAGCGCCAATACTATGACGCCTGATACTTTGGTATACATGATTACACCTTCTAATAAATAGAGATTGACATCCCGCTTTTATAGCGGGAACACACAATTAGTGCAGGTGTTTAATAGGCGGCCTGTAAGGAGGCTCCAACCCGGCAGATGGGTTGATGTATGTTAACGGAGAACTGAAAGATTGAGCGACGCTATCAATCACCGGAATATTCCAAACAGGCAGCATAACGACACAAGCTAAACAGCAGGTATCGTGTCCCATTTGGCCGGAAAAATCATCATTCTGAGGGCATTCAGTGCCATCAGGCATCGTTGGGTTAACTAAAGCTGAATTCGCTTCCATGCCCGCGTCCAAAGGACAACACGTTGCTGCGACCGCGACATCTATAGTGAACACCAATAGCATTGCAGCCATTATGCGCGGGAGCCATACAGATTTTTCTCGGAATACAGCCATTAACCACTACGACCTGTAGAAATCGCCATAGTTCAACTCATCCTACAATATGCAGCTAAGGCTTTATTTGGTGGCAGACTCTGCAACCGGTTCCGGCTGGTCAAGTAACTGCACGATCGCCATTGGTGCAGCATCACCAGGCCGATGACCTACTTTCAGGATACGCAGATAACCGCCGGGACGTGTCTTGAAACGCGGGCCCAACTCGGTGAACAACTTGCCGACCGCCTGGCTTTTGATCGTCTGCGCGACAAGCAGTCGGTCG
>PVMS01054821.1_pt1 | contig 21452 bp, 21 predicted proteins | sample 1853461 | NCBI WGS metagenome assembly PVMS01 (sample SAMN08582032, study PRJNA380276) | Marine sediment metagenome, whole genome shotgun sequencing project. | isolation source: ocean sediment barecode stripped | collected 2017 | reverse complement strand
TCCAAACCGGATTTACCTTGCATTTGAGTTCTATTCTTCTCGGTTTGGTAGCAATTCTTGTCCAGTCGGATGTCCTCGCGCAGCTCACGGGCGTGGCGCTGGTGGCTACCGCGATCAGCCTGGGCAGCATGCTGGTTCATGTTCTGAAAAGAAGATCAGCATAAGGTTAACCCTTGGCATCGTTGTCGGAATTGATGACCCGACGGTGATAAAAGGAATAATACCGAAGCTTGCCGGGGGCGTGCGAAATAACGGCTGAAATGATAATGATGACAGCCAGCAAGAAGCTGTCCCAGCCTGGATTGATGCCCAGCAAAACAAGCAAAATCAACTTTAACAGGATCACGACTCCCCGAACCTGAACCATCCAGACAGGATTCGAGGCGATGTCCATCAACATCATCAGAACACCGGAAACCAAAGCCAGCCACCAATAGTTGATCCATAAATCTTTTTCAAGAGCAAACAAAATGCCGCCGCCAACACCGGCGACGGCCAGCAAGTGGAGCGACCGCAAACTGATTTTTGACCAGCGTTTGACGGTAGTCCTGTTCATTCCGGATTCAACATCGTCAGAAATATCACCTGTCCTTCCCATTTTTTCTCATCGACGCAGGCGCCTCGCAGACCGGGGCAATAAAAAATGGCACGTTACACCAAAAAACCAGGATGCGCAGTATGCGCACGTCAGCCACGCGATGACTTGTGGACCATTTCCCTGACCGTCTTGCGCAAGCCGGGGGTGAGTTGGCCGGATTGAAGGCGCCACCTCCAGTTGCCCCGGGTTGTCCCGGGGATATTGAGCCGGGCTGCGGAACCGAGACCAAGATAATCCTGCAACGGTGCGATGGCGAACTTCGCCTTGCTGGCAAAGGCAAACCGGATCATATCCTTGTGGATGGTTGCTGGAGCGCCACCGGTCCAGCGCAACACATTGACGCGGGTCGCTTTGACTTCTTTCTTGGTGCGGATGTCGTGGTTGCCACCCCGGAACCAGCCAACGGTGGTGTCGTTATCGTGGGTGCCGGTATAACAGACACAGTTCTCCTCGATGTCATCCGGCTGAAAATCCTCATCACTGAGTTCAAACTGCAAAACTTTCATACCCGGTATGGCGTAACGCTGCCGCAAGGCGTCCACCTCCGGTGTAATCACCCCCAGGTCTTCCGCCACGATCGGCAGGCGGCCGAGCGCATTCTGCATGGCATCGAAAAGTGCATCGCCGGGTCCGGGCTCCCAGACACCATTGCGTGCGGTGGTCGACTCAACCGGTATGGACCAGTAGGCCTCAAATCCACGGAAGTGATCAATCCGGACCAGGTCCGCCATGCCTGCAGCGTGGCGCAGCCGGTCGATCCACCATTGAAAGCCATTGTCGGCGTGGTAGTCCCAGTCATACAGCGGGTTGCCCCACATCTGGCCGTCTTCGCTGAAATAATCGGGCGGGACACCGGATACCCGTGCAGGCCGGCCATCGTGATCAATGCGCAGGATTTCCGGGTGCGCCCACGCGTCCACACTGTCGAGCGCGATATAGATCGGCATGTCGGCAAACAGGCAGATATTGTTCTCTCTTGCGTGCTCGTGCAGCGTTCGCCATTGCCGGCCAAACAGAAACTGGATTAACTTGATGCGTTCTATTGCATCTTGCGATGAGTCCCTGATCCCGCGGATTGCGGCGGGGTCACGATGCACATAAGGCTTTTCCCACTCCGGCCAGGCTCGCTCCCCGTGTCGGGTTTTCAGAATCCGGAACAAAGCGTAGTCATCGAGCCAGCGTTCATCATGCAATTGGAGAAATTCTTCATAGGAGGCTTTCAAGCCACCGTTTACCTTGTTCTGAAAACGCTCGACCGCCCTGCCCAGCAAGGCGCTTTTTGCCGGTATCAGATTGCAGTAATCGACAAAATCCGCCGGCAGACGTTTGAGGGGGTCCGTTTCATCCTCGCTGATCAGCCCGGCCCGCACCAGGGGTCCAATACCGATCAGATTTTCATTCCCGGCAAATGCCGAAAGGGGCTGGTAAGGGGAGTCGCCATAGGCGGTCGGCCCGGTGGGCAGAAATTGCCAGACCCCGATATGCATATCCGACAGGACATTGATGAAAGACAGGGCGCTGTCGCCTATATCACCGATGCCGTAGGGGCCTGGTAGTGACACCAGGTGTAGACCAACCCCGGCCCGGCGTCCGGCCGGCAGTATATTTTTGCTTATTTTTGTATTATTCATTTGGTTTTTTCAGCCTGCTCAAACCTGGCACATCTGCCGGGCGCAATAAGCTGCGCCGAGCAGACCGGGTTGTGAATGTACGATCAACAGTGTCGGAATCCTTTCCATCAGTGAGCGATAACGGCCCTTGTTTTCAAAGCCCGATCTGAAACTGCTGGTTTTGAGCAAATCGGGGTATCGCTTGACGATACCCCCCGCAATATAGACTCCGTCGCGGGCTCCAAAGTTAATGGCCAGGTTTCCGGCGACCTGACCCAAGGCCTCGTAAAACAACTTCAAGGCCTCGGCTGCACGGACATCTTCGTTGGCGAGCACCCGCTGGAAAATCTCCGGTGCTGAGAGGCGGACACCCCGCACCCCGTGAATTTTGCACAATGCCCAGTAAATACTTTCCAGCCCCGGACCCGATAACAGGCGCTCATCGGAAACCCGGTCAAACCGTTCCCGAAGCTGCTTCAGGACCTGGAGTTGCACCTGGTTCTCGGGCGCAAAGCCTGCGTGACCTCCTTCGCCGACAATCGGGTAGACATTGCCTCCCCGGCTCACAAGGCCGGCTACCCCGAGGCCGGTTCCCGGGCCGACAACAGCTATCGTATAGTTGGTTTTATTCTGAATAGCTGGTGGCTCCAGGCCAATTGTTGTCAGGTCGATTTCACCCAGAAAGGGAATGGAGTAAGCAATCGCCTCAAAGTCGTTGAGCAAGCGAAACTTTGCGGACGGGAAACTGTTGCGTAATTCGCGGCAATCGATGTTCCAGTGATTATTGGTAAGACGTACGCTGTCACCAATGACTGACCCGGCGGCGGCCAGGCAGACTACATCAGGTCCGGGTGTTCCGGTACGTTCCAGGTAGTCGGCAATCGCGAGTTCCGCAGTCTCGTAATCATTGCACAGTACGGTCAGCTCGCTTGTATAGGCCCGCCCTTTCGGGTCTGCCAGCGCAAAGCGTGCGTTGGTGCCGCCGATGTCACCAATTAACAAACAAGGATCAGTCAAAATTAATTACCTGTTTTAAGCCGCTATCACTCACCCGGAAGCGATGATGCAAAACCTGGCAGGCTGGATGTCTATTTCGGGGTATGCATGGCAGTCTAATCGATTTCAGAAACGGTGTGGTTGCGACGATATTGTGGGAAAAATGATTCAGTGCGCGATTTTTTCGTTCGCCAGGCGCAGCCGATCGGCCAGGACATTCATCACGTGCAGCGCAAAATCCGGGGTGTGCTGAATCAGCATCTTGAAGCTGTGCAGATCAATCGGCGCCAACTGGCAATCAGTCAATGCCGTCGCAGTCGCGCTGCGGTCATCTGAGTTGAGCAGGGCCATTTCACCCACGATCCCGCCAGGGGATTCTTCGGCAATGTATTCATTATGCAGTGAAAGCCGGACTTTGCCTTCCATCACCACATACATGAAATCACCTTCCGAGCCTTCTTCAAAGATCGTGGTTCCCGCAGGGAACTTGAGCAGGTCGTCCGAATTCTCAAATATCTCCAGTAAATTCATTTATTTAATCCTTTTTTTTGCATTATGGCGCCAGGCGAGTTCACGTCTCGCCCTTTTCATTCTAATACTGAAACAATTTTAAATCCGCATTTGAGTTGAATGGTGGGGTTTCCAGGCATCAAACGGGCACCATCTGGATAGCCAGTAACTATCGAATGACCTTGATCCAGTCCCCGGTGCGGGGCTCACCCCGGGGATAGAAGCCGTTCAACAGGCGCAACATAGCCTCCGCATCGGGAATGCGGATGCCCGCCGCCAGGGTGGCCAGGGTGGCGCCGCGGGGCACCTGGATATAGTGGATGTAGTGGTCAGTACCGCTCTGGCGCTCCTTCGGGTGCATGGGACGGAAACTTTCGACCATCGTCAGCAAGGTCTTGTCCATGCTCGCGAAGTTGGTGGCCTCGCCCTCAAACAGGTAGGTGAGACTCTTGTAGTCAATGGCCGCAAGCCGGCGCGAACCGGCAGCGGTGCTGGCAATTGCGGTGTAGCCCTTGAGGCCAGCCTGGTCAAGCTCGGCGCCTGACGTCAAACTGCCCGTTGAGTTCTTCTCCAGCACGCTACGGGGGGTGGCATTTTTATCGTGCTTGCGAATTGTAATAGTGAGTGACGCGCTGCCGTCAGTGGGACTTGCCACGATCGCCTTCGAACCGGCCTTGAAGCCCCAACCCTCTGGCTGGACAATGGTGAAGCCCAGTTTGTTGTGATAGTAGCGATCCTCCGCCCTCTGCCCCTGAGAACTCACTCCCCAGACCAGGCCCTCCATATGTTGCCTGAACTCACCAGGCCGGGAAGGGTCCTCCATATTTTGGTCCAACTCACTGGCGGTGCGAACAACCTGTTGCAAACGGGCGTCGTTGCGCGGGTGGGTTGAATACACCCCGTGGTAGCTGGCTACCTTCTTGCCGGAAGATTTGGCCTTGACCCGCTGGAACTGCTCCTGGTCCTTGAGCACGCCAATCACCTCCAGCAGGGCATCGGTATCGTAACCGGTCTTGTGCATATACTGCGCACCCAGGCCGTCCGCTTCCAGTTCGTGGTCCCGGCCATAGCCCCGCACCAGCGCGGTGCCCGCCATGCTGGAGGCTTCTGCCACGTCGCTGCTACCGGTAAGCACATAGGCCATGACGCTCAGCACGCTGTTGGTGGTACTGGCGGTTTTTTGCCGTGCCGCGTGGCGCGCGGTGACATGGCCGATCTCGTGGGCGATGACGCCGGCCAGTTCCGCCTCACTGTCCAGATAGGCGAGCAAGCCCCGGTTGACGTAGATAAAACCGCCGGGGGTTGCAAATGCGTTGATGTCGGGGCTGTCGAGCACCGTGAAAGTAAACGGGAGCTTGGGGCGGTCGCTATTGGCCACCAGGCTCTGGCCGATGCGATTGATGTAATCCTGCAGGGCCTGATCGTCGTAGGCAGCCCCCTCGGCCATCATTTTTTCGTACATTTCGCGGCCAATGGAAGTTTCTTTATGCTCTGACGACAGTACGACGTCCACGCCGCCCGTCGCCGGGTTGTAGGCGCAAGCGGCAGTCAGGGCCAAGGTGCAGAGTATACCCAGTGAGTGGAAAAATGTGGTGCTAAGCTTGCTCATGACTACCTCTTGGAGCCTGGCTGGAAAAGATCGTTCACTTAGTACTCGCTGGACAGGAACTTAAGGAGCTGATCGCCGATGCCGTCGCAGGCAGCCCCCTTTACCGGTGCAATAATGGGAATGGGGATTATGATTGCCGGCACGTAGGACTGGCCACTGGTAGTGGCGTGGACAAGTCCGACCTCGGCCCGGTCGGTAAAGTCCCAGATCACCGCTTCATAGTTGGCCTCGTTACCCCAGGTGCTGAAGCCGAAGCAACCGCCACCACCGGGGCCGATGGCGCAGGACATGGAACCCGACGAATTGGTGCGCACCATGTTGCCGTCTATCCAGATCATGTACTCGATCTTCAACTCAGCCGCTTTGTTCGCCACTGGCGCGTGCTGCATCAACTTGTCGATATCCTCGGGCCGCAGGGGTGCGGTGCGGGGCTCAAACCAGGGGTAGAGGGCATTGATGAACTCCAGTTCCCCCAATACCTTAATGGATTTATCCCGGGCGGAAATGTGCTTGCCCACACATTTGATGAAGCTCGGTTCGGTATCGTAGTCACTGGCGTGGCGCCGGCCAAGTATGACCACGGTGGCGTCGCCGATGCCCGCGGTGGGTTCGTTGAAAACCATCTCATCCACGGTCGCGGTGACGCAGCCGGTCAGTAGCATGATGGTTCCGGCCAGTGGCAGCACCCGGTGCAGTGCGTTACTCATGATTCGCGTCCTCTGGATTATCTCGCTTCTGTTGCAACCACTGCTGCACATCGGGCACCCGGGAAAAGTTGACGGCGAAATTGGCGCCGGCATCCCTGAGGGTCATTACCGCAGCCAGGTTAACCGCAGCCTCAGCGCTTTGCAAAAAGGCGGTGGGTGTCTTGCCGTAGGCAGTCATAGTCCACTCTGCGATGGAATCACCACTGGTAGTCACCAGTTCAAAACGGTAACGCAACCAGAGTTCGTACACCTTGATATGGGTGTGGGTCGGGATGGCGTACTGCAACTCCTCGACATGGGGGATCAGCACTGCATCGACCACCTGATTCATTGTGTCAGGGCCGGGCTTGGCCTGCATGTGCACCAGGTTCTCGAACATGCCGTTAAGCAGGGCGTCCCACATCTGCACCTGGGCTTGCCCGGTTTTTACGATCCAGTCAGACTCTTTCCTGCTCTTGGTTTCATCGAAGAACTCGTCGTTGGCAAAGTCCTCCACGTACCACACTCCCAGGGTCAGCGGCAGCTTGTTCATCAGCGGTGAGGGAAACTGGCCATCCACCACCACCTGCTTGGTGCCGCAGGCGCTGAGCAGGACCAGGGCGGTCAGCGATAATATGAATTGCAGCAGTTTCCGGGTGCTATGGTCGAAAATCGTTGAGACCGACAAAGGCGCCTCCGTTGCGATGGGTGAGTTCCCGCATTAGCGTGGCGAAGCGAATGCCGGTGGTCTGCATATTCGGGGCCCTGATGAATTGTACGGGAAAACCCACGGCATGGATGCGCACCAGGCGGTTTCCCTCGGCGTCCATGCGGTTGATCCGGTCCACAATGTCAACTACCTGTTCGATCGACTCTCCGGTGAACTCGTCGCCCAAAACGTAGATACTGATTTTCTTACCCGGGTCTTGAAAGGTTCTGATGGCCTGAGTAATGCCCTCCACCGGGCTGGAATTACTGAACACGTTCCAATTGCGCAGTGTATCCACGATCACCTTGCGCCGGCCGGGGGTGTCCGGAATCCACTTGCCACGGTATTGGCTGAACATGTATTTGCCCATGTCGTTGAGTATCTGGATACCTTTCACCTCCGGGTAGATGCTGAGGATGGCCTCCATTTCCTGCATCATACGCTCCCAGGCATAGGAGAACATGGAACCGGAGGTGTCTATGACGAAAATAATGTATTCGCTGTCCACCGGAATGCCACCTATCAGGTTATTCTTTGGCTGGTACTGAGCGCCCAGCAGGCGTTTCATCTCTTCTGACAGTGACTGTCTGGCAAGCGCCAATTGCTCGGTGACAATATCGTTGCTGTTGGTTTGCACGCTCAGGCTGTCATGACGCGATTTGGCGCTGGCCAACTGGCCATTCAGAATCGCAATCCGCTCGTGGTACTGCGACAGTTGTTCCTGCTTTGCGTTCAGATCCCGGTTGAAGATGTTGGTCTCGCCCCTGATCTCAAACAACTGCTCCTGCAGTTCCGCAACCATGCCGTCCAACTTGACGGTCGATGCCTCGAGAATTTGTGGCTGCACCGTCTTGGTGATCATCAGCAACAGTATGATCGCACCGAAGCCACAGCAGATGACATCGAGGAACGACATGCCGAAATCTGGCGGTGCTCTGCGTCTGGTCATGGCCAGTCCTTGGAGGGACTCAGGAAAGAACCCCGGCTGACTTGCGCCAGCTGCCAGAACTCCGAGGCAGCCATGGGATCGCCCTCCATCGGGGCGAGAATGATGTTCACCGGCACATTGCGCGGCAGCAGCTTGACCGCCTTGCGGTACAACTTTTGGCGTTCACGGCCACTGATGGTGTTACCCCGGGGGGGTGAGGCGCCCTGGGTGGGTAGACCGTCAGTAATCAGGAAGATGTTGTCAGGCGCCGGCGACAGGTCCTGAAGGGCGCGAAAGGCGTTCTCCAGGCTGGTACCACCGCTCGGGATCAATTTGCGCAACTCGATGGAGACCTTTTCCAACTGGACCTGATCCGCCACCTCCAGCCACTTGCCTGCAGTGCCCGGCAAGGCGGGCCTGGCCTCTGTGTTGAAGGTTATCACCTGGTATTTGCTGCTCACGGGCAACTGTGCGGTCAGCCAGTCCACGGTATTCAGTGCCCGGCTCCACTTGTCGGCCCGGCGCTGTATATCCTCTTTCATATTGCGCAAGCGGATGATATTGACCAGCCTTTCGGCCAGCATGCTGGAAGAAATATCCAGCAGGATGACGATGTTTCGCCCCCCCAGATTGAGGCCGGTCAAATACTGGCGATTGCCCTCCCCGATGAAGCTGCGGGCACTGCTGCCACTATCTTCCTCGGCGGCTGAGAGCAGTTTCTTGACCTCCTCTTCCAGGGACAGGATTTCGGCTTTGAGGGATTCGATGTCGGCGCGCTCGGCAAAGCCGTCGCGCTGCAGGTCTTTGATCAGGGCCTCGTAGTTGTCGATTTCCTCGGTAATTCGCGTGGCCCGGCCCTGGGCATCGACCATCTGCAGGTCTACCTCGGAGCGGGTGTTGCGCAGGCGGACCAGGTTCTTCTGGCCTTCGGCAATATCCTCTTCCAGCAGATTGACCTCGGACAACAGGTCGCGGTTGAGTTCTTGCGATTCCACTTCGATGGAGTGATCGATAATAAGGAAGACCAGTATCACCGCCCCGAAACCACAGGACATGACATCCAGAAAACTCAGGCTGAAGACGGTAAATTTACGTTTCTTTCTGGCCATGGTCTTAAGATTTTACTTCTATCAACAGGGCGCTTGTGCCGGCATCTGTGGAAATGGTATCGCCACAGTGCAAGGCCTGGCCGGGAACATAGGCGGCATCGTTGACCTGTACCGCCCCGGGACTGTCGCCACGTAGCTGCCAAGTGCCCGCGCTGCGGTGGAGTTCCCATCCCGCACCCACCGCCGTGCCGCCAGCCACCAGCGCTACGGCGCTGGCGCCTGTCAGCAGGTGGGTCGGTGCGGCTTGCTGTGCCTGGCTGGAGGCAGCAGGCGCCGGCGTTTGCTGTGGCGATTCACTCGCCGGCTCGCGGGTCAGCGATGCACTGGGTTGGCCCAGGCAAGGCAGGGAGGTGATGAAGTTGAGAGCCTGGTCCCGCTGCACAAGCCGGGGCCGATGCTGCTCCACGGCCTGGGGCAAAGCTGTATTGCTTACATGTTCAGCCTGGGGAAACTGTTCGATAAGGCCGGGCAATAAGCTCGCCACCGGATCCAGGATGACCCGGTCACCCGGCTTGAGGGCGCCGATGGCCTCGGGTGCGCTGTTAAACAAAGGCTCGCCCGCCGCCAGCAGGTCGCCGCGGCTGATTCGGGCGCGGTAACCCATCACGGCCAGATTGCATTCGCTGCTGCTCTCGAGTGCGCGCAGAGCGTCGGGCAATGCATCGTACAGCTGCTGTTCGGCGTCGGCCTTGCGTCGCGGGTCGAATCGGGTTTGGCGGATGAAAGCCGCGGCGATGATCTCCACCAACCGCTCCTGTAGTTGCAGCAGACCACAGCCAGGCAAGGGAAACACTCGCCGCAGCTCGACATTACCATTGCTCTCGGCCAATTCAGAGATCACCGTCTGGTGTAACTGGATTTCCATGTGGTACAGCTTGCCGGACCCTGGGTACAGGCTGGCCAGGGCTACACTGCGGTTGACCAGGCCCACGGCTTTAAAAGGGCATCGTTGGATAATGCCCAACAACAGCGCCAGTTGATCCCGCTGCATGCTGGAGGACACCGCGAGCATGAGTTCTTCCGGTTGCCCCGCCTGTTGGTGAATGTCCAGCAGGTGGGCGTAGACGAGATCCGCCGTGTGTCTGGCCGGGCCCAGGGCCGGTTGCAGGGCTTCAGTATTAAGCTGCCACCAGTAGCGGGTGTTGATATCCATGGGACGCATCCGCGCCGCGGCGCGGGCCGGGTGACCAAAGATGTACTGCTGTCCATCCAGCAGGGCGTAGCCGGGACTCTGCAGCAGTTTATCCCCGCACCACAGTTGCAGGTTGCTGTCGTTGATATCGAGCAGAGCTACCGTCATGTCAGGGCCTGTTATCACCTTGAAGAAGTACTAATGAACTACCAGGTGCCGCATCAGTCGTTTGTCGGTATAGCGCTGGCAGTCCAGTACCATGCGCTCCTGCACCAGCTGCAGCTGGTGCAGGCAGAACATAATGACGATGCTCAGCACCAGCGCCACAAAGGTACTGTTGAATGCCACGCCCAGGCTGACGGTCACGCCGGAGATATCCCCCTCCACGGCTTTGTAGGCCTGCCCCAGGGCGTCACCGATACCACGTACCGTGCCGATAAACCCGATGGAAGGAATGGCCCAGGCTATGTAACGCACCATGGACAGTTCCGAGTCGAGACGATCTGATTCCACGTCACACTGCTCCTTGATGGAGTCGGATACCGCCTGGATGCTGCCGGTAGTGGCGAAGCGCTGCAGGGCGGAGAGCAGAGTGCGCGGAAGCAGTAATTCCTGCTCCCTGTGTGGCAGTGACTCCAGTGAGCGGCTGTACTCCCGGGCATCCTGGGGCAATACGCTGGTCCCTTCGGGAATGTCAAGCAGCCGGCGCTCATGGATGGCCCGTTCCTGCATGGCCAGGCGCCCCTTGTAGCCCATGATGGCCAGAGCCCAAATCAGCAGGATGAAGCAGGTCTCCTGCTCGAAATCACGGATAACCACCACCAGGGTGCGTTGCGGCACGAAGTCCTCGCCCGCAGCCTGTAATTCGAACTGTTGCTGCAACTGGGCATCGGCGCTGGGCCGGATTACACCAACGTAAACGGCGTGCACCACGATGATCGCAATCAGCAGGGCGAACAGCTGGAAAATGAATTCGGAAGACATCTTGTGTTTCATGGTCGTATCCTAAATATCCACAGGGAATGATACCGACAGGTCTTCGGAGATTTTCTCCGATGACTGATAGTCGAAGGGTGAGTCGTCGGCATCCGTCTCATCAGGAGTCGTGGCAGGGACGTTCTCGTCGTCCTGCGTCTCGCGCTGCTCTGGTGGTACCGGCTCGATGGGCTCTTGCTGTTCCTGTTGCGCCGACAGGGTCAGGGCGCCGCCGCCCAATAGCAGGGTGAGCAGGGCAATAGCCAGTCGTTGTGTCAATCGGGTTGTCTTGTTCATGGTTTACTCCGCATACCGCGCAATACGGAATCCTACGTCATCGCGGCCGGCTTGCCCATAATCCCGGTAAGACAGGCGTAATTCGGCGATTTTGCTGAGGCTCCAACTGGCGCCGCGTATCACGTAATTGTCGCCGGTCTGGGGCCCTGTGGGATCCACCTGGGTTGACCCATCGGCGGAAGGGATGCTGTAGACATCGAGTACCCACTCGGCCACGTTGCCACCCATGTCATACAGGCCCTTTTCATTCGGGGGGAAAGAAGCCACGGAAGCGGTGACCACATGTCCGTCGGTATAGCCATTGAGAATGCGGCCGGTGACGTAGGCCGAGGTGTTGTCTGCGTAGTTCTCCACCGGTTCGGTGGGAGGGAAGCTGTCGCCCCAGGGAAATTTCAGGACAGTATCGCCGTCCACTCGTGCCGCCCAGGCCCACTCCGCTTCGGTGGGCAAGCGATAACCAATGGCGGAGCGGTTGTAACCGCTCACCACGCCGTTGGTTTCCTGGTAAAAGAGCGGCAGTCCCTCGCGCTGGCTGAGCCAGTTACAGAACTGTGCCGCCTGTTGCCAGCTGATCTGCACCACCGGTTGGTGCTCACGGTTGAGGCTGTTGCCCTGAATCTGGCCGGAACTGTGGGAAGCCTGGAACAGGCGGAACTCGGCGTTGGTGACCTCGGTGGTCTGCAGGTAGAACATACGCGTGAGGGAAACCGGGTGCAGCACTTCGTTGGATCGGCGGCCGGGTTCCCGGCGCGAGGCTCCCATGGTGAAGTCGCCCGGAGTGAACAACAACAGGGTCTGCCCAAGGGAGGTGGTAAGTTCCGGCTTGATCCGCGACAACTGTGCCTCGTGTTCGGTCTGCAGGGTGATATTAACCACCTGTTCCAGACCGGGCCGCGGGGTGACCCGCCGACGCACGCTGGCATAACCTTCCAGGGCGACTTCCACAGTCTGCTCAAACGCGGGCAGTGCCAGAGTCCGGGAACCCCGCCCCCGCGGCTGACCATTGATCTTTAGGATGGCGCCCTGCGGTTCAATATTGAAGCGGACTTCTCCCCGTTGCGCCACCAGCTTCACGGTGCGGCTTGTGGTCGCGCCGGCTGCCAGTTCCAGGCTGCTGGTGTGGCGTCGATAGCCAGGTTTGAATACGGCCAGACGGTGCGGGTGATCCGGGCTCACTTCCAGGGTAAGGGGCGTCTGGCCGCGAAACTCACCGTCCACAGTGACATTGGCACGGTTGGGGAGACTCACCAGTTGGATTGTAGCGGCGGCAGGTTGCAATTCCACCCGACCCATATCCTGCGCTTGGCCGGCGATGATGGTCAGTACCTCTTGCCAGTGAGCAAAATCCTCTTTTTGCAATATGAGCTGGCGTTCGCCCTGCAGGATTTCCAATACCGCGGGGGTAGCGCCCACCGCTTCACCGTCCACCAGTATGGTCGCGCCTTGCGGCAGGCTGTCGATGGTGATTTCGGCCCAGGCAGGCTCAAGCGCAAACTCCAGCTGTTGCTGGATATTGCGTCCGGTTACCAGCAGGGTCTGCTCCCGGGGCAGGTAGCGTGCCGCCTGTATTCGCAGGCTGTGTTCCCCCGCCTCGACCGGCACGGCACTGAGTGGCGTTTCCCCGATGAGCTCACTGTCAATTAGCACTTTCGCTCCACTGGGCTGGCTGTTGACACTCAGTTTACCGGGCAGTGGCCGCAACACGAACTCCACGATCTGATTGTCCTCATCGGTGACGGTGAGGGTGCTGACCAGCGGGTGATAACCCGGGGCAGTGACTGTTACCTGGTAATCACCGGAGTGCATCAGGTAGCGGTCCCCAAAGGGCAGGTACAGGCCGCCGCTGAGCGCGATGTCAGCACTGGTTTGGGCTTGCACCGTAATCTGTACCGACCTGGCGCTCAACAGGAACCCCATAATGGAGATAAACACCACGGCGGTAGCCAACAGGATCCAGCGCCAAGGGCTGCCGCCCCGGCGCGGTCTGGCCCCAGTTTCTACCAGTGGCTCAAAGGCACTGGGTTCAATGGTTACTGGTCTGACCATCTAGATCTGTTCCGTACAGACAACGACCACGGCCGGTGGCGCACTGTCGTGACTGATCGTAAAGGTGCGGCGGACATCACGGTAGCCATCGCGGGTACCGACGGCGACATAGGTACCCGGTCGCAGAGTGAGCTCCTGCTGATGGAAGCGGCCCAGCCTGGCCACTTTGCGCAGGGTTACTTCGGTTTCCATGTCCGAGCGCAGGACCACCGCGATTGGCGTGTTGGCCTTCTGCAGCAATGCCTCCAGCTGCACCAGTTGCTGTTGCAGCACCGGGCCGCGGGGATTGATAGTGGTGGCCTGGCGCAATAAATTCGCGGTGGCCTCGGCCACTGCTGCATCGGACAGGCGCTCCGGTTGGTCGATGGTGGTGCGAAACTGCTTGTCCAGTTGGTACCGGGCCCTGCTGCGCTTTAGCCCCTCCTGGGCGAATATGAGACTTTCATCGATCTGCAGGGCTTGCTCGAAAACAGCTACCGCGTCCTGCCATTGCTCCTTCGTCTCGTAAGCCCGGCCGCTGCGCTGCAGGCTGGACAGACGGTGTGCGGTCTCGGCTGAGCGCACGTCCTGCAGGGCGCTGATCGCTTCTGCTGAGCCGGGCGCCAGTTGAGCCGCCTTGTTGAATGCGGACCTGGCTTGGGCAAAATGACCTTCGTCCAGGGCGAGGTAGCCATCGCTCATCGCATCATTGAAGCGTTGTTTGGTATGAGCCGCCGCCACTCGCGCCAGTTCGGACCGGGCTCTCGTGTGTTTTGAGTCCAAGGCAATTGCCTGTCGCAGCAGGCTTTCGGCTGTAGCCAGGTCTCCCTTTTCCTCTGCGTCCCCGGCCTGTGACAGCAGCGGCAGGAGTTGTTCCAGTGCCGTCGCACGCCGCAAAAGATTGGCCAGTTCCTCGCTGTCGGGTTCAATCGCGGCAGCGACGGCCAGGGCGGTGTGAGCGACCTCACTCTGGCCGTCCTCGATCGCTTGGCGGGCGCGCTTCAAGTGTTCCTCCAGCGCCTGGGGGACGCTGTCGAGCAAGGCCTGTAATTTTTCCAGGCCCTGGGTGTAGCTCGCTATGGCCTCGATGAACCCGCGCTCACGGTACTGGGCGTCTCCCTCGGCGGCGGTTGCCTTGGCCTGTGCAAAGCGTTCTGCAGCCCATTGCTCCACCCCGAATTCCTCCAGTTTGAACTGAGCGTCCAGCAAGTTGGCCAGAATGTCCTGGGCTTCCTTGCGCAGTTTTGCCAGCTGTGCGTCGGACCAGGGTGAGGATTCTTCTGCAGCGGGTTTCCCCTTGGCCGTTGCCGGCGCCATGTCCTCTATCGCAGGTATCGGTGGCGCCGTTTGCGGGCTGATACGCCCGGGCAGCCAGAAAACGACAGCGACGGCGAGCACAGCCAGCACCAGCAGCACCGGCAGGACCCAGGGCGGCGCGGTGTGACTGGTGCTTTCCAGTGCTGATGAATGTGGCCCCTGAGGTGGTTGGTCAGCTACATCGAATGCGGTGGGTTTTACTTGCTCATTATGGGAGGACATGCAGTAGCGTAACCTTGGGACCAGTTAACAGGCCCGAAACTATCTGAAAATACCTGCTCAAAGTGCATCAGTTGTCGCGGCTTCATCTTCGGGCAACTCCAGTTCGCCGATCTCGGTACGGTAGATCTCGGCCAACAGCTCACGCCACTGGGCGTACTGGTCTTCCACGTTACCGCTCAGCATCACCGTGCGATCTTGCAACTCGATCACCTGGGGGGTGATCTCCGCTTCCAGGGACTGACCGAGTTCCTCCAGCGCCTCCACATGCATCTCGGTCTCATTGCGCTTTTCCAGGCCACTCTTAAGCAGGTAGCCACCCCCGAGAATGGCGACACTGCCGGCGGCGCGGCCGACGCTGCTATTGCTGCTGACGCCGGCAATCCCTGCGAGTATGGCGACGCCGCCGGCAATCATGCGGCGCCTGCTATCAGCCCTGAGTTCATTCAGGGCAACGGCTTCATCGTAACTCAGGTTGCGCCACTCCTGGTAGGGACCGATCATCTGTTCGTTGAAGCGGATGTAGTACTCCTGCATGGTATCGATGAACAGGTGATCCCGATCGCGGATACTGCGCACCCATTCCAGCATCGGATCATCCTCCGCCGGCAGGCGTATGACCCGATACATACCCTTGCGGTTTTGCTCCAGGTAGCCATCGAAGGCCTCCGAAGAGAAACTGCGGGCGAACAACAACTCGGTGACAAGGCGGATATTTTCCTGATCTTTGGGAAGCAGTTTCTCCTGCCTTTCGAGCAGATCGTTGGAAATGTTGTTGTACAACGCCTGAAAGGGGTCCTGATATTTTCGACTTGTCTTCAGGTAAGCGTAGCGACTGGCATTGCTGTGGTAATCCTTGTCCAACCACACATGACCCAGGGAGTCGGTGGCGGTAATGTGCAAGCGCAACTCTTCGCCATCGGAGTGCAGGATTTCACCTTCAACCATGAGGTCAGAGATTTGTTTTGGATCCGGCACCACGCGTACCGCTCCCCAGGCGCCGCTGGTTTGCATAGTTTCAGACAGCAAGTTGGGCATGTAGTGTGCCTCGGCCTTGCGCACCTCCGGATACACTTGCTGGCCCTCGTCGTAGTCATCCAGGCCGGCATCGAAAATGGCAATGCTGACATCCAGCAACGAGTCCTCCGCTATGTCGGTGGACGGGATCTTGGCTTCCTGGACTGAAGCGCTTTTGATGGTCTGGCTGACGCAGGCGGGAAGTGCGGCACAAAGGATAAGCAGCGCCATCAGTCGGTAGGGGCTTTCCCCCCTGACCTTGAGCGAAAACCCTCGTATCCGGATACGCACTAGTCTATGCCCTTGTACTTGCGGTATTCATCCCACAGCTTTTCCCGGATTACCGGGTCCGGTTCCCGCATCGCCGCCTCGCGCAACTGGCGGGCGACGACATCGTCGTCACTACCGCTGGGTATATTGGCGGGCGGCGGGTACTTGGCGGTATTGCGGGGGATCCCCGCGCTGTCTCCAGGGCGAGAAGCTCCCCCTAAACCACCGCCAGTGCTGTAAACGCCAGCGTCTGCGATACCTCCTTCATAGCCACCATCCGAGCCGGTACTGGCGCTGGCCGGAGCCGTGGCGCTGCTCGGCACTTGCTCTCGTGCGGCGCGTCGCTGGGCAGCCTGTTCCTCCAGGATCATGGCATCGAACTCGCCAGTTCCCCGCTCCAGTTGGCCATCCAGTATGGAGGCTTGCTCAGCGGGCGTTAGCGGGCCAGTGCCACCAGCGCCAGCGCCGCTGCCGTTTCCGTCGCTGCCCGAGGCGTCTGTGCCGCTGTCAGAGGGGGTTCCCGCCGCCCCACCCTGTGCAGTGTAATCACCACCGTTACCGGCTGTGGCAGAATCGCCTGCCGCGGGATCTCCCGCCGCTTCGCCCATGGCCTCTTCGAAAGATTCCAGGGCCTCTTCCAGTGAGGGCTCATCCCTCAGGTCGGGTAAGGCATCGTCATCACCTGCAGCGTAATCGCCGCTGCCAAAGCCGGGTTCAGTCTCGCTGCCGCTGGAATCCCCATCCCCGGGTTCACCTTCGCTGCCAGCGGTCTCAGCACCGTCTTGTGCACCCGCCGTGGATTCGCCCTGCGGAAACTCGCCCATATCGCCCGGAGCTGATTCGCCGCCTTCCTCAGCACCGTCTTGTGCACCCGCCGTGGATTCGCCCTGCGGAAACTCGCCCATATCGCCCGGAGCTGAATCGCCGTCGCTTTCAGCACCGGAGCTGGTGGGTGGTGTAGAGGCAGGACTGCTGGTACTGGGCGAGCTACTGCCGGAAGAACCGGAGGATGGGGGGGCTGAGCTGGGTGGTGTCGGTGGCGTGGAACTGGGGGTCGCCGGTGGTTGCGGCGGTGTCGGGTTGCTGGCGCAACCGCTCAGGATCAGGCAGGCGCAAACCAGCACCGCCAGCCTGGTCAATGTGCGGTGCCATATGCCCCTTATGCTACTGTACGATGTCATAGGCTCTTATCATCTTCTCCGTGACAATTGGTTCTCCACCTGCAAAGCGGGGCCGGAATAGCGTTTTGCGCAATTTCCGCATCAACCGGCTGGTTTTGTTTTTATCGCCCTCAACCTCATCCAGGCGAACCAGATCGATAACATGGCCGCGCTTGTTGACCCCAAATTGTAACAGGATATCACCCTGGTCCGCTTCAACCGCGGGCGGCAGAGGGCGAATGCCGTCAATATCCGGCAGCGCCACCGGTTCACCGAACATGTGTTCCATCTCTGCTTGGGCATCATCCAATTCAGCAAGTTCCCGTAGCGCATTCAGATAAGCCTGGTTCGCAGATTCGCGCTTGTCATGCCACAACATCCAATCCCCCAACATGACCAGGGTTTCCACCACTGGCAGACTGTGTACTCCGTATTGGGTCTGCTCCACGCTGTAGATGGCACGGATGATTGCGTTACCCTTTTTGTAGTTTTGCGTGAGGTAGGCATCAAACCGGTGCTGTTCCGCCCGGGCGTCGTAGTCCGCGCTCCTACTGAAGTTGGCCTGGTACATGGAAATCAGGTACTGGGCTTTCAACATCCCGTGCAGGGGCGGCAGCAGTTTGGACGAAGACGCTCCTTCCCGATCCATGATGTCGTTAATGGCCAGGCGATACAGGTCCCACATGCTCAGGAGCCGGCTAAAAATGCGCTCTTTTTCCCCGATACCCTGTTTATAGGCATTGTACTGCCAACTGGCCTGCTGCATCAGGGCCTGGATGTATAGCTCACCGCTGACCAGGCTGCGCTGTTGGACCTGGAGGAGGTAGTCCTGGCGCTGGTCGGCCTCGGTCAGTTCGCCAACTGCCAGATTGCTGCTGATTTGGCCCTGGATGAAGGGGATTTGCTCTGCGCTGTAGAGCCCATTGTTGATTCGCGCCAGATGCACACCGCGTTTGAACACAGCTACTGCGTCCTTATGGCGGCCCTGCTGTTGCAGGGCGAGCCCCAGGCTGATCAGCTGTTCCGGTAGCGCTTTCGCATAAGCGCCCTGATCGCTCTCAATACTGGCGAGGGCGTCGCGAAACGCCTGTATTTCCTCGGTATCGACAAGCACAGATTCCGGGGGTTCAGTACTTTCCTGCGCCTGTGTAACAAGGACAGGACTGTTCACCAGGATGGCGAGCAGCAGAGTGTTTGCCACCAACGCAAGGAGTGCAGTTATTCTCATCTCGACTGCTACCTCAAAAAGTGCTCCGCAATATGGTTTGGCGGCTATTCAAAATCATTCTATACATTCTATATACATAGGAGTTGATCATGGTAATTATTCTTTCAAAACATTGCCTCCTGAGTCTATCGAACTAGTGCTCTGTCACGCTTGTATTGTAGGGTTCAGTCTGATCCCAGTGAATATGTTCGGCCTGGAATGTCATCAAAAGTCTTTTTTTGCCAGGCGAACTTTGACCTTTCTCAGCAGTTCATCGAGCGATGCCATCTCCTGCCTTGTTATGCCGCAGAGCAACTCCCTGATCCATTGCCCATGAGCTGAAGACAAACGATCAAACTCCGCTCGCCCCTTGCGGCTAAGTCTGACCAGGTGGGTGCGACGGTCGTCGACGGAGCGGCTGCGGGTAACCAGCCCGTCTGCCACCAGGCGCGAAACAATGCCCGTGATATTTCCGCTCGAAACCAGCAACCAGCGCGAGACATCGCCCATTGTCTGCCCCTTCGGCTCACGCGCCAATGCCGCCATCACATCGAAGCGGGGCAGCGTCGTATCGAACTCGGTGCGAAAACGAGCCCGCACCCGCTTTTCAATCAGTTGCGACGAAGTCAACAAGCCCGACCAGACCCGCAATGCCCGCTTTTTGCGAGGCGTCTGTTCCTGTTTTTCTATCGCTGTTTGTGCTTTGTTCGGCATGAAATAAGCTCGCTGAGGTTATGCATTGATTACCATTTCGGCCGCACGGGCAAGATTCCTTGAATATTGATCACGCCCGTCAATTTTCATTTTTCGAACTCAAGCTTAGAAATTAGTTTAAGTTTAAACTAAGATAGCATGGCTAAGCTGCATATTGCACCCATATCCCGGAGACCAAAATGACCATTACTGTCAGCCTGAACGAATTTGCATCAAGCGCGGGAAGAGAACTCGAGCCTTCAGACTGGCTGTTGATTGACCAGGAAAGAGTCAACCAGTTTGCATGCGCTACCAACGACCATCAATACATCCATGTAGATCCTGACCGGGCGGCGCGATCACCTTTCGGCGGCACCATCGCGCACGGATTTCTGACACTTTCATTGCTGTCCTATCTCAACGCCCAGAACCTGATCGTGCCTGAGGGCCTGGTCATGGGCATCAATTACGGCTCCAACAAAATCAGGTATCTTGCACCGGTCAGAGTAGGAGAAAGAATCCGTTCGCGCCAGAAACTACTCGAGGTTTCCCAGAAGCTACCTGGGCAATGGATGGTCAAGAGCACTGTCACAGTTGAAATTGAAAACAAGGAAAAACCAGCGATGATCGCGGAAATTCTTTCCTTGTACATCGTTTAATAACCAGGAGCCTGTCGATTGCAATATACAGGCTGAAGGAGAGCTTCTTGCTACAGCGAATTACCCTTGCGGGCCTGGTGGCCATGATGGCCGTTTCCACGGACCTCTACCTGCCGGCAATTCCGCAATTGATTGAAAGCCTGGGAGCGAACATCAGCCAGGGGCAGTTGACCCTGAGTATTTTTCTGCTGGGCTTCGCATCAGGCCAGTTGTTTTACGGGAGTGTTTCCGACAGGTATGGCCGCAAGCCGGTGTTATATCTGGGCCTGGCCATCTATTTAATCGCGACCCTGGGCTGCGCTGTCGCCCAGGACATCGACACATTAATTGCCGCGCGATTCGTGCAGGGGATTGGCGGGGCAAGCGGGCCTGTACTGGCCCGCGCCATTGTCTCGGACAGCTACAGCCGAAGGGATGCGGCCAGGGTGATGGCCGCAATCGCGGGGGCAATGGCCCTGGTACCGGCCATTGCGCCAGTATTCGGGAGCTGGCTGCTGTACGTTTTCACCTGGCGTTCCCACTTTATCCTGTTGCTGGTTCTGGGCTTGATCACCGTCATTGCTGTGACCAGGCTGCAAGAATCCTGTAAAACGATCGGTGATCCACCCTTGAAACTGAGTCATATTCTCAGCCAGTTTTCTCTTTGCCTCAGTAAGCGCAACTTTGTCGGCTATGCCCTTTGCGGCGGAGCGACTTATGCCGCGATGTTCTGCTACATCTCCACTACTTCTTTTATCATGATTGAATTGCTCAGCGTTGAGCCGGAATATTTTGGTTACACTTTCATGAGCGTGGTGTTTGGCTATATCGCAGGTGCAATAATCAGTTCCCGCCTGGTCAATCGTTGGGGCACCATCAGGGTGTTGACCCTGGGGCAGTCGGTCGGCCTGAGTGCAGCAGGACTGCTTCTTGTGCTGGCATTATTTGACGTTTATCGGCTCATACCCGTACTTTTTACTTTTTTCCTGGTGTTCATGTCGGGTGGACTGTGCCTGTCAATTGGCCAGATGGGGGCTATTTCGGAACTACCAAAAAATGCAGGAAAAGCTTCCTCTGTTTTTGGGTTTCTGCAAATTACATTGGCCGCACTGCTTGGATACCTGGTAGGTCTCTTTTACAACAATACCCTGGTGCCCACGGCAATCGGGGTCACCGTAGCGGCCTTGTTGTCTGCAACGGGTTACCTGATCATCCGGAAAACAAATAACCCTGACGGTGCACTGGCCGAACAGGCGTAGATGACATGGTGGGCAACCAGTTGCCCACCCTGCGGTTTGCCAAAAGATTCAACAATTCGCATGTATTATCAAAATCGAATATATTATTAGGAAAATATCACCCTGCTTTGATTCACAACCAGCAGATTCATCTTTGAGGACGGTCAAATGTTCACCAGCAATCCCTTCGTCGAACTTTCGGCATGGATATCACCCGCTGTCATGCAGACATACCTTGTCGTCATGATAATCCTGGTCGTGGCCGGTACGGTGTATGACGTCCTGCACAAAAAGAGCGCCAGGTACTTTTGGAACAACTGGCAGAATGCAAAGAACAAAGGGACACAGCAAGTCGGTGGCGGGCAATTGGCATCCCTGGCTATTCAGACTGCCGTTGTAGACGTCCTGGCATCCGGTGAATTCTGCAACCTGCGGCGCAGGATAACCCACCTCCTGACAATGTATGGTTTCCTGGCTTTCGCGATCACGACCGCCATCATGGTATTCTC
>PVMS01143509.1_pt1 | contig 21465 bp, 16 predicted proteins | sample 1853461 | NCBI WGS metagenome assembly PVMS01 (sample SAMN08582032, study PRJNA380276) | Marine sediment metagenome, whole genome shotgun sequencing project. | isolation source: ocean sediment barecode stripped | collected 2017 | reverse complement strand
GGCGGTGACGACTACTTCTTCGAGGATAAGTTCCTCGTCAGCCGCGGCCATGACCGGTAACCCGAACCCCGTTAAGAGCGTCGCAAACCCTGCCATTCCAATGAGACTGTTACGCCAGCCCGCGCGCACGATCCTGTTCATAATCTATGTTTCCTGTTGTTTTTTATAGGTCCATAATATGGATTATAAATCCATTATATGGAATATTCAATCATATTATGCAAATCCGGGAAGATAGTCAACCATTGTAAGTATGCAAATGGGCGCAATTTTTGAGGACTCCCTGGCATCCATTCTTGAACCGGTGACGAACTCTCGCTAATTATTTTCAGAACGCCTCACCAACACTTATGCTGAAAGGTCTGGCAGGGACGGAATTTGCCCCGGCCACTTCATTCTAACTGGCGGCAGAGGAGGCTTCTGCCACCTGCCCCAGGGCGTTATAGCTTTGATAAAGCCGCAGGTACCTCTCAACTTGCTGCTTATCCGGGTGGTACTCCTGTTCGAATCCACCATCCATGGCCTGCTGGGCGATGGCAAGATTGGGATGCAATCCTGCCGCCACCGAGGCATACATCGCCGTACCCAGGGCACAGGCCTGGTCGACACTTGAAACCTTGATTTTGCAGTTCAATACGTCCGCGAGGATTTGCATTACCAGCGGTGATTTCCTGGCCACACCACCCAAGGCGATGACCTCGTCAATTCGGATACCCTCGGCGTTGAAGCGTTCAACAATGCTTTTGGCGCCAAAAGCCGTTGCCTCGACCAGAGAGCGGAAAATGCGCGGTGCATCACTACCCAAAGTCAAGCCGGTCATGGCACCCTTCACCGCCGGATTGGCATCGGGTGTACGACGACCGTTGTGCCAGTCCAGTGCCACAATGGCAGACGATTCAGGCGCGATTTTTTCTGCCGCCCTGGACAGTTCAGGTATTATCTTGCCGGCAATATTTGCCAGCAATTCCTGTTTCGTATCCTGGGTAAGTTGCTCGTCATGCTGCAGAATATTTTCAAGCGGCCAGGTCAATAAATCTCTGAACCAGGCATAAAGGTCACCAAATGCGGATTGTCCCGCCTCAAGACCCAACATTCCCGGAATGATAGAACCGTCGACCTGTCCACAGATTCCCCTGATCAGTTTGTCCCCGATTTCCTCGTTGGGAGCAACCAGCATGTCACATGAGGAAGTTCCAATAACCTTGACCAGGGTATAGGGCCGGATACCGGCACCGACTGCGCCCATGTGCGCATCCATGGTCCCGACACCGACACTGATTCCCGCCTCAAGCCCCAGTGTTTCCGCCCAGCTCTCTGACAGGGTCCCGGCCTGGTTATCAGATGTAAATGTCTCGTCGTAAAGCCTGTCTCTCAGCCCTTCGAGTAACGGATCCAATTGTTGCAGGAAATCGTCGCTTGGCAGACCGCCGAAGTCCTTGTGCCACATGGCCTTATGACCGGCGGCACATCGGCTGCGCTTCAGTGTCAGAGGGTTTGTATCACCCGTCAGTTCTGCGGTGATCCAGTCGCAGTGTTCCACCCAGGAAAAGGCCGCCTCTCTTACCCGCACGTCCTTACGTGTGACATGCAGCAGCTTTGCCCAGAACCACTCCGGTGAATAAATACCTCCAACATAGCGGGTAAAATCAACCCCACCCCAATTTCGGGCTAATTGATTGATTTCGTCAGCTTCCCGTGCAGCCGTATGGTCTTTCCACAAAATGAACATGGCATTGGGGTTGTGCTCAAACCCACTGGTCAGGGCCAGTGGCGTACCCTGCTGATTGACTGCCACGGGTGTAGAACCCGTGGTATCAACACAGAGACCTTTGATTTTCTGGACCAGGCCCGCCGGTGCCTTGGTCAAGGCAGTCTTAACGGCAAGCTCGAGGCTCTCCACGTAATCCAGAGGGTGTTGGCGGAATTGGTTAATCGCCAGCTCGCAATATTCACCCTTGGACCAACGGGGGTATAGGGCCACACCGTCGGTAACAGCCTCGCCATTTGCGCAATCGAATATCACCGCCCTGACCGAATCGGTTCCGTAATCAATACCTATGACATAGTTTTTTTCCATCGCACCAGTTTCCGGTCAGCCTCGATATTCAAGGGCGGCGGTTCCAAAAATACGCACCTTGAAGTTCAACTCCTGCGACAGAGCCACCATTTCACTGAATATGTCACCATAGGCCACCGCTATATGGTTGCTCATAAAGTGCGCCATCAGGGTTTCCTGGGTACAGCCCAGATCGGCCATCATCAGGGGCCATTGGCGATTGGTATGACCCAGGTAGTGCTGCACACGGCTTTCGGGTAATTCAACCACTTCGCCACGTCCAATATCCATCCAGGTTTCACCGTCTTTCAGGTAAGCCCGTGCCCAGGTAATTTCTCCCGGCTGGCTGACACCGGTAAATGTGCCCCCTGGAAATGGGAAATACATGCTGGGTTGGCGGTACGAATGCACACCCTCAAGGCTATCGGGGTCGTGGTTGAACGCATAGGCACCACAACTGCCGGAATTCAGCAATACCCACAGGAAGCGGTCGTTTTCTTCGCCGCCCCAGCGGATATCATGAAACATGACTGCTTCATGCAAACCCTTCTTTTGCAACAAGCGCTTCATCAATTCCATTGGCACCACATTACCCTGGTCGGCTTCGGTGGCGGTAATGAACACTTCACCGGTTGATTCCGGGCGGCATTTTGAATTCAGCAATCCTTCACAGAAATCACTGGGAGGTGTGACCGGGATAAGACCGAGCTGATACTGCCAGCCGAGGCAATCTGCCTTGAACTCATTAATCAGGTCGACCACGGCAAAATACATCCGCAATTGTTCCTTGGTGGCGTCCTCGGTGAAATCTTCCGCACCTTCTTCACGCCAATGAAACTGGACGCCTTTATCCACCACAAACCTGAAGGCGTCTTCGATACGCTGTTCGCTGATTTCGCGCATGCGAACCGGTAACCAGGCCTGATCCACCTTGTGCTCGGTAAACCCATGCTTAGTCAGGATACGCGGACCAAAGTAACCATTGATCATACCCATCGAGGTATCACCCAGCATCAGTATCAGGATTCGTCTTTGCCTGATCTCGTCAGCGACTTCGCGGGCCGTATCCAGGGCCTGGGGACCTATGACCGCTGCATTGCCAAGTTCGGCCTCGGAATAGCTGATCTGACCGCTGGTACACCATTCATCCAGACGTTGCATGAATTGATCATCCTGTGACCAGTCCTGCGCATTAGTCCACACGCGCGAGTATTTGCGCTCGACACTTTCCAGGCAGGCTGCGGTGTTCAACATACCCACCAGACCCGGGAAGGTTCCCTGGAAATTCGATGCCAGTAACAGGGGATTATCCTTACCCACAACCCCGTCAACCGTGGTGGCGCCGTAAACCCAGTGGACAAACAGACCGATGGTCGGATCCTGAATGGGACCCAGCTTTTCGATAGCCTCATGGGGGCGGGTCAGAAATCCTTCGACCAGGTAGGGCTGACGACCCAGCTTTTTTAAGGCTGTTATCAGTTGCTGGGTAGTTTCCTGCGCCAAAGGCAGGGCGGCCTTGTTAGGTATTTCCCGGTAATCTCCGGGCCAGAAAAGTGCGATTTTTGATGACATGCTGTACTCCGTAATAAACGCTTCGCGCCTGGCGGCTGTCTTTGTTAAAAGCCTGTTACTCTTTCTCTGGAATCACTTTTCCCGGGTTAAGCAAATTCTTTGGATCAAGCATATTCTTGAGCATTCGCATCAACTTGATCTCTTCTTGATTACGGGAATAACTCAGGTAATCTCTCTTCAATAGCCCGATACCATGCTCGGCAGATATGGAACCACCCAAGCTGGCTAGTGGTTGATAGACAATCGTCTCAACCTCGTGCAAAACGTCAGGGTCTTCCGTCCCCACGGTGACGAGGAAATGCAGATTGTTATCTCCGAGGTGACCAAATGAAAAACTGCGGTTGTCCGGCCAGCGGCTGTCAAGCTGCTGTTTGACCGTTGCCAGGTAGGTTTCCAGTTCCACCATGGGCACGCTGATGTCGAAGCCAGCGAAGGGTTGCAGCTTCCAAAGTTGTGCCACATCCTCACGGATCGCCCAGAGCTTCTCGCGTTCCTGCCCGGATTTAGCGATGACTGCATCGACCAGCAAACCATCTTCAAATGCCTTCTGCATGGCCGATTCGAAGCTGGCCGCGTCACGGCTCGTGTCACTACCCAGGTGTTCAATCAGAACATAATAGGAATAACCGCTTTCCAGTGGTTTCTTGTGCTGACCTTCTTCGGCAACATACTCATAGAAATCCGGCCACATCACCTCGAAACCACTCAGGCCACCGACCAGCGCCGCATCCATGAACTGGAAAAAAGCCATTACCTGGCTGTAACTGTCCATGCCCACCATCGCGGTGTTGCAACTACGTGCCCTGGGGTATAAGCGCAGCACTGCGCGGGTAATAATACCCAGGGTGCCTTCACTGCCGATGAACAACTGCTTGAGGTCATAACCCGTGTTATCTTTGATGACCTTGGACATGGAACTCACCACGGTGCCATCAGCCAGCACCACCTCGAGACCCAAAACCATGTCACGGGCCATCCCGTAACGAAGCGCCCGTTCACCGCCTGCATTTGTTGCAAGTGCACCACCTATGGTGGCGCTGCCCCGGGCACCAAAGTCCAGGGCGAACATCAGTGCTTTATCCCTGGCACAATTCTGAATGGCCTCGATGGTGACACCAGCCTGGGCCGTTAGCGTGCGACCGGTCTCATCGATTTCCTCGATCTGCCGCATACGTTCCAGGCTCAGGAGGATTTCACCTTCATTGGCAATCGCACCTCCGGCCAGACCCGTCTGCCCGCCCAATGCCACCAGCGGTTGCCCGGCCTGGTGGCAGCACTTCAAAACGGCCGATATCTCCTCAGTGCTGGCCGGGCGAATAATAGCCTTTGCCAAACAACTGCCACCCAGAGCACTCGCGGGCCGGCTAGAAACATCTGCACCCTGCAGGACATTTTCGACGCCTACGATCCCGGTGAGGTCGGTGATCAGCGTATTCACAGATCCGGTCCCGCCATCTTCTTGAGGGCTGCAATCCAATCAATCTCCGCCAGGCAGACTTCAATCAAACGGGGGCCCCGTTGTGTCATGGCTTCGGAAAATGCGCTGCGGAAATCTTCAACGGTGACAACGCGTCTCGCACTGACACCCATGGAGCGGGCCATCGCTATCCAATCAAGCTCCGGATTATCAAGGCTCATTAGCGACCGGGCCTTGTCACCGCCCTCACCTGCGCCCGTACGCATTAATTCAATATTCAGAATGGCATAGCTGTTGTTCTTGTAAACCACAACCGTGACATCAAGATTTTCCCGTACCAACGTCCAGAGCGATTGGATCGTGTACATCGCACAACCATCGCCGAGCAGACTGATCACCTTGCGATCAGGACAGGCAATGGCGGCACCAATAGCTACGGGCAAACCCTGTCCGATTGAGCCACCTGTCAAGCTCAGAACATCATGGGCCGCAGCGCCTGCCGTCATCGGGTAAAAACCCAGCGAGGAAGTGGCAGCCTCCTCTGAAACGATCGAGTTTTCCGGCATGAATTCCGCGATCACCGCGCCGACACCCGCTGGACACAGTTCTTCCTGAGGTGGAGGCGGGGAAATACGCGCCTGCGATTCACCGGGTTTGGCAGCATCCAGCTCCAGCGCCAACGCCACCAATGCTTCCTCCACATCCTCATCGACCGTTGCCAACAACTGCAATTCGGTCCCAGGCGCCGTCAGCACACCTGGCAACCCGGGGTAAGCAAAAAAAGCTACCGGCGCTTTTGCACCCAGCAGGATTATCGTGTCGAGATCCCTCAACATGCCTTGTGCCAATTCAGCGAAGTAAGGAACCGGTTGCGGACTGAAGATACCAGCGCCACGACGCCAGCGCGCCGGAAATGTCTCAGATAGAACTCTCGCACCGGTGGCCCGAGAGATACGCCCGGCTGCATCAAGCGCCCTGTCCCGGAGTCCACGGCCACCCAACAGGAGCGCTACCTGCTTATCACCCTGACGCAAACTGGCTGCTGCCTGGCTGATCTTGTCACGGCCAACACGCGCTTGAACGGGTGGATCGAATGGCTTATTGGCTAATGGCGCTTCAATGACATCCCAGGCATGGTTTGCGGGTACCACCAGCGTGGCTACCTGGCCAGCACCCTGGTAGGCGGCAACCACTGCATTTATACCATCTGTTGCCAGTGTGTTGGCTGAGCCATTTACCGTAACCCAATCACAAACCGTGTTGGCCTGGGCAACAATATCTGAGGTCAGTGGCGCATCGAGCTCCAGATGGGTTGTGGCATGATCTCCAACCAGGTTAACCATCGGAGTGTGGGCCCGGCGTGCATTGTGCAGGTTGGCCATACCATTTGATAGACCGGGCCCAAGGTGTAGCATGGTAGCGGCAGGCTTGTCGGTCATTCGACCATAGCCGTCTGCCGCCCCCGTGGCCACACCCTCGAACAGGACCAGTACAGGGTGCATGCCCTCAACATGGTCCATGGCTGTGACCATTTGCATCTCAGAGGTTCCGGGATTGGCAAAACAAACTTCAACCCCGGCATCAACCAGTGCGCCTAACAGGGTATCTGCACCATTAAACGTGCTGGGTGTTGCCTGTTTCACAGGACTAGTTATTCCCACTGAGATAGGCATCAACCGATGCGGTGTCGATGACCGCTGTGGGCAATTCCACGCGTTTTGGAATTTCTTCACCGGCGAGTAACTTCAAGGCCTGGCGAATGGCCTCAGCACCCGGTGTCTTGTAGGCGAAACTCGCGGTCAGGAAGCCACTGCGAACCCAGTTGCCACCCTCGTCCGGGATACCGTCTATGCCAATGAAACGGATATCAGTCTCACGGCCGATGTCCTTGGCCGCAAGATAGGCACCGAAAGCCATGGGATGATTGTGGGCAAACACAAGATCGATTTCCGGGTGAGCTTTCAGGGCGGTTGACATGATGTTGTAGGCGCGATCCTGTTTCCAATCTGCATCCTGCCGGTCAACCAGGCGTGTGATACCCGCTTCAGCATCGATAAATTCCGCAAATCCCTGGTGACGTTCCTGTGCAGGTGTCGACCCCATTCCACCCCAGATTTCAACGATTTTTCCGTTCGCCGCACCCTTGCCTCCCAGCAGGTCTACGACGTATTGCCCGGCCATACGGCCAATTTCAAGGTTATTGGCACCGACAAACTGGGTGTAATTCTCAGTACCGACACCTCGATCCAGCACGAATACGGGTATCCCGGCCGCAGTCGCCTGTTCGACGGCACCGGTTAAGCCGGCGCTCTCTTTGGGTGAGATCATGATCACATCCATACGTTGGCGGATAAAGGTCTCGACGTCTGCGACCTGTTTCTCAGTCCGGTCCTGACCGTCTGCAATAATAAGTTCAACGCCTGCGTGTTTTGCGGCTTCCTGCCGCATTTCACGGTTGAAAAGCACCCGCCAGGGTTCTGCTGTTGTCACCTGTGAGAAACCAATTCGTATGGTCTTGGTTGCGGCCGGTGTGTTGTCCGCTTTTTGCTCGGAATCGCAAGCAGTTATCAAAATACCAGCGCATGCCAGTAGTATCAGTTTTTGTAATCCTTTCATGAAGAACCTCGTCGAATTGAAATCCATTGCTTGATATTGCCTTCCTGGAGAAGTACGGCGGCAACAATAATTGCACCCTTTAGAACCAATTGCGTATTGCTGTCGATATTATTGAGCTGAAGAATATTGCTTAGCAGTCCGAAAATCAGCACACCGGCGAGAGTGCCTGGAACGGTTCCACGGCCACCCATCAAATTGGTGCCACCGATGACAACTGCCGCAATCGCATCGAGTTCCAGACCTGTACCGGCATCTGGCTTACCCTGCCGGTATTGTGCGGCATACAGAACACCAGCGATGGAACTCAACATCGCAGAAAGCGCGAATACGATAACCTTGATTTTGGCAACATTGATCCCGGAGAGATGGGCTGCCGCCTCATTACCGCCGAGTGCATAAATGTGCCTGCCAAAACGGAATTTTGACATCAGCACAGAAAATATCAGGACGACAACAAGAAAGATGAAGCCTGGAACGGGAATGCCACCCAAGCTTGCCCGGAGAATATCAAAATCCTGGGTTGCGTTGACCCCGGTATACACCGCGTAAACAGATTGATCCTGCCCCGCCATCAAACGTGCAGCGCCGAGAACCGCCACCATCATTGCAAGTGTTGCAATAAAGGGCTGTAAACCACCCTTCGCAACAAGCACTCCGGATGTAGCACCTATAAGCAAACCAACACACGCGGCTGCAACCAGGACGCCCATGACACCAAAACCGGTGTTCAGTTGCCCCATGGCCCAAAAGCACATCAGCGCTGCCAGGGTGGCACTCAACAATACTGTGACGATGATTCCGCCCTGCCCGGGTATCTTTTTCACAAGTAAGGGGCGAACACTCATGAAGCACACCAGGAAACTGACCCCGGTCATAACCGGAATTGCGATCATGGCGGCACGACTCCAACCCGTCACCGTCAGGAGCATGGCGGTCAGCGTGCTGCCCAAGGCCATCACTGTGCCCACCGAAAGATCAATTCCGGCAATCAATATCACCAGCGTCATGCCGACGGCCATAATGCCAATGATGGATACCTGGCGGAGCACATCGGTCAGGTTACCTGCCTCCAGGAATATGTTCGTGCCATCGCTGGCCAGCGGAGAAAACATAATGCCAGCCAGGAAAACGATTGCCACACCCCAATAAAGTTTGGTCTGTGCAAGAAGCTGGGCTGCGGTGGTGTGAATATTGGTTCTTAATGTCACTGTTATCTCCTATCCGGCACGGGCCATTCGCCGGGCCTGGAACCGGTCTTGCACCGGCCCGCCCGAGGATGCGAAATCGAGCAGGCGTTCCTGCGTACATTCTTCACGCTCCAGCAAGGCAGCGGGACGACCATCCTGGAGTACGAGTATCCGGTCTGAAAGGGCGATCAGTTCAGGCCAGTCAGAACTCACCAGAATTTGCGAAACACCACTGGTCGCACAGGCACTCATCAGCTCATAGATTGCAGATTTCGCACCCACATCAATGCCACGTGTCGGCTCATCTAGCAGCAGTAGTCGGGGTTGCGTGGCAAGCCACTTCCCCAGCACCACCTTTTGCTGGTTTCCACCTGAAAGATGCCCGACGATCTGATCTATGGATGACGCGCGAATACCCAGGTCACCCATCGATCTCTCTGCGAGTTGTTCGACTTCCCGCGTCTTGATCCAGCCCATCGTATGTAGGGCATTGAGCGATGCGAGCGCGATATTATCAGCCACTGAGCGGGTCAGTACGAGACCGTTACCCTTGCGATCTTCTGTGATGTAAGCAACACCGGAACGAATCGCCTGGGCCGGGTTTGTCGGCCGATAAGCCTCCCCGTTAAGGGTGATATTTCCGCTCCAGGGGTCTTTACAAACACCCGCAAGAACTTCAAGCAACTCAGTCCGACCAGCACCGAGGAGACCGGCGACACCAAAAATCTCACCGCGCCGCACATCGAACTCGATTCCATCGAGATGTACATTCTGCTTGCTACCCGATGGGCGAGCGAGGTTCTTAACAGACAAAACAAGCTCTTGTCCAGGCACGTGATAGACACTGAAAAACTCGTCAACATCTTTACCGACCATATGCCGGATTACTTGTGGACGATCTAGTTCACCGATTGGTTCATCGGCGGCAACAGCGCCGTCACGAAGTACCAGCAAACGGTCTGCAAGCTCGAACACCTCATCCATTCGATGGGAAATGTAGATAATGGCGAGACCTTCCTGACGCAGTTCCTCGAGTATCCGGAACAATTGCGCTGCCTCTTTTTCCGACAGTGCTGCGGTTGGCTCATCAAGAATCAGCAGACGTGCGTCCCGTACCAGTGCACGGGCTATTTCAATGACCTGTTGCTCGGCCACACGCAAATCACCCGCACGTGCCATCGGATCCAGTTCGCAGGCAAGCCGGGATAATATTTCCCGTGTCTTTACGCGCATTGTCCCAAAATCCATGCGTTGTAGTGCACCGCAGGGCTCAACACCCAGGAAAACATTCTCGGCAACACTCAGGTCTGGAACAATATTGAGTTCCTGGTGCACCATGACCACACCGGCGTCATTGGCTTCGCGGGGGGTTGAGAACACAACAACTGTGTTATTCAGCCGCGTTTGCCCCGAATCCGCAAATAAAACACCAGACAGGATATTCATCAACGTGCTCTTGCCAGCACCGTTTTCCCCCATCACGGCCAATATCTCGCCGGCTGAAATCTTGAAAGAAATACCTTTCAGAACATGAACGTCACCAAAAGACTTGGTGATGCCGGTTGCCTCGAGCAGAGCCTCGGCCACATGTTCGCCAGTTGTCATTTGTCTTCGGTGTCTACCAGGTGGCAACCCGTTGCGCATAATCTGGCATCACGGGCAACGGTGCGCTCGGCACGGCTTCATACCAGAACGAGGCGGCCGACCAGTCGTCTTCGCGTTCAAACAGGTTGATCAGGTAGCCATCAATGGTCGTGGGCATCTCTGATCCTGGGCTGTGGCCAATCTGCTGAATGGTGGCGCGACCACTGGTTTCCCACAGCACCGGGTCCTTGATATGCCAACGATACATCGAAATCTTGCCGGTCTCTGAGGGGTTATCTGTCTCCCGGTAGGTGGCCCCATTGAACAGGAATGGTGTCGGCTGCAAACCCCATGAAAGCCCTACATAATCTTCTGCCCCGGTGCCCGCGATGGTCGGGAACTCGGTATCGCCATCCCGGTAAAATTTGAACTCACCCTCGCCCCACCACTTGGGCACAAGCGGACGAACACCCATCACTGAGCCAATAAACCGGCCTTTGCCCATACGTTCGGGCATCAACTCGAAATCCACACCCGCACTGGTTGGGTTCTGGCGTTGAAATAAAACATGAAGACGTCCGACATCGCTCGCGTGATTATCGCCAAGTGTGTAATCGATCTGATAAAAGAGTGGCATCAATATGGGTGATTCATTGGTGAAGGTCATACGCATTCCTGAAGTGAATGGCATGGGTAACCAGATATTCATACCCGCCGCCTCACCGACCGAATGCACTGCCGTCTGAAATGCCGGTGTGGCACCATGTGCAAAACCAAAAAAATCACCGATTGGTGCTTCGATGCTGGGGTGTTCCTGCCCATCCCAGTAAACACGAATAACGGCACCGCGTAAGGTCACCGGATTTGGGAAAGTGGTCATCCAGATATGCCGGATGGTTCCATTGCCCTTAATATCGGCAAGCAGTACTTCCTCACCCGGCTGCAGAGCCACGGCCGGTGCGCCTTTTCGGCCCACGCCGAGCGGGCTTGCGACCTGCCCGCCAGCTCCTCTTTCACCGCTTGGGTTCTCAAATGAAATGGAGCGTGTTTCAAGACCTGTATTGAGGTCATACAGCTGAATGCCCTGCTTGACTTCAATCACCGGGTCAGGTGTCTGTGGTACGCATGCGCTAACAGATATGAACGCGATGGTAAGCGCTATATAGAATCTTGTTTGATAAATATCATACATTTTTAAATCTCTCTTAGTCTGTTGCCGCCTGGTTGCCAAGCGACTGGCTGATTTCGGAACAGGCAATGCAGGTCATTGCACCAATTTCATCTACATTGTCTTCTCTGACTTTGCTGATGGCGCCGGACACACTGATCGCAGCTACGACCCGGTTTGCATAATCATAAATGGGCGCTGCCACGCAGCGCATTTCCGGTTCGAACTCACGATCATCAATTGAATAACCACGCGTCCGGGTTGCTTCCAGATCCTTGTCCAGGGTTTTCACATCCGTGATACTCCATTGGGTTCTCGGTTCCAGCCCCGACTCAATCGCCTGTCTTCGAACCTCCGGTCCGGCAAAAGCCATCATGGCCTTACCGAGGGCGCTGCAATGCAGCTTCCCACGCCAGCCCTGGCTTGAATACGGGTGCATACCGCCATGGGAGTCCACTTGCTCAATGTGGACAACTTCGTTGTTATCAAGAATTGCAAGCCGCACCAGGACACCGGTTGACACTGATAACTGACGCATATATGGCCGTACCAATGCGCGAAGATCGCGGCTGCCAAAGGCCTGTGCCCCCAGTGCGATGAGCCTGCCCCCCAGCCGGTATCCACCGCCGTTGTAGTCCTGCAGAACGAACCCATGCGCTTGCAAGGTAGTCAACAGGCGATGAACCGTCGGGCGTTGATAACCCGTTGCCTTGACGAGATCCACCAGCCGTACGTCGGAATTCAGCGATAACTCGCTCAGGCACTTCAGAACGATGAGCGCCTTGTCAACGGCGGTGTGCTTCCCTGTCTTATCAAATGTCATACCTGTCCATCCCTATTGCTTAACTACATTGCCTTCTTTCATTACAAAAACTACATTCAGCATCGTGTTCAAATCATGAAGTGGATTCGCATCCATTGCGATCATGTCTGCGTACTTGTACCTTTCGATGGTACCGATCTCGTCACTCAGTCGGAGCAAGTCTGCTGCATTTACGGTCGCAGCAACAAGACTTTCCTCGGCAGTCAGACCTGCTCTGGACAACATCAGGAATTCCTGTGGATTACTCCCATGCGGGCTGACTGCCGAGTCGGTTCCAAAGGCGATCTTGACACCGGCCTGATGAGCCGCGCGCGTCGTCGCGACCATCACCGGGGCAACCTGGAGAGCTTTCTCCTTCATAGCGACTGGAAGGATATCGGTATGCAGCGCGACCTGGTAAACCCTCTCCCCAGCAATCAGAGTCGGTACCAGGTAAGCACCCGTCTTGCGGAACAGTTTGAAACTCTGCTTGTCCGAAAAACTGCCGTGTTCGATGGAGTCAACCCCAGCAACAAGTGCTGCATTGATTCCTTCAGCATCGTGTGCGTGTGCGGCAACCTGGCGACCCAGGCTGTGTGCGGTATCGACAATGATCTTCAATTCCTCAGGCAGCATCTGCAACCCGGTACCCGTGTTATTGTTTGAAAATACGCCGCCGGTGACACCAATCTTTATCACATCGGCACCTCCCTTGATGGCAAGCCGAACTGCACGCAAACAATCATCCGCGCCATTGCACGCGGTTGATGCTTCATGACCGCGAGAATCCGTCGAATCACCATGTCCGCCGGTCGCAGCGATCGGGGTTCCTGCAGCAATCATTCGGGGGCCGGGAATGTAACCACGGGCAATCGCATCGCGCAAGGCAAAGACAGATTCTGAATCACCACCCAGGTCTCTTACCGTCGTAAAGCCCGCTTCCAGGGTTTTCTTTGCAAATCCGGCACCCCTCATGGCAATCAGGGTCTTACTATTCAGGAATGGGAAAGTCTGCTCGGCCGGCCCCAGCTCCAGCATGAAATGCACGTGCGCATCAATCAATCCCGGCATAACGTATTTTTCAGATAAATCAACCAGGTTCACTTCGCCATCGATGCTGCTCACGTCAACAAAACCAGCCACAACTTCTTCGATCCTGCCATTGCGTATAATGACGGATTGTTGTTTTTGTGCTGGTGTCCCGGGGATGGCCAAAAGCCAGCCAGCGTGAACCACCGTAGTCTGCTGTGCCCACGCCGTGCTTGAAGTGCATATGGCCACCAGAACAACCAAAGCCAAAATGAATTCAAGCGAACGAATACCAGGCTTCATGAAGAAAGACCCTCAAATTTACTGCAGAACGTGAACCTGGAGACGCAAACTCTCATTGGTGCCACCCTGGAACCGGCATGGATGTATCAGTCTCGTCCTGGCCATCCAACCAGGTGAGCGGTGCCAGGTAGACACCATCCTGGTACCAGCCGCAATGGCTGACATACCACTGGCCGTCCGTGTCTCTTATTACTTCAAGCGCATGCGCATCAATTTCGCCGACCTTGTCATCGAGATTCCATTGCATGGGGTCCATACTTCGAAAAACTTCCGTATCGGCATAAAAGCCGGGCTTGTAACTGTGACGCATTGACAGAAAAAGGTAGAAATAAGGGCCACGACGGACAACAAAAGGAGATTCTGTCGGACCGCCACCTTTACCTATAGTCGGGTCCGTAAACGCCGTCTTGCGGTCACTCCAGGTCAGAAGGTTGTCGCTTGTCCGGTACGCGACAATATGGTTTCCACCTCCGGGCTCGCTATTTGCCGTGTAATACATCACCCATTTATCCCCCACTTTCAAAACCATTGGATCGCGGGCGTGAAATCCGTCAATGAACAGAGGGTTTGCCTCATTACGTGTCCAGTTATACAGGTCAGGTGATGTTGCTAGGTGCATGCGGAACAAGCCAACCTCAAAATCCCCTCCACCCGTATAGAACATGTAGTAAAGACCATCGTGGTGGACAATGTGAGGCGCCCACAAGACTTTCTCATGCCATTTCTTTTCATCGGCAACGAGGGCAAATGGCTCCGTTTTCCAGGGCGACTGCAAGAGCGTGCCGGCAGTCGCATGAGCAAACTGTCGCTCATCCATATTATTGAATACAGGCGTGTTATTTGCTTTAGCATCGGCCATGAGTTTAGCGACCGCCGCGTCGAATTCAGCCCGCTCTGGTTCGCTCAGGCTGGCCACCCTGGCATCATCAAAAGCCAAACCAAACAGTTTGTGTTCTTCCTGCTTTTGTGTAATGCCAAGCAGGTGCCAGGTGCCCGTCTCATCCCGTATGAAGCTGTGGTCATTAATCCACCAGGGGTGTCCATGCTCGTCAACGGCTGAATAAATCTGCTTGAACTCTCCGACTTCGAAAAGCACTGGCGCGGAAGTTTCGCGCGTTTCACCTGAGCAGGCCACACTCGAAACTCCAATCAGGAATAGGGCCACAATCGCAATGATCTTATTTGACAAAGTCACTCTCCATTCAGAAAACACGATGTCGGGAACTCCGGTTGTTTTCTGTATATAATGTCCATCTCCGGTAATCCTGAAAGCCCGAACTCCATCAACGTCCAGACTCACTGAGTTCCATATTATGGACTTAGTGATCATAATATATGATACTCATAAGCTCAACCCTCACAGACAAAAGATTTGGGTTTATTATTTGCCGCGCCGAGAACAAGCCCCATGAATAAACTTGTCACCACCCTGATTTCCAGCACGTTGGTTTTTCTAAGCATGCCAGCCCAAACTGCACCACGGGGACAGGGGTCAACGAACAAAATCGAGAGTCCACCCATCGTCTCAGGACAGAGTCCCACTTATACCGTTGGCTCCATGACTCGCTTTTTTCATGATGAAACACGGGGGTTTGATACCGTTGCCGGTCGTTCCGAGGCAAGCCTCTATGGTGACGTGGTCGAAGAGATTGACTGGAGTACAGGACAAATTATCGAAACGTGTCAGGAACTAGGTATTCTTGACAATACGCTGACTATTTTCACCAGTGACAACGGTCCCTGGTATGAAGGCAGCAGCGGTCCACCCCGTAATTACAAAGGATGACAGGCAATGATCAACTCCATTAACAGAATGACTCGTACCCTAATCTTCATATTCGCATTGGTCATGCTCAGTGTTTTCTTTGCCGAGCTTGTTACCGCTGCCGAACCCCCAGCCATCATGCAAGGTTCACTGGGCGACCTTTATCTTCTGAAAGACACCCGCACACAGCGCATATCTTCATACAATCCAAGCGGGGCCAACAGGGATTTTGTGATCATGAATCCCGGCGAGACCCTGACCATTGCAGACATTACCGGGGCCGGTATTATCCGCCGCTTTTACCTGGCACCATTCGGTGCAGACCGCATGCGTTATCGCAAGCTCATGTTGCGCATGTATTGGGACGGGGCAGAGCAACCCTGTGTCGAAGTGCCGTTGGGTGACTTTTTTGGTGCTGGTCTTGGAACCATACATCAATTGGAAGCGGGTCCTGTGCGTGTGAACCCCGGTGTTAGCGGTTTCGATTTTGATGGCATGGTTTCCTATTTGCCCATGCCGTTTAAAAAAGGTGCGCGTATCACCATTGAAAACGATGGTGGTGTCGAGAACCTTCGTCTTTGGTTTCAGGTTGATTATGAAGAAATTGATCCCTCGGCATTACCGGCCAATGCAGGACGTTTGCATGCAAGCTGGCACCGGGAAGCCCTGACCCATGTCGATGAAGGTTTGGTGAAAAACATTTCAATGGGTAACGAAGATGCACCAAACACAAGTGGCAAAGGTAACTTCACCCTGCTTGAAGCAAGCGGCCAGGGAAAATTTGTCGGTTTCTTTCTGACCGTCGACAACATTGCCGGTGGCTGGTGGGGAGAAGGAGATGACATGATTTTTATCGATGGCGATCAGTGGCCACCCACCTATGCCGGCACCGGCAGCGAGGAAATTTTCAATGCGGGTTGTTGCCCGACCAGTGAATTCACCCGCTCCGACAGTGGTTTTTATGTAATCGAGAACCGCGGTTCCCGCTGGGGTGGCAAGAACCAGCTCTACCGGTTTTACCTCAATGATCCCATACACTTTCAGAAATCCATCCGTGCAACTGTCGAGCACGGCCATGCCAACAACTTCGAAAATGACTACAGCGCTACCGCTTTTTGGTATCAGAAAGATAGTCATTCCAGTTTCCCTGATGTTCTCCCGGCGAGCGAACGCCTGCCGGCCTGGTCAGAAAAAGTCCAATCTGCACTGGACCTGGAGGCGAGTATCCGTGACGCGGCACTGGCTGTGGTCACCGATGAAAGCGAGAACCGTCCAAGTGTTGAATTCAAACTTAAAATGGCTGCCAACATGACCGGGGCGACCAGTGCATTCCAGGCATTTGACGACGACGCCTATGCAAAAGCGGTCAACGGGATGAAGGAATTGCTCGAAAAACTGCCGCAGAAAACTAAGGTCGAATGAATGAAGAAATACCTGCTGTCTGCATTTCTACTATTACCGCTGGCGTTACCGGGAATGGAAAACGGAAAAAGCCATGAAATTCCCTATAACGTCAGGCAGGCGACTTGTATTTAGGCCGTGATTGTATTACTGTCTATCCGTCCGTAATATGGATTTTAAGTCCGTATTATGGACTCTATAAACGACAGTATCACTAAAGATTTCAATCACACAGGGATGGTTGGTAAGTTTTAAGCGCGTTCTCGTACAAATGAAAGAACTCAAAATACTGGAACAAGATATGAATATATTTCATCGAATACCCTTATTGCTGGCCGGTATCACCGGAATGTCTCTAGCCCTATTTGCCACATCCGCAACGGCGGTTGGTGTCAATCTGGTCTATGATTTTTGATGTCAACCGTCTCAGGTAACTTGATTTGCGTATGGATGAGAGGGTACAGCACACCAGGGCTTTACCCTTTTTTGTACTGTCCATATAGGCACGTGGAAGTGCAACTATGAAAGTAATCAGCAAAATCTTCAAATGGTTTTTTTGGGGCTCAGTGGGTCTGGTCGTTACGCTGTCAGTGCTCGGCTGGGGCTATCAGCAGATTGCTCAATTCAATGATCTGAGCAAGTTCCCGCCAGCGGGAAAGCTGATAGATGTCAATGGACATCTAATGCATCTTCATTGTCAGGGTGAAGGCAGCCCGACAGTAGTCGTTGAACAAGGATTGGGTACCATATCCACCGTCTGGCACAACATTCATAAACGGGTTTCCCCAACGACACGCATCTGTGGTTATGATCGGGTTGGTATGGGCTACAGCGAACCCACTGGCCGTCCCACCTCGTCAGCCGGGGTTGCCCAGAACCTGTATGAATTACTACAAGCCGCTGATATTGATGATGATATTGTGCTGGTAGGATGGTCTGCCGGTGGGGTCTATATACGTGAGTACTACCGGCAACATCCGGACGCCGTTAGGGGGATGGTATTTGTAGATTCCTCCCATGAACAACAAGCCCACAGGTTGCCCAAGTGGGATTCTCCAAGTAATTTTCTGACGCGTTATGCCAATTACCTGGCCCCCCTCGGTATCATACGCATAAGTGGTTTGGCCAGGCTGATGAACGCGAGATTTGAACTCCCGGATGAGGTCATGCAAAGTGTCATCGCCCAATATAACCAAACACACATGCCGATCGCGATGATGAATGAGTCTGAGGCATTCAGGCTGGATATTCAGTGGCAAAAACCCCTTGACCCACTCGCTGACCTGCCACTCATTGTCCTGACCCAGGGCAAGCCCATCAAGGAATCGACAGGTTCACCGAACAGTGAGCACACCCAATATCAGATTGAAAGACGCAGAGTATGGAACCAGTTACAGGGTGAACTCGCTGAATTGTCATCCAGGAGTCAACACATCATCGCCGAGGAAAGCGGGCATTCCATTCACAATGATCAACCCGATTTGCTGGTGCAGTCGATTCTGAGCATCGTCGAGCAGGTGCGTGCGATGCGGAGACCCTGAATCACCACGTTTCGGCATCCGGCAGTTTATAGCTGTAAGCCTGGTAACGGATTTTCGTCCAGACCGGGTCAGGCATCGCATAACCGGGAAGCAAGGGGTGGTCGACCGGTTCGTGAACCACGCGGACACGGATGCTTGAACGGTTGGTGGTAAGGTCCCGGGGAACAAGAAACTCATCATCCCGGAAACGGCGGTTGGAGGTCTGGACGACGGGCCGGGTCGTGCCACGCAAACCCAGTTCACCATTGTCTTTATCGACCGAGTAATAATGGCTAGTGGCACCCGCGGTATACCACACGCCTGCATCCTTCCAGGCTGGGGTTTTCGCATTGGCATCGGCAATGAAGACCCGCGCACGCTGATGAGGCGCGGCATAATCAAGCGTGCGGCGCAAAAGCACACCCAGATTGTCCGGGTTGATCGCAAATGTGAACTCGCCACTACCGGTGGTACGACGGGCGATTTCCCAATGTGCCGGATATACTTCCCGCCACAGCTCTCTAATCCATTTCCATGAGTACAGTCAACGGCGTGCGTCCTACCAAGAGATATTTTCCAAGTGAAATCTGTGACTCAATTCGTTGTTTCAGTTCTCGTATGTGGGTTACTTCAGCCTTGATCGTGTCCATGTGGGGTTCAATACGGTCATAGCTTTTGTAGAGATGCCGATTGTTGTTCTTTAGCAGGTCAAAACGTTCGTCAGTGACCAGTGGCGCCAGCAAGTGGGGCCACCGCTAACCAAAGACACAAAATTAACTTCACCGGGCCTCCGCTTCGAGTACCCTGTTGAGCTCCATTACCCAGATCTTATAAGCCGCGCTGGTGAGATGAGTACCGTCATAGGTATAGTCTACTGATAACAGACCATCCGTATCAGACATTGCCGGCACGAGGTCAAGAAACTGTATCTTTTCGCTTGATTGTGCGAACTGCACGAGATACCTGTTCAAAACGTCAATGACCGGCAACATTGACGCACAGGCCTTGCTGAGATTCGAGTTACACGGCAGTGTCGACTGTAGGAAAACTTTCCTGGTCGTTGCAAAAGCAGTCAATTGTCCAACGATATCCCTGATGTTGTGTTCGACCGTCTCAACATCCACACCCTGGAAAATGTCATTGACCCCGATCATCAGAAAAATATACCTGGGCTGGGCTTTTTCAATGGCCTCAAGTCGTGCCAACACATCAGAAGTTTTGTCGCCACTGATACCCCTGTTTAGTGCTGAACGCCCAGGTAGCAGCTCGGCCCAGTTTGCCAGGTGGGTGATTGAATCGCCGAGCATGACAATTTCCGCCGTCCCGGCAAAGGTATTGTAGTGATGAACAAGTTCGGGATTGTTGCCCGTCGCGACCATTCCTTTGTAAGGACCAAAACTCAATTCTTCCGGTCCAGGCAAAGCCGGGAAAGTGTTGTGTGGTTCAGTCTGATACCAATAGGCCACCGATGCGAGGTAATCCTGTAAGGGAAGGAAATAAGCTGTTAAGGGAACCCCATCGCGTTCCCAGCCAAGGTTCTGGATGGTGACCTTAAGGTCAGATTCAAAACGGATCGGGTCGACAATATGCCATCGGTATTGCCCGTAACGACGCTCGGCGTCATGCGACAGGTATTCTTCAATGGTGTGGGTCCTGGTGGCATAAAAACCGGCATAGGCTGATGAGTAATTTGCCTCGTAGGGAATCCCGTTCTCGTGTCTTTTGATATAGCTGTAAGACCCCAGAAAATAGTCCTCCTCACCAGTTCCATTAATGGTCGGGTAATCGGTGTCTCCATCCATGTAGAACTTGACTTCCCCTTCACCCCACCAGCCGGGGCTGAAAGCTGCGTGACCGAGGTATGTACCGACGTAGTGACCCTTGCCCTTGATGCCATCGATGATGGTATAGGGCTGTTTGAACTCAACCGGGTTCGCCATCCTGAATTGTGCATGGAAATAGGCTGCATTGGCGGGAACCTTGGTCAGCGAATAGTCAATCTGGTAGTACAACTCAAACGGCTCGTCACTGGTGTTTTCCATGGAGATGCGGAAATTCCTGCGAAACGGCATCTGCCAATAGCTGTTAAAGCCACTTTTTGCATTGACGATGATTGGCCTGGAATCGATCAGGGGCTCGCTGCCCTGGCCCCAACCAGAGGCAAAGAAGTCACCGACCGGGCTCTCGACAGACGGTGTTGTTTCATCATCCCAGTAAATACGAAAAATCGCGTTGCGGTAATCAACTTTTCCAAGTGTCATCCAAACGTGATTGATAACGCCTGGTCCATCTGCTGTACCCATGGTCAGGGTCGTGTGTGGCTCAATCACGATATAGGGATTCACCTTCCAGCCTTTGCCAAGCTTGCTGGCTTGTTTGCTGGCGCTGCCATCCTCGAGTTCGGTGCGATCACCCATCCCAACACCACCTGTCAGGTTTTCCGGGCTGATGGAACGGGATTTGGCATCAGAAAGTAAAAAAAGCGTTTCAAGACCTGACACTGTAGGAGCATTCATTTCCGCAGAATTTTGTCCTGCTATATCTGCATCGTGTTGAGTGCAGGACCCCAGATACAGCAGCCCGAACGTTGCTATCAGAACGGTTTGAGTCAGACGGGTTGATAACATTTTAAGATTTCCTGTAATAATGACATTGTTCCATATTATGGACCTAAAGACCATATTATGTCCAATCATCTATGCTTGCTGCATCACGCTAGATCCACATGCTGATGAAGGCACCCTCATTACTTGGAATGTAGATTAAGGTCAGTTAGTTCAGCAGGTATTGGATTCCAGGTTAGCTGACGCCGCACAGTGGGTTGATTATGCAAAATTCACGCAAAGCCAATTTGTGGAATCTTCAAGTTACACGTAAGTTTTTGATTTAAATGGTGGGCCGTGAAGGATTCGAACCTTCGACCATCGGATTAAAAGATTCACGCCTGATTTATCAGGTCTTTATTAATCAGTCACTTACGGTGTTTGTCTCTTTGCATTGTGCCCCACCACCTGTTATTTACCGGCGTTTACTAGCGTTTATGGG
>PVMS01058755.1_pt1 | contig 21474 bp, 18 predicted proteins | sample 1853461 | NCBI WGS metagenome assembly PVMS01 (sample SAMN08582032, study PRJNA380276) | Marine sediment metagenome, whole genome shotgun sequencing project. | isolation source: ocean sediment barecode stripped | collected 2017 | reverse complement strand
GTGTATAACCAGTGAAGTATATCGCTGTTGCTCGCTGCCACAGCACCCCGCAGGGGCCGTAACATGAAATACCCACCCAAAAGGAAGAAAAAATAGAAAAACGCTATGACCAGCCGCGGCCATTCACCATGTTCGACCTTTACCAGCCGCTCGAGGAAACCATTGCTCTGTAAAGGTTCAGCCGTTGGGGGCATCACCGTCCATTACATCGACGTCCTGGCCTGGCTGTAACCTTTCATTGCCACGAATCACCACTCTGTCTCCCGGTGACACGTCGCCGAGAATCTCGATGTTCCCGCCCTGCCCTACGCCAACGGTGACACTGACCCGTTGCGCCTGATTATTCGAGTCAATCACGAATACGCTTTGACCCTCAGGCCTCAATACCAGTGCGTCCCGTGGTACGGCCAGCACTTTTCGGGAATCAGATGTTGGAATCGAAACACGCACTGTCTGGCCTACTGGAAGCAGGTCGTCTGGAAGGTCCAGGCGAAGTTCGAACTGATGTGTATTCTCGTCACCCACAGCGACCACCGTGCGGACAACGGCCAGTGACTGTTTTGAGCCTGCTCGAAGTGCAAGAAACTGGCCACGAACAACAAAGCTGTAATACTCCAGCGATGCCCGGGCTATGACTTCCAGATTAGCCTGGTCAACCAGCCGGACAACCTGACTGCCCTCTTCAACACGCTCACCGGGCGTCATTAATCGCTCCACCACAACACCATCGTAGGGGGCAACTATTCGGGTCCGGGAAATCTGGTCCTCGTTTTGCTCCAGGCGTGCCTGGGCCACAGCCAGGTCCCCCCGCGCCATGTCCCGGTCAGATCGCGTCTGTTCTAGCTGGGTGGCCGCGGCAAGATTTGATTCCGCCAGCTGATTGAAGCGTTTCTCTTCACTTACAAGAAAGCGGAGTCTTGCCTCGGCCCGTGTGATCTGTGCCTGTAACTCGGCGTTTTGCAAGCGCAGAGCAGTGTCTTCTATCTCAGCGACTACCGCACCCTTTTTGACCTCCATTCCCACGTCAGCCACCGAAATGAGCCGGCCGGTTACCTCGGCAGATAGCCTCGCATCGTTTCGGCTCACAACGGTGCCGGGCACCATGGTTACCGGAGCGATGTCCTGCATGCTGGCCACCGCCACCTTGACCAGGGCAGGCCCACCCATCTGAGGCCAGCACATGCCGGGCAAGGTTAACAACAGCAACAGCAATCCGCCCTTTATTGACCTATTTATTTTCACTATTTACGCCGCTTCGGGTACCAGATTTGTCGCTGGATTCAATTCTTCGTTCATTCTGAGCAGGCTGGGCAGCAGAATCAATGTGAACAGGGTGCTGATCAGCATTCCACCTACGATTACTGCAGCCATGCCACGATACAGTTCCGTGCCGGCACCAGGCATCAGCATAAGCGGCATCATGCCAAATATGCTTGTCGTTGTACTCATTAAGATTGGACGCAGCCGCAAGCGGACCGCGCTTTCCACAGCATCCCGACGGCTCATGCCCTCTCGTTCCGCATCACGCGCCCGGTACACCAGCAGGATCGCGTTGTTGACAACCAGGCCCAGCAGAATGACGAAACCAATCATGGTTAGAAGATCCATTTTCTGTCCTCCGGCAGCAAACAGAGCCAAGTCGACCGATCTGAGGGCGATAATTCCGCCAACCGTGGCCATCGGAATGGTCATAATCACGAGCAAAGAATCACGGAACGAGTGAAACAGGGCTGAAACCAACAAATACAGGATCACTATGGCAAGAATGAAACTGCCGGTCATGCTGGTCAAGGCCTCGTCAAGAGCCTCAGCCGTTCCACGGTACTTGACGATACCATCCTCAGGCATATTAGCCAAAATGACTGGCGCCACTTCTTTTTTGATGATGTCCAGGGCTACTTCCATTGCCATGTTCGGAGGTGGCGTCACCTGCAAAGTCAACGTTCTTTTACGATCGATGCGACGGATTTTCGATGGTCCGGCGGTGCGCGTCACCCTGGCCAGTTCACCGATGGAGAGGATGTCTCCGTTTGCAGTGGCTACGGGAATAGCACCAAGCTCCTCCGGGGAATACCAATTTTCGGCCCTCAGCACGATGTTGTAACGGCGATTACCATCAAAGTATTCACCGAGAAACGCGCCGTCACCCATTGCACGAACCACAGTGGCCATGCTGGACCGGGTCCAGCCAACTTCGGCAATCTTACGGTCATCCGGAATCAACCTGATCTCAGGCTCTGCCAGTTCCAGACCCGGTTCAGGCCGGATATTGGCTTCGGGCAGCGCCTCCATTACCGTGAAAAACCCTGCCCGGCCTGCTGCCAGCAGTGAGTCAAACGAATCTGCAGAAAGGTCTATATCAATCTTTCTGCCGGCCCGGTGCCCCCCGAAAATCGGATCCCGGCCGGTAAAGCCGAATGTGTCCGGAAATCCCGCCATGATTTCCTGATTGAACAGCTGGATGACATCATCCACTTCGTCATCATGAAGAGCTTCACCGCCGATGAAGGTTCCCCATCCTTTCGATGAACCGAGGAAATAATTCTTTATTTGAGGTTTTTTCTCTCCACTCAAATAGGGCGCCAGTCGTGCGTCAATAATGTCAACCAGCTCTTCACTGGCAGTCTGCATTCCCATCCCGGGGGCCGTGACCATGAACCCCATGAAGAAGTTCTTCTTGCCTTCCGGCAGGTAGTCAGCCGGCGGGATCAGCATCATAGCGATAAGGACTGGGGTGATTGTCAACGTGCTCACCCAGGTCCAGCGTCTCCGCGGCGTGTCCGTCCAGCTCATTACATGGCTGGTTACCCAGTGCCACCAATGGCGATGATGGTCATCGACGGCTTCGCCTTTTATCCAGTTGGCGGCCGCAGTGGGCAACACCGTAACGGCGACCAGCAAAGACGCCACCACAGCAGCGGAAATGGTGACTGCCAGATCGCTGAACAGTTGCCCGGCTTCGTTTTCCAGGAAGATCACCGGCATGAAAATTGCGACCGTTGTCGCAGTCGAAGCAAGCAGCGCGCCCCAAACCTGTGTAACACCCCGCATGGATGCTTCGTTTCCATCCAACCCGGCTTCGCGCTGACGAAAGATGTTTTCCAGCACCACGATAGCCGCATCCAGCACCATGCCAGTGGCAAAAGCCAGGCCTGCAAGAGAAACAATATTCAATGTGCGGCCAGTAAAGGCCAAAACCATGAACGCGACTAACAAGCATAAAGGAATGGCCAGCGCCACGATCAGCGTGGCGCGGAATTTTCTCAGGAACCACCACAGAACAATCACTGCAAGCGAAATACCCAGCAGAAGATTGTTTCGAACCATACCCACCGAAGCCGATATGTAAACCGTGTCATCTGAGTCCTGCTCGATACTCAAGCCGGCACGCTCCAGTTCATTGGCGGCCAGGTCAGCGACAGCTAATTTGACGTCTGCCATGATCTTGTAAACGTTGACCCCCGATTCGGGAATGATGAAGATCGCTACGGACGGACCGCCATTCTGGTGGAGGACATTGGTCGCATCGACCATGACTTTTTCGACACGGGCAATGTCGCGCAGCAAAATGGGATTGCCTTCGCGCCATTCCAGGACCAGGTCACCAAGGGTGCTGACGTCGTATTTGCCACTGAAACGCAAAGTGTATTCCCGGCGCCCTACTTCGTTAAGCCCGGCAGACACATCGGAATTGTTACCCAGTTGAGCAGATATTCCGGTTAAATCCAGCCCAATATTAGCGGCCTTGTAGGGATCAAAAGTAATTCGTACTTCGTGTTTCCTGCCGCCGAAAGAACCTACCCGTGATACACCGGAAACGCGTTCGAAGCGTGTAATAACCGTGTCATCGATAAAATCCTGGTAGCTCTCGATCGCCCGCGTGTTACCCGGTTTGGCCGATATGGCGAACCAGGCAATGACCTTGTCGAAATTGTCACCGCCAAGGCTGATCACCGGCTCATTGGCATCCACGGGGTATCGAGGAACCTGGTTGAGGCGGTTCATCACCTCTATCAGCGCCCGGTTCATGTCAGTGCCGATGACAAATTCCAGGTTGATGTTACTCCTGCCATAATTTGCCGAAGACTGCATCTTGAGCAGCCCGGGAATGCTGCGCAACACGTCTTCCTGCGGCTCGATGATCTCCGACTCAACCTCGTTTGGAGCCGCTGCCCGCCAACTGGTCCAGACGGAAATCTCCGGGCGTGAAATATCAGGTGTCATCTGAATGGGAAGGCGAGTCAGACTCATCACGCCAAAGATGACGACCAGAATGCAGGCCACGACGACGGCCACAGGGTTGGAAAGTGAAATTTTTGTCAGTGTCACTATCTACCGCCCGAATCCAATTTCAGAGGGAGCGGCAAATTATAACGCGTCTTGACCAGGGTCAGGCACTTCGAAGATATTCTTGCCCCACTTTGATTCGATCCTTGTTAAATGCCAGCAATTGGATATGATGCCAATTGCCCTCAATACGCAAATGCATGGAATTTGACTACATCATCGTCGGAGCAGGATCCGCCGGCTGTGTGCTGGCCAACCGCCTGTGCGAAAACCCGAGCAATCAGGTCCTTTTGCTCGAGGCGGGCGGCAAGGACTGGCATCCTTTAATACACATGCCGGCCGGGCTGGCCAGGCTGACCGGACTTAAGCGGATTAACTGGTCTTACGAGACTGAACCGCAGCAAGCTCTGAATGACCGCCGCATGTACTGGCCGCGAGGCAAGGTGCTGGGTGGCTCCAGTTCCATCAATGCGATGTGCTACTGTCGCGGCCACAAGGAGGACTACGATTCCTGGGAACGCTCCGGGGCTGAAGGATGGCGATTTTCTGACGTTCTGCCTTTCTTCATAAAGTCCGAGGATCAGGAGAACGGCGCTTCCGAATACCACGGCGCCGGCGGGCCGCTCAGCGTCCAGAACCTGCGCCACAGCAATCCCCTGTCACAGGTATTTATTGATGCAGCCGAACAGGCAGGGCACCTATTGACAGACGATTTCAATGGGCCCCATCAGCGCGGCTTCGATTACTACCAGGTAACCCAAAAGGGTGGTAAACGCTGCAGCACGGCTGTGGCCTATCTCCGGCCGGCCTTGGGGCGGTCCAATTTGAAAGTTGTCACGCACGCCCATGCCGAGCGGATTATCCTGGACAATTCGAGGGCCAGTGGTGTGGAATTCAGCTGCAGGGGTAAAATTATTTCGGCTAATTCCGGCCGCGTGATCCTGGCGGGGGGCGCAATCAATTCACCACAGTTGTTGATGCTTTCCGGGATTGGGCCAGCCGACAGTCTGAAAAAACACGGTATCGACGTTCACCTTAACCTGCCAGGTGTAGGAAAGAATCTTCAGGATCACCTGGATATCTGTACTTTGGTTCATTGCAAAGAATCCATCACCTACGACCGGCTCAGCGAGCTTGCGGTAGGTTTGCGTTACCTGTTTGGGAAAAAAGGACCTGGCAGCTCCAATATTGCAGAGGCTGGAGGTTTCATCGTCAGCAGGCACGCCAGCGACGACCGCCCCGACATCCAGATGCACTTCGTGCCAGCCTTCCTGGACGACCATGGCAGGAATGTTCTGCCCGGCCACGGTATGACCATCCACGCCTGTGCACTGCGCCCCGAAAGCCGCGGTGAACTGACGTTGAAGTCGGCTGATCCCCAAGCCCCGCCAGCCATGCAACCCAATTACATGAGCAGTGAGTACGACTGCAGGATGATGCTCGAATGTGTACGGCTTTCGCGTGAAATTTTCGCCCAGACAGCGTTCAGCCCTTACGCCGGCGACGAGCTATTTCCCGGCCCGGCTGTGCAATCCGAAGAGGCCATTCTGGAATTTATCCGAAATAAATCAGAGAGCATCTATCACCCCATTGGTACTTGCAAAATGGGTACGGATGAAATGGCAGTTGTCGACCCCGCTCTCAACGTACGCGGGATCAAAGACCTGTCAGTGGTAGATGCGTCGATAATGCCTACGCTGGTTTCCGGAAACATCAACGCACCGACCATCATGGTCGCGGAAAAGTTTGCCGCGGAGCAGTAAGCAGGGGTAACGGCACGTGAATCAGATCGCAGCACACACGTAGCAGTTCCAGTTCCGTGGCGGCAAGAAGTCCGTCATAAAGAACGACGTCGACCATCGCCCTGACCAGTTTTTCTTTCTCACCCGATTTGAGCCGGTCGAGTTGCGGCAATGCCGCGTCCAATACAGAAGCCCAATCGTTCTTATCCGGGAAGGGCGTGTCTGTCTTCATTCCAAGTGTTTCCAGCCCGGCGACAAATGCAGCCCTGGCCTGCCCGGGTTCCTGTTGCCCGTGCCGGGCCAGAATGGCCAACACCCCAAGCGCTTCCCCGCGACAGGAGGAAATCATCTTACTGCCTGCAAGCTGAACCCGGTGTGGGTTATGTGACTCCCACAGGTGCATCGAGATCACACGGGCGAGCAGGTACTCGAATACGTCGACTCTTCCATCTGCATCAATAAGAGCCTTGACCGTGTCGAGCACCTTCGCAACGAAATCCGGTGGACGCCGTTTCAGGGCCGGGAACGCTACTTCGAGCAGGGGCAAGCGCTGTTCGGCAGAAACCAAACCACCGGCCTTGATCAGCGACCGAAGCTGTAACTCACTGTCTGCACCCATTTTTTGGGCAACAGCCAGCAATTGCTTGTCACGAACCTGCTCATCCGAATCCAGCAACGAGTAGAACAGCACTTCCGGCGCCCATTCTGTTGAATGCGCCGCCTGGGCGATATTGTCCGGAATAGAAGCGGTTATAGCAGCAGCCATCAGCATCCGGTCCCAGTCCGGGCTTCCAATCTGGTCAATGATGCGTCTGGCATCGAACATCCCATCCTTTGGCTCTGCTGCTTCACGTTGCTGCCGTTCTGCCTCATCCTGAGCCTTTAGCTGGTCCCCTTGAATCCTTGCCGCCAGGCGATCAAGCTCCTGCGGCTGAAATCCGGGGTCAACCCGGCTGATGCGATCGTTCAATGGCGGGTGGGTGGAAAACATCATCATTCTCCGGCCGTCACCGAACAGCATGTGGCTGATTTCTTCGGTATCCGCATTTAGGTAAGAGGCGTCACTGAATACCGCAATTTTTTTCAATGCTCCGCCGATGCCATCCGGGTCTCGGGTGAACTGGACGGCGGAAGCATCTGCCAGGTATTCCCGCTGCCGGGATACGGCCGCTTTGATCCAGCGGCCGAAAAAAAGACCAACGTAGCCAACAGCCATCAACCCGAATGCAAGCAACAAAACGACAGCGCCATTCTTGTCCCTGGATCGCCCAACAAAGTGTGAGTGAATCAGGATTCGGCGCCCGATCAGAGCGAGCAGCAGAATACCGAAAAGCGACCCCATCAGGCGGATGTTAATGCGCATGTCACCGTTCAGGATATGGCTGAATTCGTGTGCTATCACGCCCTGCAATTCGTTCCTGTTGAGCTTTTCCAGGGCGCCCCTGGTTACCGCGACCGCGGCATCAGATGGTGTGTAGCCCGCAGCAAACGCATTGATCCCCGACTCCTGCTCAAGCACATAGATCTCGGGAACGGGAACGCCGGAAGCCAGTGCAATCTCCTCAACTACGTTGCGCAAACGGCGTCTTTTTGCATCCCGGGTATCGGATTCAATCAACGTAGCACCCAATTGCCGCGCAACCTGGCCGCCGCCCGAACGCAGACTGGCAGTCTTGAACAGGCTGGCAAGGCCGATGACCGCTACACTGACAACCGCACCTCCAGCAAGTAATGGAATATTTGCTACGATCATTTCACCCGCCGAAAGAGGCGATTCCGCCGAATCGTAGCCGGTCACACCCAACACCAACAGAAGCATGAGGTCAATTGCCGCCACAATCGCCACTACGGCCAGGATAAATATAAAGATCAGCCGGCGGGATTGCTTTCGCGCCCGTTCCTGGTGCTCAAAAAAATTCAAAATTGAGTCTCGCTTCCCTCGGCAATTGCTCCCTGCATTGCTCTACCTCCTGCATGGCCCAGGCCAGCCTCTCGACCGGTTCCCGGTCTCACCTTCTCCTTGCAGTCGTGCTCCTGCAACTTCGTTGCAGAAGGCGGCTTCACTCGACAAACACAGTTTGACTGTCCCTCTGGCTGCGCCAACCGGGCCAGTAATTTATTCATCCTAAAAACTGACCTTTGGTACTTCGCGTTTGGCCTCGTCCTCGATTTCGAGCAACTCAGCAGCCTTGAAAGCGAACCATCCGGCGAAAAAGTTGTTAGGAAACGACTCGCGCAGGGTGTTGTAGTCCATCACCGAATCGTTATAGGCCTGGCGGGCGAAAGCCACTTTGTTTTCGGTCGTGGTGAGTTCCTCCGAAAGCTGCATCATGTTTTCGTTGGCTTTCAGATCGGGGTATGCCTCGGAAAGTGCAAAAAGCCGTCCCAGTGCGCCTGAAAGGCCCTGCTCAGCTTCTCCCAGCTTTTTCATGGCTTCGGGGTCGGACGGATCCGCCGCAGCGGCTTTCAGGCCGGTGACCGCAGTATTTCGCGCGTTGATTACCGCTTCCAGCGTTTCGCGTTCATGGCTCATGTAACCCTTGGCCGTTTCGACCAGGTTTGGAATCAGGTCGTGTCTGCGGGTCAACTGCACGTCGATTTGAGCGAACGCATTCTTGAAACGATTCCGCCCGGAAACCAGGCGATTGTAAATAGAAATGGCGAACAGAATGGCGCCAGCGAGGATGATAAGGATAATCCATTCCATTTTGCTTCTCCCAGGTGATCAATACGGCAAAGTGTAACAAATCACCGGTGCTTAGCGCGGGTGACGTTAGTCATACTTCCCGCTTACCGGCATTAGCCTTTGGGTTGGGACATTTCTTTCTCGATTCTTGCCCAGGAATCCCGCAGCGAGACGATTCGGTTCAGGACGGGCGCGCCGGGCTTGGAATCGACATTGTCGTGGCAAAAGTAACCCGTTCGTTCGAACTGGTAGAAATCACCCGCCTCACCCTCTGCCACAGAAGCTTCCACGATCGCATTCTGAATCACATCCAGTGAATGTGGATTGAGAAACTCCCGGTAATCACGATCTTTTTCTCCCAGGGGATTTGGCACGGTAAACAGGCGGTCGCAAAGACGAACCTCGGCCGTCCTGCCGTGCTCAGCAGATACCCAGTGGATGGTACCCTTGACCTTGCGCGACGCACCCGGCAATCCGGAGCGGGTCTCCGGGTCGAATCGGCAGTGCAGCTCAACCACCTCACCCTGAACATTCTTAATAACGTCTGTGCATTCCACGATAAAAGCGTTGCGTAGACGGACTTCACCTCCGGGCTTAAGCCGGAAGAATTTTCGAGGAGGCTCTTCCATGAAATCACCACGCTCGATCCATATTTCCCGGGTCAGGGCCACCTGCCGGGATCCCATCTCCTCGTTTTGAGGGTGAAGCGGCGCTTGGAGCCACTCGGTCTCGCCTTCCGGGAAATTGGTTAATACAACTTTCAGGGGATTCAGAACAGCCATGGTCCGCGGCGCCTTGACATTGAGGTCGTTACGAACTGCGTTTTCCAGAACGCCCATCGAAATAATGCTCTCTGATTTTGAGACTCCCATTTCGGTCCAGAACGAGCGAATTGCCTGCGGGGTAAATCCTCGCCGGCGGAGACCGGCCAAGGTCGGCATACGGGGATCGTCCCAGCCACTGACGTGTCCATCTTCGACCAATTCGCGCAAACGGCGTTTGCTCATCACTGTGTAATCAATGTTGCCGCGTGCGAATTCAATCTGGCGCGGATGGCAGGGAGCGGGAATATTGTCCAGAAACCAATCGTACAGTGGCCGGTGGTCTTCAAATTCCAGGGTACACAGGGAGTGCGTGATGCCCTCGATGGCGTCTGAAATGCCATGTGCCCAATCGTACATCGGGTAAATATGCCATTCATCGCCAGTGCGGTGATGGGAAGCGTTACGAATCCTGTAGATAACCGGATCACGCATATTGATGTTGGGTGAACTCATGTCGATCTTTGCGCGCAAAGCCAGTTTTCCGTCTTCGAATTCACCGGCCTTCATCCGCTCGAACAGGTTGATGTTCTCCTCAATGGGACGGTCTCTAAAGGGGCTGTCTTTGCCCGCCTCTGTCAGGGTGCCGCGGTATTTACGCATCTCCTCGGCGTCCAGTTCCTCTACATAGGCTTTTCCGCTCCTGATCAAATGCAAGGCGTACTCGTAAAGCTGATGGAAATAATCCGATGCATGGAGCATCTCATCCCACTCGAACCCCAACCAGCGAACATCCTCCATGATGGCCAGCATGAAGTCCTCATTCTCTTTCAGAGGGTTCGTGTCATCGAAACGCAAATTGGTCCGGCCACCGAATTCCGCGGCTACGCCGAAGTTCAGGCAAATCGACTTGGCGTGTCCAATATGCAGGTGACCATTGGGCTCCGGTGGAAAACGGGTGACAATTTTGCCATGCTTTCCGGTTTCCAGGTTCTGCAGGATTATATTTCTGATGAAATTGGTCGGGGTGGCCACGTTTTCATTGCTCATTTCAAATTTGAAGCGTTGAATTCTACCGTATTCAGCCTGCAAGTCACCACGAAGTAGCTAAAATCCTGAGAGTGTCTATACTTTGAATGCTGGACGGACATGGCCGACAAAGATCCCTCGTTCTACGATATTATGGGTGAGGCCCTTGGCGGTACGGAAGAATTCGACGCTTTCATGGCTGACTGGGGCTCTACATTCAAGTCTGGACAGAACTGGACTGTTCGCCGGATGCCGGAGGCCAGTGACTACGGCAACTGAACATCTTGGAAATTACCGACCCCGGCTCAGGCCGGGGTGTTTTTCCGGTTCGACATGCGATGAATCACCATAACCAGAATAAAACCTGCGATCAGCAACGCGCCTGATGCAACAACGGTAAAATCCAGTGCGCCGGGCCATATCGGGCTGGAGCCCACCAGCCTTTCCTTCTCTCGAACCGTCTCATAAATACGTTCCTGGAACGGCCAGATCATCCACAGGGAGCCGATCAGGATTCCCTTGATCACCAGCAGTGTTGCCTGGTGATAGCGCCCTAACAGCCAGACGATGGCGCGCGAGAAAACAATCAGCCCTGACAGGGCGCCGCAGCCGAATGCCAGGATCACGGCAAAATCAAATGCTCCAAGCGCGTTGATGATGTAAGCGTACTTGCCGAGTATCAGCAGAATGAAAGAGCCGGAGATGCCGGGAAGTAACATGGCGCTTATGGCGATAAACCCGCATAGAAAAATGAACCAGGCCGCAGTGGGTGTTTCAACCGGCACCAGGTTAACGACGGTGAAACCAAGCAACACACCGATGATGGTGATGATGATCTCATTGGCGCCATATTTTTCTACCTCACCCATCAGGATGACAATTGAGGCAAGTATCAAGCCAAAGAACAAACCATAGATGAGTTCAGGATGGGTGATGATCAGGGTGGGCAGCGCAATGACCCTGGTGAAAAAAACGATTGCGAAGATAATGCCAAAACCCAGGGGAATTAGAAATAGCAGGTCATTTTTCGCAAGCGCCGCTGAAATCTGAAAGCGGAATATACTTTCCAGCCAGGACTTGTCAAAGGAGCGAATGGCATTTAGCAACCGCTCATAAATACCCAGGATCAAGGCCATGGTGCCACCACTGACGCCTGGAATAATATCCGCGCTGCCCATGCAAAAACCTTTCAGGGCATAGCTCGGGGAATTTGCCAGCTCTATGCGCGCCTTTGCCGCGTCCCCGGCAATGAAAACGAGCAGTTTTTCCAGGAGGGTATTTGATTTGCTATTAATGCTTATGTCTCACAGTTTTTCGGCAGGTCGGAACATCATGAACAATAAGGCCGCATAAAAAAAGCCCCGAATATAATTCGGGGCTAGAAAAGCGCATCGCAATAGGCATAGAAGTGTGGGGACTGCCTGTCTTGAGGGGCGACGCGCTAGGCACAGTCAACTTACAGCCTTAGCATAACGATTAGGTGTTAAGAAAATGTGAATTGATCGTTTCGAAATCGTGATATTTGGCCTTAACAGACCTAAAAATACTTTCAGGCAACCTGGTGGCGCCGTTTCTTGAGGTTAACCAGGAGAATCGAAATTGCCGCTGGGGTCATTCCGGGAATTCTGGAGGCCTGGCCGATCGTGTCCGGCCTGGTCCGTTTCAATTTCTCCCTTACTTCAGTAGAGAGTCCGCGCACCAGTTCGTAATCAAAATCTTCAGCGATGGACAGGTTCTCGTGCCGCCGGCGGCGCTCAATATCGTCTTTCTGGCGATCAAGATAGCCAGCATAACGCACCTGGATCTCGATCTGCTCTGCAACCCTTGGGTCCGTGGTGCCGGGGCCGATACCATCTACAGACACCAGTTTACGGTAGTCCATTTCCGGTCGTTTCAGCAAATCCAGCGCCCGGCTCTCCTTACTCACCTCAATACCGTGGATGGCCTCGAGCGATAGGGCCAAACTATTACCCGGCGCCACCCAAATATCGTGGAGTCTCTGACGTTCAAGTTCGATGTTATCGCGCTTGGCACAAAAGGCGGCCCATCGATTGTCGTCAACCAGCCGCAGTTCACGGCCTTTTTCAGTCAGGCGCAGGTCTGCGTTATCTTCACGTAGCTGTAAACGGTATTCCGCCCGGCTGGTAAACATGCGATAGGGCTCCAGCGTACCCTGGGTGACCAGGTCATCAATCATTACGCCCATGTACGAATCATCACGTCTTGGAGCCCACATCGACTCCCCGCGTGTCAATCGCCCTGCATTGATTCCTGCAACCAGGCCCTGAGCAGCCGCTTCCTCGTAGCCCGTTGTGCCATTGATCTGGCCGGCAAAAAACAGACCCGGCACGTGCTTGGTTTCAAGATAGGCGTGGAGCTCGCGCGGATCGAAGAAGTCGTACTCTATTGCATACCCCGGGCGAGTAATATGGGCCGTTTCGAAGCCGCGTATTGAATGCACAAACTCAAGCTGCACTTCGAAGGGCAGACTGGTGGATATGCCATTGGGGTATAGCTCGCGTGTATTCAATCCTTCGGGTTCAACAAAAATCTGGTGGCTGTTGCGCTCGGCGAAACGGACTACTTTGTCTTCGATGGAAGGACAGTACCGGGGCCCCACGCCCTCAATGGTCCCGGAAAACATCGGCGAACGATGCAGGCCCTCGCGGATAATGTCATGGGTCTGCTCCGATGTATGCGTAATCCAGCAACACACTTGTTCAGGGTGATTCTCCTCGCTGCCCACATAGGAAAAGACCGGGACGGGAAAGTCACCCGGTTGCTCCTGCATTACGCTGAAATCAACCGTCTTGCCGTCGATACGCGGTGGTGTACCGGTTTTCAGACGGGACGCTTTGAATGGCATTTCCCGCAACCGTGCCGCCAGAATATTGGACGGTGGATCGCCGGCCCGCCCGCCTTCGAATTGCTCCTCGCCCACATGGATTTTGCCACCCAGAAAAGTGCCGGTTGTCAATACGACCGCGGCCGAGTGAAACTCAAGGCCTGCCGCCGTACGGCAGCCTGCGATGCGGTCACCATCCATCAGAAGATCATCGACGGCTGCCTGGAAAATCGACAGGTTTTCCTGCTGCTCAACGGTTTTGCGGATAAAAGCCCGGTAGAGATTTCGATCACACTGAGCGCGCGTTGCCCGGACTGCAGGTCCCTTGCTGGAATTTAGTATTCTGAACTGAATGCCAGCAGCATCAGCGGCATGGGCCATCACTCCACCCATTGCGTCGACTTCTTTCACCAGGTGACCTTTCCCGATTCCGCCGATTGCCGGATTACAGCTCATCTGACCGATGGTCTCGATGCTGTGCGTCACCAGCAATGTGCGCGCACCGCTCCGGGCGGAAGCGAGCGCGGCCTCGGTACCGGCATGGCCACCGCCGATCACAATGACATCGAATGTTTCAGAATACCGCATCGTCTGATCGAAGAGTCCGGGCCGATCCTAGTGCTTGTCCAGCGCCAGGGGCCGGCTGGAAATATTCGTGCTGCGAGAGACCGCAACAGGGCTGATTGAAGCCCGGCTGAACCCCGTAGAGTGGATTGAACTTCTATGCAAGGCAGGCACGGGAGACTGCGCCCGAGAGCGGGCGTATATCGGAACTGAGTGACTTGTGACGCTCATTATTTGTGCCGCCTCTCGACCGTCCATGAGACCGCGATGCCGCTGATGCCGGCTGTTCCAATACAGCTGGCGTGTAAAGGCATAGTGCTCCCTGTAATATCCGTCATAAGGGTAGTAATAACCCGGGGGATACCAGACAGAAAAATAGTGTGGGTAAAAATACGGGCTGTAATAAGCAAATGTCTGGGGCGGATAGCCGTTCACCCACCAGGGGTACAAGCCGATGTGGGTGAGCGTCATTGAGCGTGAACCAAGATAGGGTCCATAGCTGGCGCGTTCAGCAAGGTAATAGCCTCCGCCACCGGAATCATAAACCGGTTGGTAAGCGCTGGCGCAACTCGCTACAAGAGCCGACAGTAAAATTGGAATCAGCATTTTCATACCTCCGGGATAATAACACGCGGTGGGTAAACCAATGCTGCGAACCCCGAGGGGTAAAAAAAGATAAAATGTGATCCGGGGCCGGTGTGCATGGAGAAACAGCTAGTGGCAGAAAACATTTACGAGTTGCAGGGTTACCTGATTGTGCTGGACAAGGTGGTCTTCCTGACCCGGGTTTTCGAGGCAGAAGAAGGCGAGGGCTTCCAGTTCAATATCCGTTTCTCCGGCGATCTGAGACTTGCGCCGAAATATGCAACACGCCACGAAGCTGATTTGCAACGCGGCTTACTGATCAAGGCCCTGAGCGAAACCTGATTCCGGGCCTGCCACCCATGAAAGCCACCGCCAATACTTACTGGATAAGCCTGGCGCCAGCCTGGCCCATCGCGAATATGACAACCTCCAGCCAGGCAGGAATTCGAGGGTCCAGGTCCTGCGCGAAATCGTTATCGAATTCATCGGTCTTGTGGGGCTTGCCATACTCTTTCCAGCTGACCACCAAGGCATTACCGGCATAATTTACTGCTTCAAAACCGATCCGGCAGTCTGACCGGGGCATGATATTTCCACAACCTGCGAACGCCCCGGATTCCGCAACAGTGATCATCACATCTGTAACCGGAAACAGCAATTCGTTCCGGATCACAATGCCTTCGATGAGGATGGATGAGGGTTCGGCCTTTTCTGCTTGGCTACTCGTGGTAGCGCATGCCTGGATAAAGCTCGCACAAAGACAGAACGTCAATACCCATGGAGCCGAAGGCGACCCGCCGGTACCGGTTGGATAAGTCGAGCGAAGCGAGCGGCACCAGAGGTACCGAGCGCCCATTTTATGCAGTCGAGCGCAGCCGCCTTTCGCCGCAGGCGGGAGCAGGGAAGCGAGACTCCTTAATTGCCGTAATCGCACTCTTCTACACTCCGCGGATCGCAACAACTCAACGTTGACGAGCAGCAGGGTCCCATGACGCCTCCCCCTGCATCCGGTTTTCCAGCTGCACCATCAGTTCCTGATTAATCCGAAAAAGGGACATATTAGGCCGATCGAGGTCTGTAATCAGGGTCATTACGGCGGCAAAAGTTATCGCCAGTGTCCAGGTGGCCAGGCCGCTGCGGGTGCCTGTCAGTCCGGCCTGATAGCCCATCACGACCATCGATAGCAGTGACATCAGGAACAACGTCATCCAAATGACCGGAGATATGCGGTTGAATAAAGTCGCCTGCAACCTGGCGTCATGGGCACTGATCATGGCCAGCACTGACTGGGCAAAAATCCCCGTGTCTTCGCCATCGCCCGCTCCCTCCATCGAAGACTCTGCAATCGACCAAAGCTGGTCATGCATCCGCTCCGATTCTCGAACCATTTCTATCAAAGCATCCATATCCGCGGTCTTCGCCACGCGGCTTATTTCCAGTCTCAGCCTGACGAAATTCAAGAGCACCGCTTTGGCTTCACTTCTCGCATCCTTCGGAATCAGGTCTGCACCGCGAAAAGCAGAGTCGATGGCGCTGATCTCCAACATGTAGGCACGGGTCCGTTCTTCGAAATGCTGCTGTGCCGAATTGAAGCTGAAGGCCAACATGAATGCCAGAAGCCCGAGCGAGGCACCCATAATGGCGCGCACCTGCGCCATTTGGGCCTTGTGTGGTGTGCTTGTCCTGCTTTTTCCGTAACGGAACCCCAACTCGATGAAAATGACCTGGACCAGTACAGCCAACGCTGCCAGCAGGAAAATGGGAATCTGGTCCAATGGATTCATGACTGCATACCCATTAATTCCATACCAAGAGCACTGTTGATTATTTCAGAAACATCCGGAGACAGACCATCGACCGAAGCAATCCTGTTCAATTCGGCTTTCATCAGACCCCGGCGCTGGTCGTCGTAACGCGTCCAGGAATTAAAGGCTCCCGCCATCCGGGCCGCAACTTGCGGATTCAGCGCATCAAGTGCTATCACCTGGTCTGCATGCAAACGATAACCCGACCCGCCGGCGGTATGGAAACCGGTAGGGTTCATCATTGAGAAAACGCCGATCAACGATCGCACTTTGTTGGGATTTGCAATGCTGAAACCAGGGTGATCGAGTAGCTTTCGTACCCGTTCCGCAGTGTGCTTTCCGGGAATACAAGCCTGGATTGAGAACCACTTGTCCATCACCAGGGCATCATCGCGCCACTGCCCTTCAAACTCCAACAGCGCCTCATTGGCAACTGCCGCTTCAACCCATACAAGGCCTTGCAGTGCAGACAGGGTGTCGGTCATGTTGTTGCTGGATTTAAGTTGCGCTGCAGCCAAGGAAGCACCCGAAGCAGTCTCAAGGAGATACGAAAGGCAGACGTTTCGCAGGCTGCGGCGAGCCATCGAAGCCGGAGACTTGCTATACGGCCCATCGTCGCTCATCGACTCATAGCGGCCGGTGAACTCATCCCGCAGTGCATTGGCCAGTCCGGATTTGACGTATTTCCGCGCAGCATGGATACCATCCACGTCGACTACGTCCATCTGCTCGGCGAGGTACGCTTCGCCAGGCAAGGAAAGTGCCTCGGCAACCAGCGCCGGATCGGAAACCAGGTCGGTGAGCAGCATGCGAAATGCGGCAACGAGTTCTGGACTCAGGGTCGGATCAGAGCCTCCAGCCAGGCTTTCAACTATGCTCAGAATTTGTCGTTGAGCAAGCAGTTGGGCCGCTTCCCAGCGAACAAAGGCATTGCTGTCGTGAGCCATCAAGACAGCCAACTCCGAAGTCGAATATGGATATTCAAGCTTCACCGGTGCCGAAAACTCTCTTAGAAGAGAGGGTATTGGTTGCTCACTAATGTCTTCGAAAACAAAACTCTGTTGTTCTTCTTCCAGCATCAACACGCGCGAAGTTCCAGACGGCGAATCCTCACCTGACAAGCGCAACGGGAACTCCGTGCCATCCCTGGAAATTAATCCCATAGCCACCGGAATGACAAGGGTCTGTTTCTCCGCCTGGCCATGAGTAGGGGGCGTTCTTTGTGATAGATACAAAGTGAACGTTCTCGCGCTCTCATCGTAACTTCCACTGGCCCTTAATTCAGGTGTTCCAGACTGGCTGTACCAGCGTCCGAATTTCTTCAGATCGGCAGCATTTGCATCAGCCATTGCGCCCAGGAAATCATCACAGGTCACCGCCATCCCGTCATGGCGTTCAAAATATAGCTTCATGCCTTTCTGGAAACCGTCTTCGCCCAGCAGGGTATGGTACATACGGATTATTTCTGACCCTTTCTGATACACAGTCATAGTGTAAAAATTATTGATTTCAATATATTTATCAGGTCGGATTGGATGCGACATCGGGCCCGCGTCCTCGGGAAACTGCTTGCCTCTCAATTGCCGCACATCCCGGATTCGCTTAACTGCCCGTGACTGCATGTCGGATGAGAATTCCTGGTCACGGAACACCGTCAACCCTTCTTTCAGAGTCAGCTGAAACCAGTCCTGACAGGTAACACGGTTTCCTGTCCAATTGTGGAAATACTCATGCCCGATTACGCCCTCAATACCCTGGTAGTCGAAGTCGGTGGCCGTATCCGGTCTCGCCAGCACGTACTTGGAATTAAAAATATTGAGCGACTTGTTTTCCATCGCCCCCATGTTGAAGTCATTGGTGGCGACGATGTGGTAGATATCGAGGTCATACTCAAGGCCGAAACGATTTTCATCCCACTTCATGGCATTGACAAGCGATTCCATAGCATGATCGCAGCGATCGATATTTTCATGTTCCACATAAACGCGCAGCGTTACATCGCGTCCACTGCTCGTTTGAAAATGGTCTTCGATGCAGGCCAGGTCTCCCGCCACCAGAGCGAACAGGTAGGCCGGCTTCGCGAATGGATCATCCCAGCAAATCCAGTGCCGGCCATCAGCGAACTCACCGGAATCAACGGCATTACCGTTTGAAAGAAGAACCGGATAGCGTTGTTTGTCAGCGACAACAGTGACTTCAAAACGGGTCATTACGTCGGGCCGGTCCGGAAAATAGGTGATTTTTCGGAAGCCTTCAGCTTCGCACTGGGTGAGCATGAAATCTCCGGACGGATAGAGCCCCACCAGTGTTGTGTTCTCTTGTGGCCTGATCAGCACTTCGATCTCCAGGCTGAAACTCTCTGGAACTTTGTGGATAAACAACTTATCCTCATTGTGGGTATATTCTCTGTCTCCCAGCTTCCGGCCATCCATTGTTACGGAAATCAGTTCCATATCCTGACCGTCCAGCTCTATGTCGGCAGCTGAAGTGACAGCTTCGTTCCTGCTGAATTTGAATTTCGAGAAAACCCGCGTGGAATCATCACCGATGTCGAAGCGGAGAATCACGCACTCCAGTATCCAGGGATATGGGGTATATTCTTCGCGATATACCGCTTTCCCAGCGTCGCCTTTTTTCATAGTATTTCCTTGAATAGGGGCATTATTATAGGCCCAAGCAAATCAAGAGTCTGCAGAAATGAACACAGGCATCGAAGCTCAAATTCCCGATATAAGCGACGTCCACCTGGCACACGCCCGAATACGTCAACAACTACGGATCACACCGGTACTCAGTGACCCGCTCCTGGATGAGGCAATGCGTTGCAGGCTGTATTGCAAATGTGAAAATCTGCAGCGCACCGGAGCTTTCAAGTTCCGGGGAGCCTGTAATGCCATTGCGTCCCTGAGGGAAGATGGCATTGCAGGTGATGTTGCCACTCACTCTTCCGGCAACCATGGTGCTGCATTGGCGCTGGCGGCTCATCTCGATGGCAGAACCGCACATGTCGTAATGCCCGAGGATTCTTCCAGAATGAAAATCGAAGCCGTGAAAAAATACGGTGGCCAGGTTCATTTTTGCGCCCCCACGAACGACTCGCGGGCAGAAGAGTTGCAAAAATTGGTACAGGCGGGACTGCTACCGATTCACCCTTACGACGACGCCCGTATCATTGCCGGACAGGGAACTTCGGCGCTGGAGCTGGAACAGGAAGTACCCACACTTGACCAGGTCATCACACCGTTGGGTGGTGGTGGCCTGGTCAGCGGCACAGCTATTGTGGCCAGGGACTGGGGCGTCGATGTTTTCTGCGTAGAGCCCGAAGGTGCAGCAGACACTGTTGCCAGCCTGCAACAGGGGGAAATTATTAAACGCTTTACACCTGATACGATTGCTGACGGTCTCAGGGCAATTGTGGGTGTCCGCAATTTCCTGGTCATCAGGAATGAAGTCAGCCGCGTTTTAACGGTCAGTGACAATGATATTCGCGATTCAATGATCTTGTTCTGGCAGAAACTGAAAATGCTGATTGAGCCTTCCGCAGCAACGGTCATTGCGGCTGTCCGGAACCACCCGGAAATATTCGAAGGTAAAAAAGTCGGTGCTGTGATCAGTGGTGGAAACATTCACCCCGCCGATTGGCTGACGCTGACTCGGCCTGCAACGCGGTGACAACCGGTAAGTGCTGACAGGCCCTAGCCCAGGGACTGTATGAAGATGTGCGCAGAGATTTGCGGCATTAGCCACCAGGTCCTGCTGCCCTGACAACAATTCGACAGACTGTGCGGTCAGCTGCTCCAGGCCAGATTCTATCGGGATTGTATCCAGCTCAGTCATCAACTAATCCTTTGTTTTTTCGGATCAGGAGCAAGCGATTATTGGCCGGAAGCCGGAACTGGCGCTCCAACTTCATTTGATGTTCGCGGGCTAACATGTCAAGTGCCTCAAGATCACGAATACCCATGGCAGGGTCACGCAAGCGCAAGCTGCGGTCAAATTCCTGGTTACTTGGTGATGTAAATCGCCCTGCCTCGTTAAATGGTCCGTAAAGGCAGAAAGGCCCACCGGGTCGCACACATCTGCCGACACCTTCAAACATCGCACAGACAGACTCCCAGTTCATGATGTGCGCCGTATTGGACGAATATACAGCGTCGAATTTTTGCCCGGGCCATGCTTGCATGACATCCAGTTCTACCACCGGGAGAATATTGGGGCTGCCTTCCCGACTGATCCTTGCAGAAAGCCCCTCGAGATATTCCAACTGGTCGGACGGCTGCCAGCTTAATTCCGGAAATGACCTTGCAAAGCATATCGCGTGTTGCCCAGTGCAGGAGCCAATCTCCAGGACCAGCCCCGTGCTTGGAAAAACCTGATCAAGTGCTTCAAGGATGGGTCCCTTGTTGCGCTCACAGGCCTCGGAGAATGGCAAGCCGGGCATCATGGGCCCAGGGCGATAGTAAACGCCCGGGCATTGCCCGGGCGTTTCAAACATTTGTCTGCTTTGTTGCTCAGAGAACCGGTCGGTCTTCTACAATACTCGGAGTTATGAAGATCAGCAGTTCACGCTTCCTGGATTCGTTGGCCCGGCGGCGGAACAAGGCGCCGACACCCGGGATATCGCCCAGCCAGGGTACCTTCTCTTCTTTCGATGCGGTTTCATCCTGGAAGATTCCGCCAAGCACCACAGTATCACCGTTGGCGACCAGTACCTGGGTTTTCATTTCACGCGTATCGATTGACGGTACCGACCCCCCGCGGGATGTCTGGTAAATTTCACCGACTGTATCCTGCTTGATTGAAAGATCCATCTGCACACGGTTGTCAGGAGTAATCAGGGGTGTCACCTTCAATTCCAGGACAGCTTCTTTGAATTGCACAGCTGTTGCACCGGAAGAGGTCGCCTGCTCGTATGGAATTTCAACGCCTTGTTGAATGAATGCTTCCGCCTGGTTGGCAGTAACGATCCGGGGGGTTGAAATTCCATACGAGCAGGCGACCTCTTCCGGTGCAACAGCTGTGCAATTTAAAGAAGCTGTCCTGGAATTGAAGGTGACACCCCTGATTACTCCTGACAACCGTATACAGATGGATCTTGCAATCAAGCAGGATACAGTCGGTGAGATTTATCAGACATCCCGCGGGGGGTCGGTACCGTCAATCGATACGC
>PVMS01144820.1_pt1 | contig 21477 bp, 24 predicted proteins | sample 1853461 | NCBI WGS metagenome assembly PVMS01 (sample SAMN08582032, study PRJNA380276) | Marine sediment metagenome, whole genome shotgun sequencing project. | isolation source: ocean sediment barecode stripped | collected 2017 | reverse complement strand
TTTTTTTTTTTTTTTTCTTAATTAATTATTGATGCTTTATTATGTTTAAGTAACTGTTTTTAATATTTTTTCTCATATTTTTTTTTTTTTTTTTTTTTTTTTTGGTTACTTGGATTTACAACTGAAATTTTAAAAGTGGATTTGTGAGTGTTATTTTTATTTTTTAACCAAGTTGTTTATATACTAATATGAAAATTATTTTTTAGAAATTTATTACAAAAGATAAAACGGGAATTTATAGAACTGAAAAAAATGAGTGACAAATCGAATATTGAGGAGCAGCTTATAAAACCGATATCTCATTCAGAGAATCTCTCCCGGCATGATTTGATGGTGACAAATATGGAAATAGCAATTCACAATGACCGTGTATTGTATTTGCATCAAGCCGCCGAAAAGAAAGGCGCCCCGCTCACAGAACAAGAAACTATTGATTTACTCAGTAAACATTTACAGAAATACGAGGCAACTAGTGCATATATTTCTGCTCATAATATATCTGGTGTGAAATTCACCACTTGAAAAAAATAGACAACTCAAAGAGCCTCGACAACAACAAATGATGGAGTTGTGATAATAGTTCCCTTAAACATACAAACACCCAAATAAAATGTGTTGCTGAAAATAGTTTTTTTATTTTGTTTTGTTTTACGTTCTGCAAGAAAGATTCTTCACTTTCTGTTATCTCGCGTCTTGGCAATATATCGAAAAATGGGTTCATCATTTTCTTGCTTAATTTCCTTTGCAAAGGAGGTGTGGATTTTTATTTCTTAAAAAAATGAGAATGCAAGAAAAATATCTAGAGTATTCTATAAAAACAATACTTTATCTTTAATATGGCTTTAGTTAATAATGATGGATGCCCGATTCAAATCCCGATCGGGTCGAACGGTGGATCTTTCTTCGGCACCAATCCGGGTTTACCTTTTCCAGACAGAGAATTATCCCAATTGAGCGGAAATGATTTATTGGATGGACAAATAATTGTAGAATTGTCTGCCACTCGCTGTTTGAGTGGCCTCTCTTTCGACACCCTCCTGGACCGACTTGAGAACAATTATCCTGAATCTCTCTGGACTTCAGCGCTTCTCCAACAGAGATTGACGCTTGGACGCCGCCAAGGACGATTTTGTTTGGCAGGAAACAATACATGGGTGCTTCGAAATGATATGGTAACACTTAATTACAACAATCAGAAATTTCAAGGTCTCACATCCAATATTGTGCGCGTGCCCATTTGCCAAACAACCGTGGCAGATACTTTCACCGGAGTTTATCAAGGAAATCTACCGATTTGTGGAAATGCTGTGTGTGGTGTGCCTCAATTGACCGGACTTTTACCTCCAAACGTACTCGCAAATTTACGAGCTCGCTTTGGATAAAAGAAGGAAAAAAATAAATTTTTTGTTTTCCCTTAAGAAGGGAAGCAAATTTTCTCTTCCTTTTCTGAGTTCTCACATTTTTCGGTATGTTATGTTGTTGGGTTTGCCATCAAGTCCGTTCGTAAAGAAATGAAAAAAGATTTTTAACATATTTAAATCTGGGTCGCTACAAAAAAATTTACTCGTAAAAATAAAATTTTATTTTAAAAATTTTACTTTACTTAACGTATAACAAAGAATGACGTCATTGTTTACGCCCTAGGGGATGGATATGCTCGAGAGAATTATTTCCTAGAAAAAGATATTTTCGACGTTTCATTGACACAAAATGGATTCACGAAAAAGAAAAAGAATATATGCAATGGAAATGGCTGAGAATACCCTTTCTGATAAAGGGATAACCGTGACCATACACGATAAACCAGTGAGTGTGGTTTTTAATCCCACAATCCAGGTTTTTTTGGCATTTTAATTTAATATGGCATTTTAATTCTGTTGAAATATATTCTTTCAAGGAAAAAAATGTTCTTTTGGGCATCGCCTATCCTCCCTTCCAAGATTGGTTAGCTTCCATCAACGCCGATAAAAGATTCGAGGTAGCCAAGATCGAATTTCAGGTTGGCCTCTTCTTTTGTGAAGCAAAAAATTTTTAGGGTTTAGGGTTAGAATTCTCATTTAAATTTAAATTTAAATTTTTATTTCCTCCAGGGGATCGATATGTTTGGACCGAGAGTTGGGTTTATCAAGTTTAAAGCAGACATTGCAGCCAAAGGCGGTGGGTTTATTCCGGGAATTGTTTTCATGCGTGGCGGGGCAGTGACAATATTGGTCATCTTACGATGTAAATGTGAGGAGTTTGGCATTATCACCTTGCAACCTCGCGTCCCTGCCGGGAAGTTCTCTTTCCCGGAGTTGCCTGCTGGGATGCTCGATGGGAGTGGCAATTTTAGTGGAGTAGCTGCTTCCGAGTTGAGGGTTTGGTTTTGTTATCTTCTCTTTTCACGAGACGTGTCAATTTTTCTTTTTATAAAGAGAAGAAAATAGGAAGAAACGGGAATTATCATCTCAACTGAGAAGCTCATTGATATGACTGACATGGTGTATGGAGATTCTGAGTATAAGGGGGTATACCCATCTGCGGGTGGATGTGATGAGTTCATTCGTATCTTTCTTTACAGGAAAGAGGTCACCTCGGAGGAGCTTGCTTCCTTCCAGGGGAGGCTCACTGGAGATTTCCAAAGTGGGGAAAAAATCACCCTCAAAATCGTTCCTTTGGCAGATCTTTACAAGCATGCTCCTGACGTGAAGGTATTTGCCTTTCTTTGTCTTTTCTTTTCTTTTCTTTTCTTTTTTGGATTTGGATAATATGAAATTGAGCTCCTTTCATAGGCTTTGAGTGCTCTCTGTTTGATGAAAATTCTTCGTGAAGAAGGAAAAATTCCTGCTTGAGAGCACAATGATCTCCAGACCCCCTCCGTTATAATTTATTTTACCACTGTGAAATCGGTTGAAAAAAAATAAAAATTTATAGACGATCTTCTGTTAATATCTTGCAGTCTGCTTTTTTTTAGTAAAAAGAAAATCGGTGCAAAACCATATTATATTCTGAATATCCAAAATCCATTAAAAAATTTCAGACTCGTTCATCAGTATTTCCTCTATAAAAATCTCTAACATTGCACAAAAACAAAAATGTCGGTTGTCGAGAAAGAATATGCATCCACAGTCCTCGTTTTCGAAAATCGATTGGCATCCTCTGATCGGAAGATCGTGCACGATAATCTACGTCGCCTAGATCAATACATGAAGAAACACGGGGGTTCCACTGAATTCTTGGATGTATTGACTGCGAACGAAACGATTTTGAGTGCTGTGGTGCATGGGATGAATATGTCTGAGATGGATGATGAAATGTCGTCTGGAAAATCCCCGCGATATGCTTGCGTTGACATAATATTAAACGTTTGTGGTGGTTTATCGAAACATACTCAAGCGGCTATAACTGCAGGGGCGCTGCCCGTTTTGATATCGATCGCTGGTCACGAAACCGCGACCAAACCAGACTCTTTGAGCGAATCGGCAATGTGGGCTTTGGGAAATCTATGTGATTCGGTTGCTCATTGCGAAATGGCCATGGAATACGGAATGAAAGATGTTCTCCTTCGTGCCATACAAGAACCGCAGCATGCTTCCATGTTCGAACAGGCTTTGTTTGCGTGGAATTGTGCCATTTATTATCTACGTGAGCCTTCGGACGGATTGGCGGATATTCATTTATTATTGTTGAAACTTTTCTTGTCCCATTTCGATTCTTCTCATGTTCATTCTCCTTTGTCCAAATCAAAAGGACATGAAGATCCCGCGCAACAAAAATGTCGACCAAATATTGCCGATATCCTCGAGGGGCTCTACAAGTACATCTATTCTAGTGATGTCCCAGTTTCACGAATCGAAAGTATGATGAATCTTCCGGTTGCACCCGGCTTGATTTATCTTTTGAAAGAATGCCAATATTGTACCAAACCGATGGAGGTTATGGGCAGAACCATCGCTGTCATCCATAGATTATTCGGAAATTTCGAGGGGGGGTTACAATATCGGTGGGTGTTTTATAATTTGGACGTGATACCTCTGATATCGAAAAATCTGCAAAAATTAGAAGTAGTAGATGTCAAAACGCAAAAATGTTGTGTATCTATTTTGTCCCACTTTTTTAAGGATTGTTCTTGTTCGGATGTCCCACGACTTGACAAGTTGGTGGATTCTAAACTCATTTGGCGCCTGATCGTTCTTTATGTGACCAGTGACGACTCGGTTTTATGCCGGGAAATCTTCGATTGTTTTGTCGATATGCTCCGAATTTTGAAAATCGATAGGATCATGGTGCAAAGCCATTCGTATCTGTTGAAAATATTGATCGAACAAGGGTTGTCCCTCAATCGCTCGAAAGTTGAAGTGCAGGAAACTATCGACCATATCATAGCACTCCTCGCGACGCCAGACTGTTCGTTAGACCAGGGCTCCATGATGATGAAATGGTACGGAGGTTACCAAAAGATGGCCGAAACGATAGTCCACCACGAACTGGAAGAGAGCTATCCGGATTTCGCAAAAATGTGCATTCCACCTAGTCGCGAGTCTGGAGCCACGGAAAGTGATGGAGTAACAGGATCCACAGGCAGTGATGGAGAAATAGGAGCAACAAGAGCAACAGGAGCAATAGGCAGTGATGGAGTAACAGGATCCACAGGCAGTGATGGAGTAACAGGAGTAATAGGCAATGATGGAACAAAAGGAGCCACATGCAGTGATGGAGTAACAGGCGAACAGTCCACAATCCTCCAGATGAGCGAGGAAATTTTAATTCATCAAGGGCAAGAAACAACTGAAGAGTTTCCTTCTTATTTGGAGTACCTTGCGCAGACAGACATTTGATTGGTTTATTTATTAAAAAATTTTCATTAAGGTGTGAATAATAGGCATTGCATTACCAGGTAAAATTTATTCACATTTTTTCAAATTCAAACGCACAATGAGTAATTGACAAGGAATCCGTCGAAGCCATCATTTGATGTGCAGAAAAATTACATAGTAAATAAATTCGAATCAAATAGTCCCCATTTTGGATAACAATTTTTTTTAAAAGACCAAATGGCTGCTTCTCTGAAACGAGCGCGACCCGAGACAGACCAAGTGGTCGAAGTACATCTCTCTGGATTTGATGGGGATATGTGGAAACAGAAGTCAGAATTATCTAAGATGATAATATTCCTTCATTGTTACCTGGAGGTCATCCCCGGTCGATTGCTAGACGTTTATGAAATGGAGAACGAGATCTTCGTTGAGAATGTGGAGAAAATCATTGGGAAGTTTTCATGCCCAGTTTTGTCAGTTCAGTTCTTACTCACATACATGCTCAAACGAAATGAAGGATCGCTCGTTTATGATCAACGACCACGTTGCATGGCGTTGATAACTCTGGACGATTTGAAGAGGGTCGAAGATTCCGAAATACTCCGTTCCCTGGGCAGAGGGTCCACAGTCACCGTGGACCACTTGAGATTTACATCCATGATGTACCCTCTGTCGAATATCGACGATATCCCTGAGGGTCACATAATCGCATATAACAAGCTGCTGGTAGACATCAAGGCAAAACCTGACAAGACAATGTCTTGGGATGATTTTTTCTACATGCTTATTTGGGGGAAAAAGGTTACTTCCATTCATGTGCACCCCGTTCACTGTGTTTCACATGTGCGATTAAAAACGAACGCACGTGCTGCCCGGGAATTGCAAATTATCTTCGGTGATGTAGACTCTGACTCGGCCATCAAACCAGCGAAACGTTTTTGCTGCAAATAAACAGCGTTGCAAAATATTCACATTTTTTCAAAAGATTCTATTTTTTAAAATTTATAATCACATGAGATTAGATTTATTCCACGTTCTGTCTTGCACATTCTTGGCAATTTTGAAGAAAAGAATAGATTCTCGGGAAACGGTAAAAGTCTTTCAAGAGTTTTTCAAAATCGACATATTGTGCGTACCTGATTATGAATTTAGATGTCACTGTCTTTTTCCCACAAATTCTCTCAAGTTCTTGGTACACGTGCCGAGTCAAGAACTCTTTTCGTTCATCATCGAGCACGCATTCGCATGTCCACGGGACGACTACCGGATCTAGGATGGTCCAACCGTCTTCTATGACGAGACAAGCATCGTTTGGATAACTAGGATGCCTGCGACATCTTGTACATGGATGACACGTGACATGCGTGTCTGTCCCAGGAACGATGTGAGGACCTTCACCATTTTTTTGACAGACATCGCACGAGACCATCCTTTTCGCGAATTTGTGTTTTTTAATGTCGGAAGCAAAAAAGAAGTAAAGTGACACACTTTTTGTCACTTGTCTAAAAATCCCCCGCGTCTCGCAATGGGACCATATACCATATCGCGGTAAAGGTGAAATAGCACCAATTCCAAACACATTTAATTTTACTCTTATTGAGGCTAAATTTAGCCACTGATTATTCAGAGTAGAATAGTGTAAATACACACGTCAGCAACATCTAGTGGTCTAAATCCGAGCTAAAATCAAGTATATGCATGCATTTTCGCTGATTTTATTTCCCATTTGGGGCATAAATATTTATTTCACCAAAAACTTGGAGCTAAATAAAAGGTTCAAATTATTACCCCACGCATCTTTCTCCATGCGGAGTCAGGGAGCCTAACGTTTCTTTCTTTGACGACAAAACCTCGACCAGTTCTTCCATAGTTATCGATTCCGTCACGTTGATCAATGTTTTTTCGATTGTCTGTAAAGAATTAGGTACGTTTTTATCTCGACGCAATGCCAAAGGTTCCAGGTTCCAAGTATTCATGTTTGGTAAATCTAAATTTCCTTCCTCCACGCTAAGGCAGGGAGGAGTGCAGAGAGCTTCGACCAATACTTCATGAAATGTCACCTTTTTTTTTTCCAAATGTTCCAACATGGATCTCATAAAATTTCCGCGCACTATCCGAAATCGCACTTTCTCATTTTTGAATGAAACCAAGTTTTCGGCAGACACCAGAAACTTGGAATTAATCAACAAAATTTCGATATTCCACAGGGAATCCGTTGTTTTATGAAGGTCCAATACGACATCAATCGTGTGTCTCTGTTTCCACTTGAACATGGTCTGGTGTCGGCCGCGGCGGACTCTCTCGTTGATTGGGGTAAAGAGCAATCCGTCTGAAGCATGATGGAATTTGTTCAAATTTCGTACCAGAATGTCGATATTCGAAATGGATTGACAAGATTTCGCGGAGAACATCAAATTATGCGCATTGCCGAGAGAGACGATTTTCTTTTCCTGGGCATATTCGGATGCTTGGGGAAACCAGGTTTCCGGGACGAATTTTTCGTTCTGCTGAATGTAAAATATGGAATGGATCATATTCAAGCGATCAATATACGTTTTGGTCTGACAATCCACACCGCAATACCACAGAGCGTCGAATATCAAATACAATTGAGCGGGAGGATGTACACTACTATAATATTCCCAAATCAATTCTCCATCCATTACCGTTCCTCCTTCGAATACTTCGTCTCGAGCCGCAAGGGCAATTTCATAAGCTGTCAAATTCCGATCTAACATCACCGAATAGTGCTCTCCGTTTTTTCGGTATTTTCCGAGGACCAAAATATATCGAATCCCGTCGCTTTTTTCGGCCACCGTGTAATTGGAGGATTCCTTCTTCAAAAACTCCAAATGTCTCCGTTCTAACGAAATGGGCAAGGCACATGGATTCGGGGTCAGACTCTTCACATTCCACACTTTTTTCAAAAAGTTATAAATATCTGAAATCTTTTCTTCATCTCGAACAATGGAATTCGACGGAAGTAATGGGTTATTTTTGGAGATCATTTTTGATCTTTTTTTTTCCTTCTTCAAAAAAATCAATATTTCCAAGATTCGTACATTTGATTTTTCAGCATTTTCATTTCTTTTACTAATTCTGCTTGTTTCGCGGCAAAAGAACAAGTGATTTTGGGTTGATGTAAAAAAAATTGGGTTTCACTGTCGACTTCATTCAGAATTCGTTCTCTGGTTTCCAACATCTTTTCCATTTCTACTAACGTGTCCTTGTATAGATGATTTTTATGTCTCCATTCTTTTCGAAAACATTCCAATTCTTTCGACAATTTTTTTAGTTCGTCGTCGATCCAGCCCAGATCCTCTCCGTCAAAACAATCTGAAACTTCTGGATACATGATTGCTTCTCTCAGACTGATGAGAGATTCTATTTTTTTAGGATAGGTTTCTGTAACTTTTTTTTCCAACTCTTCCAAATATTCCTCCGGACTTAAAGTTGCCACTGCCACTCCTTCTCTGGGTCTTATTTCTCCCTGCCTGGACGTTTTCATTAAATTATTTTTTTGCTGTCGATTTCTGATTTTATCGCTGCTCATTTTTTTTAATTGAAGTTTTTTTTTTTCAAAAAAAGGAACGAATTCTAAAATTTCGATTTTTCATTTTGTCTTTTTATATGTTTCCAATTCGCGTCTCGTACGCTCACCTTGTGCTGTAAACTCTTTTATCAGATTTTGCAATTGTCAGAAAAAAAAAATTGTATTTTCTTAAAAAGATGCAGAAATTAAATTTTATTTACAAAATCATGAACATGAAGAAGAAAATCCTCAAAAGAAAAAAGATTTCGCCAGGCATGAATAATGCCTGGTCGGAGGACAAGAGAAGAACTCTAAACCCTAATTGTCTTTCTCCAGGAGGAAATGATGATGATAAGAACGACCTGATCCAAAAAAAATGGTTGATGGAACGTCAATTGCAAACCTTGCAAAAAAGAGTGGAAGAATTAGAAAAAATGAATATGCTGCTCCTGGCGGAGACAAGACCTCAGGGGGAATCTCCGTGGAGTTTTTACATTTCTTAGCACGTTTTAAAATTTTTAATTTTTTCTCCTGTGAGTTTGGACGTTTTGATAGCAGTACAACATTTCGATATGGTGGTTTTCATCCCATTGGGATTGTATTCGTAACCTGTACTTATGTTACATCCCAATGAAGTTCCCACTTCAAATGCATCTTGATTGGCTCCCAAATAAACGAATTGCCAATTGTAAATAGATTTTGCTTTTTTCGTCAATCGCTGTATTTTATCTTTAGTATAACGTTGACTCGAGTTTTCTTCGCCATCAGTCAAAATGACCATAATAACATCTCGATTCCGTTTACTTTCCAATTTGTTTTCGATCATGGTACCGATGGCATCATACAAGGCTGTCATTCCTGAAGGCACGTAGTTATCGTAATATATATACTCACACGTGGACAGCGATTTTTCGTCCAAAAGAATTTTCATTTTGGTGTTGAAAAGCACCAACGTGAAGGTGGAACCATCATTGATTTTCTGTTCTCGGATGAATTGATTTAAGGAATCCACTGGTTCTTTTCCCATCTTATACATACTACTAGAAGCATCTAAAATAAATATAATATCAGAATTCATGGTTGGTGTGGTTTTATTGGTAGAAATGTTTTGTTTTTTCACATAAAATTTACTATTCCAACACACACACACATTGTTTTTATTGTTTATAAATATGCAGAGTGTTACAGAGAATGAAGCCATAAATTGATATATATGTCACTTCCCAAATAAAAGAACATTTCTTGCAAAATGAATCGTCTTTTTTTTTTTTGGTTTTTTTGAAAGTCTCCCTATTATTTTTTACAGCACTCGACGGACCCATTACAGAAATAGTTTATGGACCTCCATTTGTTATTTCGATAATTATGAGCATTTTCCGTTATTTTTTTTGAGTGCAGTACCAGAGCCCTTGCATGAATGCATCGGCGATATCATCTTTTTTTTTGCTAAATTTGAAGACATCTTTGTTTGCTTGGTCGATCACGACGATCTCCATTGCCATCTTACAGCCCTGGACTGCTCTCCACTTGTTGTTTCGGTATCGTTTACCCTTTGCTCGCGCTTTTAGTTGTTTCGCGGTGGGCGCCGTTTTGACAGCTTTTGGTTTTGCTGGATTTTTGAGGACTCGGGCCGGTTTCTCGGTCTCCACGTTCAACTGATCACAGAGACCCAACTTCTCTTTGGGGCTGACGGTGGCAATCGGGATCTTCCAGTCGTTCATGACTGCTCTGGTTTCAAAGTAGGTCACGATTGCGTAACTGATCATCTTCATCTTTTTTGATCCCCGTGGTTGGTCTTCGACGAGAACTGCGAGTTTTGGGGTTGGGAGTTGGGGTTGGGAGTCAAACAACGCTCCGAATTTTTTGTGCAGATACTGCAACAGGTATCGGATCAAAGTGGTGGCTTTGACGGAATATACTTTTTTTGCTTTCGATCCTGCTTCGTCCAAGATGTCGACGCAGCCCCATTCGTACACGGACCATGCAGATATCCGCGTGTCAATGTCCGATACTGTTTTTTGGGGGGCAGATTGAGATGCGAGCAGGCAGTAAGACAGATTCCGAACTCCGACATCGAAACTCAGAACTCTGGGCCCGTCACATGGCGAACAAGCATTCGTGGGTTCTATGCATTGGATGTCTGAGTCTGTCATGATGTCATATGAGTTGTGTGGGTGAAGGGATTTGTATTAAAGGGCAGTGTTTTTATTGTCACTTCGTATCCGTTATTTATCTAAATAAATCTCTAAATAATAAAGTTGATATTTATGATAAATTTTGAAATGTTGCACAAAAAAATGAACAAAGTTGCCAGAAAGAAGGGGTTCGGACAACCATTGCTGAAATGGCAAAAAACGAACACAATAAAAAATTAATGTTTGATTATTTATTTATGGTATATTATTCATTGTCTACAGTTTAGCTAGCCTAGCTGCTCCTGGCGGAGACTATGGCTTCAAAAAAAAAAGAAACCACCAAACCACCACCTAGAAAGCGAAAAAGGGCGATAAGTAAAGGAAAATCATCATCCCAGGCAAATTCATGGAAATTACCAAATACGCCAATGAAAATGATAGATCCTTTATTCCGCCATAGAGTTCAAGAAGCTTTTCATAAAGTACTCGGGACCTTAACTGTTCCTGGGGACAATTCTTTCCATGCCTACGATTATGCGCTGAGAATGGAAAGAATATTGGCCATAAATTGTAATTTTGAAATGGATATTTACGAAGATATGACAAGTTTATTGATTTACGCCATAAAAATCAATGAAACCCTGCAGCAGACCTATGATCCCTCTGAACTCGTTTCCTTGGACGAGGAACATCTGTTTCCAGATGGGTCGATCGGTGAATATCAGCGAAATCGAGAGGTGAGACGATTTTGTTTCGAATCTCTGCTCAAAAAATTGACCTCTGATGTGGCCCCTGATGGACATCCATTGCTACAATGTCGTCGCTGCGGTGGACAAGCAGATTTCAATCCTGTGCAAACGAGAAGCGCTGACGAATCGGTTTTTATTTCTATTTTTTTTGTGCACAAAAAATATTTTCTAAAATAATATTATCAGATGACGATTTTCTGTACTTGCCTTAACGACAATTGCAAAGCACGATGGAAAATGTAAAAATGAAAATAAATTATTGAGATCCAATTTCTTCCATTCCTTTTTTTTTGCACCAATAACGTACTGTTGTATTATTTTACAATTAGGGTTACATTTTTCCAACAACAACAAGTGTATGCAATTTTGGAATTCTGAGATTGAAAAAATAAAGATTTTGTTTTCAAGTTGAACGAATTTGTACAATTTTGAGATTTCAACAAAATAAATTTATTATCATTCAATCGTTTGATTCAAAAATGTGAATGTACTTCCTATCATTAGATGATCTGATGGTTGTTCTAAATTGGGGAGAACTCCGTCGCCTGCGCAATCAACTGGGATGACTGAAATAGGATGGATTGTACGTCCTATATAAAAAATGTAGTCCAACGTGGCTTCGAACCCGGCAGGATTGTTTTTCGTCAAAACTTTGTTGGTATACTCAGGCTCTCGACCGTTGACTTCCTTGTATGCGCTTTTGAGTATTCCTGCACAACTAGTAACCGTGAGATTTTTCAAATCTCGAAGATCGGGATCATTTTTCCAAGACGGATCGAGAGCATGCCATCCTCCATTACTGAGAATGTTGTACACAGTTTGATCGGGTTGAGAATTAAAGTCTCCAACAAATATGAGTGGCCATTCGTTGTCACAATCATCCATATTCGCCATTTGGACAGCTCGACCCAAGGCGAGAAGTGCGTGTGTGATCATCACTTTGGTATTCCAAAATACACACGGCATATGATAATTAGCGACAATAAAAGAATCAATGCTGCCGCTGCTGCGTCCGTACAATCGCAAAGTGATCAAGGTATTATTTCGTTTTGAAGATAGTTGTTGAAACGTTTCCTCTAAATAGGGTTCCAAACACTTGAACTTTTGTCCGCAAATATATTGAGATGTCTTTTGAATTGCATTTCCCAAAGTTTTACCAGTCCAATGGGCCCATGATTCATCATTATTCAATTTTGGCGGCACTAAGTCTCCGATGCGCTTTATATCGCACATATCCATTTTGTACACATCATTGTGGAATGCGATGGCAACTCCCATGAAACCGTTCCAATGATTCCCGTAATTGCTCGCGATATACGTGTAATTTTTATCGTAAAAGTATTTGAACAACCGACAAGACCAATTCTGCGAAACTTCTTGCAAGCAAATAATAAACTTTTTGTCCAAACCGTCCAACTGGTTCAGAACGAGAGAAAGTCTTTTTTCGGGATCACAAATTTCATCATCCTCTGTCGCATTGAGAAACATATTTGGGTTGCACAATGCGTCAGATAAAAGATTGTACGAAATTACGGAAATTTCGGGAAGATCGGTGGTATCCATATTGTAAATGTCAAAAGGAAATGCAAAAAAATCGTAATAAAAATAAAGTTCCTAAATTTCTCGGAAATTATTTTTTTTCCCTCATCCTTTTTCATCCCAAAAAAGGATGAGATTTTCTGACTTAACGATACGTCCGGCGAGCAATCATGCCGATTCGTTTCAGCAAAAATTTCTCGTTTCAGCAAAAGTTGTGGTCGAAACTTCTCCTCCATGTAAACGTCTGAAAACATCAATAGATGAAGAGAAAGAAGAAGAAGATGATGAAATAGAATGGGTCGAAACTTCTCCTCCATGTAAACGTCTGAAAACATCAACAGATGAAGAGAAAGAAGAAGAAGATGATGATGAGATAGAATGGGTCGAAACTTCTCCTCTGTGTAAACGTCTGAAAACATCAACAGATGAAGAGAAAGAAGAAGAAGATGATGATGAGATAGAATGGGTCGATCTCCCCCCCATGAGCGACAGCAACAGCAACAGCAATGAAGATCCCTTTTCGAGCACTTCTTCAGAAAATGTCGTGGCGCTTCCGGAGGACGTATCTCAAGATTTTTCCGGGAGCTGCTCGGACCTCAGACAGGCCTCGGCACTAGACCATCCTTTGGACAACGTATCGAGTGCTAGAAAAATGGTATATATGATTTATGACAAAATGTGCTCTTTAGAATCGCAACAAGCAGCGCAAACCGAAATGATAAAAAAAAAACTGGCCACAATATCCGAACAACAACAACAGATGTTTGAACTCCCCCCTTTCTCCGATCCCTTGCATGCAACTATGGCTAAAATTATCTACAACTATGCCTTCAATTCTGCTGATGGAATCCTTCTGGGTGTGATTTATCAAGATATGGATCGAAACATCAAAGACAGAATCTGCATCGCCATCAACAAAAATCTCCTATTGGATTTCATGTTTCAATGTTTCCCACAGACCAAAATATACAGCCAACGATGCAAACGAATGGATATTTTTTTGCATCAGCTCACGATGACCACGGATTGGGTTCCTTCACTCACCAGTTTGGATATTATCAAAAAATACTCTCCGGCGGTTCTGAAAAAAAACGACAGCGCGGAGCAACGACAATGGTTTCAATTTTCTTTGAATTCCTTTTTGGCGTTGGATGAAAGAGCTTGCCTCACGTATTCAGATAATCCCAATTATGTATTGCCACCTAACGGATTCATTTTCGACGAGAAAGTGTGGTCGTATACCGTCTGTTTCGGAAAGCCCATGGAGCGATCCTACTACGAATATTCCGGAATTCACAGCATTTTGGAACATCTTCAACAGCGAAAAATTATGAATCTTTTTCTGCACTATCAGGGCATCGACGAATCCATTCTCACACAAAAACGTTCGTTAATGGCTTCGATACACACTCATCGCGGAGCGTATTCGTATTGGTCTGGAGATTCCATGACCTTGCATTTCATGGACATCTGGGTCAAGGCGCAAATTGCGACCAACAACGACGCGAACAATGTCCTTCTGATGGAAGCCAAAGAAACGTTACGTCTTGGGAATTTAAGTCAAGAGAATATGATCCAAATATGGAATTTTTTATTTCAAGGAAAACTGCCACACAAAGTTAATCGTACGAAAGCCATCCGACATCATTGGGTCCAAACCGACGATACCATCCCTAAGAATACGAAAATTTTTAAATATGACGAAAGTCCTGCTTCAGTTGGTGGTATTCCGAAAAAAAGGGGTAGGAAAAAAAAAAAAAAAATTTCGATTGATCAATTGGAGAATTTTATTCATGTGCATTAAAATTCTTTTGGCCCATATTGTTTTAGCACTTGGGCAGAATACTCACGGTATGTTTCATACATTTCTTCGAATTTGAGAGACAATTTGTCATCCGAAAAACTTTGGATCGACGCTCAATATCAAATAAAGTCGATTCTATTATCATTTTTTTGATAATTTTAGAATATGATAAGCTGCTGGTTCGCCCATACGTTGTTTCTAGTATTTCGGTTTGCACAAAATTAAATTTTCGAAATTGTTCTACTACTATTGTTAAATGTCTTCTTCCTCTGGTGTCAATTGAATCGGATTTTTCCAGCCCAATTTTTGACTTATGTGATTAACGTTCTCATAGTATTTTCTCAAACTCAATCGAGAAAGGCTTTTCCGGACTTCTTTTGGCGTCCAAGGATCATCGGATTGAGAACACAAATCATACGTGATTTTTTCAATTTCGGTTTCAGGTATATTTATGCATTCTTTTCCTTGCAATTCTGCCAATTTTTCATCGAAATGACTGAGACGGGAATATAAATATCTGGAAGGTATCATGTTTTCTAAAAGAATGAGAATGAGAATGAGAATGAGAATGAGAATGATAATACAATATATAACTTGCCCGGAGGTTTTGTTTTATCGGAATTTCTAAAAAATCAATTTTTTTTTTTGGCATTCGGTCTGATAACGTAACATGCATTTTTTATATTCCTCCACATTGTTGGATTTTTTGTACGAAGAAAAGCACTGTTTTTTCATATTATAACACATTTTATCGTTGTCTTTATTTCTTAAATTTTTTTGAAACTCGTCAGCAAATGGATCGTCCATGACATCTGCCACATTATTTAGCGAACTTACATGTTTCCTGGGTTCGTCTGAAAGATATTTGGTAGTGACAGATAAATTTTGAACAGAATTAGTCATATTTTTTTTTATTTATTCCAATCCAAATATAATAAAAAAGTATTTATTTTATAACACTTTTTGATTTTTGTGAGTTTTTTATAAAGGCTCACCACAAGGACAAGGTGTTCCTATCTGATAGGGATTTTGAGGGTTTTTGTAACAAAAATTTGCTTGACACATTTCTCCTCCTTTTATACAATGGGAAGAACCGGTCCCTCCATAATCGATTCCTCCTTTATTGTCGTACTCTCCTGTTCCTTGTCTAGGGCAAGACAATACGTAAGATTTGGGACAACATACATATCGATTGCTATTTTTGTCGTCTTCACATTGGCCCGCGTATAGATAGTTTTTACATGGGCGAGAACTTTTTACACATTGACCTGCGCTGGTGCAGTCGTAATTTTTCGGACAATGCAAATTTTCATCGCATTTCGTGCAGGTGCCGTCCAGACAGATAGTTTTATTATTGCAGAGCGATCCAGAATGACGACATGTTTTGGGAATTTTCTCGCACCGATATTCGCTGTTGCATTGATATCCACTGGGACAAGGATTGTCGTTGTTGCATTGGTTTGACGCTGGCGTTTCGCATTTTCCTGTGGAAATGTTGCAATGAGAATCTTCACCAAAGTAAGTCGTACAATCGGAATCTTGTAAACATTTACACCCATTCTGCAAACATCTGTACGGATAAGGACATTGTGAATCGCTTCGGCATCCTCCGGCGATGCAAGAAGAATTATCACAAATGGAGTCGCTGGGACAATCTTTATCCGTTCTGCATCCAATCGGAGGTTTCCACCATATGGTTGCACCTAAAATGATCAAGACTACTATTGCCACAAGCAAGAATGAGACTGTTACAACCAAAGATATTTCTTTTTTATTCCATCCTTCCTTTGTCGTAAATTTTATTTTCGGATCCATAGCAGTTTTTTATTTATTGGAAAGATTAAAATTCACCTTATCAATGAGTTGGAATGGAGGTTACGGGTTCGCTTCTAGACGATTGCTGAGATGTGAAAGGTGGTCGGAAAGCTGGCCGAGCCGGTTGACCCGCAGCTCTAAATTGTCCGCCAGGCCCCATCGGTGCAGAAAATCCGCCTCCTCCACTATAGGAATTGGGAATGGATTTTCCGCCGTCTGAATTACTAGGCGGACGGAACGGAGGTGGCGCAGGACCATGCGTATTTTTACCGTTGAAATTATTATTATTATTAGGCTGACGATAAGATGAGGAACCACCCGAAAGCCAATTTTGAATAGCATACCCTCCTCCAGAGAATGCCATCGTCATGCCCAATTCCGAAATGGGATGAGCATACGAATTTCTCCAATACATGTTGTAAATTCTTTCCAAAGAATGGTCGTACATATTGGGATTTTCATCTAAGGATTTTTCAGTCCATCCAGACAAGGGTATCGGTTCTCCAAGTTTTTGACAACCAAATTCGCAAAGACGCATCGCGATGTTCATTCCATTTCTCATGTTATTCACCATCGTAATACTATTTAGTGATTCTTCGATCAAGTCCAACTCAGTGCGCAACACATGCAAAGGCGTATCCAAAGATATTTCTATCCCCAATGCGTGGCCTCGTTGTTGATGTTTTCGTAATGATGCGATGATGAGTTGTCGTTGAGCTTGCGATGATTCCGATGAACTTTCCTCTTCGTACGATGGTCGATCCGGTCGACTCGAAGAGGTAAAAAAAGGGGAAGAAGGGGATGGTATATTCAAGGGCGGTGGGCCACCACCACTTCCGAAATCTTGGCGAGATGGTCCATATTGTTCGTGAGAATCATAAAATTGGGAAGAATAGTTAGAAGGCATTCCTTCACCTTCTCTTCTATGACTTCCTCCATGCGGAGGTCTGGAGCTATCAGGTATACCACCAGAGCTAGGTTTCATTCGATCCAATTCGCTTTTGACATATGATTCGAACATACCTGCTGAAGAAGGACCGTCTCCTCCTTTTTGTCCGGAAGAGTCCTCATGTCTCCAGGTTGCCGAATCTTGTCTAAAAAGCAAATCATCTTCTTTGTGTCCGGGGGGGTTTTTATTGAAAAAGCCCCACTCTGAATCTGCATTTCTGTGCATTTCACTGTCGTTGTATTTGTAGGCGGGACTTCGTGCATCGAAAGATCGTTTTGGCGAGAAACCATCCCCATCTAATGATCGTGGTGGATGTAGTTGCAATAAAGATCCCACGTCATCTGGAGCTCTGGTTTTTTCGGGATTCGCTAAATGTTTGAAGAGCAATAAATCTGTGGTCGATATGGGTTCGGCTCCATTTCTAGACATTTTGTTGGTCTCTTTCTTTTATTCTTTACATTGTGGTTTTAACGGATCCAAAACACAGTTATTTTTCAACGCAAATGTATTTTTTTCTAATTTTATTTTATCGTGCGATAATAAAGATACAAAATTAATTTGCTAGCAGTATAAATAAAAAAAGCAAAGTCAAGCCATGTCGGAAGAAGGCCAAGTCCAAGTCCAACTACCACATCCTAATGAATGGGGTCCTCGAGTATGGTATGTTATGGATATTTTTGTAAAAGGTTATGGTGATCATCCGGACAAAGCACTCAAGAATGCCGCAACCCAGTTTTTTCATTCTTTGTCAGAATTGTTGCCGTGTCCTCATTGTAGGGAACATTATAAGACCCTCTTAAAAAAAAAACCAATTCGATTTGTTTTGAGAAACAGCGAGACCTTGACCAAATGGGTGGATTGGGTAAAAGGTGAGGTGGAGAAAGTCGTCAAAGAAAAGCTATTGGAAGAAATGGCACAAAAGAATGAATTGGAAATTTCTTCACGCGAGGTAATTTCTTCGTCTGTATTGTCTGACGAACAATCTCCACCAGAAAAAGGAACAGCTCAGAGAACTTTACCGGGTGCACCAGCGATCAATCGAAAAAGAAATTTAGGGAAACCACGTCATGTTCCTCGAGCTCATGTTATTGGAGGGTTTGCGAAACATCCTGTAGCTGCAAAAGGCCAAGTCCAAGCCCAAGCCCAAGCCCAAGCCCAAGCCAAAGGGGCGCCCAGAAATAATATGACCTATCATCAGCGGAATGCGGCCAACATCGCTGCCAATTGGAAAGGGTCTCAAGCCGGCTTGCAACGGTATATTAAGAGCGAACGGGGGTATAACAGGCCCTGCGCCTGTAGCTGATAACAGGCACACGTATTTCTTAGAAATAAGAAAAAACTCATAGAACAGTATGTGAATAAATTTTAAATAACAATGAAATTGCCAAAATCCGAAAGGTATCAATGCAAAATATGCAAAAAACAATTGGCCCATTCTTCATCGTTGAGAACACACATGTTTATTCATTCTGATGAAAGACGTTTCAAATGTGATCAATGTGATAAATCTTTCAAATTTAAACAGATTCTTGAGCAACATCTATTGACTCATACAAAGGAAAAAAATTTTGAATGCAATTTATGTGAAAAAAAATTTGGGTTAAAATCGAGTCTTGATCGACATCAATTGGTTCATACTAAAGAAAAGAATTACAAATGCGATATCTGCAATATAAATTTTGCATTACCTCATACACTAAAAGATCATAAACGAACTCACACGGGTGAAACCCCATATAAATGTGATCTTTGTGAAGCAACGTTTGCTCGAGTATCTTCATTGAAACGTCATTCAAGAAATCACACAGGTGAGAAAATTTACGAATGCAATATTTGTGGAAAGAAAGTAGCTCATTTACATACTCTCAAAGAACATAAAAGAATCCATACGGGGGAGAAACCATTTGAATGCCCAGTTTGTGGCAAAACATTCGCGTATCGGAATCGATGGAAAAAACACAAATTGTTGCATTCAGAGGATAAACCGCATAAGTGTTCCGAATGTCCTTCACAATATGTTGAAAAATATGCTCTCAAAAAACATATTTTCATGGTGCACACTGAAGAAGGTCGCGCCATCCGGAAACAAAAAGAACATCAATTTTCGATCTTTTTACAACAAAACAATATCCAACATGATCGAAATATTTGCATAAGTTTTTCTTGTTTCGATTGCAAATCAAACAGATGTTATATTGATTTTGTTATCGAGAAAGGAACACATAGATTTGCTCTAGATAAAAAGGTGCATCTCTTTCTAAAAAATTACAAGAAACGATTTTATTTTTCTGGTCTCATATTCGAGATCTTGGAAAATATTCTTTTTTTTTCGTAATTTTCAGAAGAGTCATGGATTTCAATTTATTTTTGCTCACAACAACAATGAACCGAAAAACAAGCGCAAAATCCATCTCCACATTCCAAACATTGTCCTGCACAATGATTCTCGTACACTCTATGTCCAGGACAACGATCATCGTTGATTATGTGAATGCGAGCCTCTTTCAACATCCCATCTAATCTCATGTGAATGAACATGTAGTCTGGAAGCAAGGAAGCTTGGGTGCAATTGGGATAACATGAGTCCACGGTAGTCGACACAACGAATGGGTGAATTGTTGTAAATTCTTTCGAAAAGTGAGCCACCATGGAACGTTTTTCTTCTTGACCCTTTTTCACGAACTTTATATATTTTTCTTTCAGCTCTTGGTATCTGATTGAAGTTTCGATTTCGAATTTTTCAACCCAAACATTAACTGATTTGTTGTCTTTGTGAAATGAATGTGGCTGCCGTCGGGTTTTCGACATTATTTTTTTTCCTTGGAATAAAATAAAATAAAAACAAATTTCTAAAAATTACAAGAAATAATTTTCGTATTCCACAGCTCGTCTGATGATTACGCTGACGGACGTGGAATTACATTTGATGTCATTTGTTTTTTAAGAAAATTATTCTTGAATGCCAATGGAAAAGACAAATGAAGAATGTCAGAGCAGAATAGGAAAAAAATGATGGGTGTCGAAAAAGAGGTGAATTCTGAATGTGTCTCTGTTGCGCACAACGGATTTCCTGTGGTAATTCCTTTGTCGCTTCTAAATCCCAATTGGTTGAAAAAACGTTTCTCTTTGAAAACAGAACCGGTGAGTTTGCGAAGAATCAGCGACAATATTGAAATTCCTTTTTCAGTAGGCTTCGTCAAAAATCGGAATCATTGGCTTCGCGGAGAAAAGACAATGCTAATTTGTGCTTCGCTGCTGCTCCTGGCAGAGACAATACCCGCGCAAATTGTCAATAGGAATTCTTCCTCTTCTTCTCCCATTTTATGCACGTTTTCCGGAGATCCGAACCAAAGCATAATTTCAAAATTGAAAAGTGATCAAGAAATTGTAAATGCTGAAGACTTGAATGTGGTTTGGCGCTCCTATTTTGGACTCCCTCCTCTCGATGAGCGGTATTTCCGTACGGATTTGCGAGACAAATCTCAAATCACTATTCTGCAAGATGGACATTATCGAATTCAATGCACCTTTCCGGGCGAGCCCAATACTCATGTGATGAGATGTTTGAAAGTTAACCACATTTTACGAAAATATTTTTGTTCCAGTGGGTGCAATTCAGCGACGTTGGACTACATTCATTATTTTTCGAAAAATTCGATCATTTCGGTCAAGATTGTTGTTGCTACGACGAACTGCAATGAAAAAAAGGACAATGCTCATGACACTGTCAAGGGAAACAACGATTGTGCCCGAGATGTGAGATCTTCTTTGACCATCACAAAATTGTAAAATTAAAAAATAAAATTTTTCTCTTTGGAAACAGCTCTTCAGTTCAGGTAGGAAGATGATGAAAGCCTCTCTGGCGCCTGAGGAGCTAGCTAGCTTTTCAGGAGCCATCTTTTTCAAAAAAACAAAAGAGAAATTACATAAATGAATTTCATTTTTTCATTTCGTTTTCGAGTTTCGAAAACACTCCAGCATTTTGAAAAATAAAAAGAATTTTTTTTTGGATTTTTTTTCTCTTCTTCATCCTGGTGTTTTCAAAACTCGAAAACGAAATGAAAAAATGAAATTCATTTATGTAATTTCTCTTTTGTTTTTTTGAAAAAGATGGCTCCTGAAAAGCTAGCTAGCTCCTCAGGCGCCAGAGAGGCTTTC
>PVMS01054621.1_pt1 | contig 21489 bp, 22 predicted proteins | sample 1853461 | NCBI WGS metagenome assembly PVMS01 (sample SAMN08582032, study PRJNA380276) | Marine sediment metagenome, whole genome shotgun sequencing project. | isolation source: ocean sediment barecode stripped | collected 2017 | reverse complement strand
ATTAAGTATTTAATGTTTTAAGGAATCAAAAGTTAACCAATTCGGGGTGTAGCGTAGCCCGGTTAGCGCGCCACGCTGGGGGCGTGGAGGTCGGAGGTTCAAATCCTCTCACCCCGACACATACAAAGCCTTGCATTTGCAGGGTTTTTCTTTTTATTTCGTTCCTAACATTAAAACTTCGTAATAATAGATTACCCATTAATACGGTCTCAGGAAGTGGCCTTGCATAGGTAACAAAAAGGGAGCCCCTCTACCGGCTCAAATAAATGAAAAAATGACAATAAATACTACTTTAAAACGCTATTCAATAATAATATACTAATAAGAACTTTAAAAAATAACAAATATCCGTTTCTTACTATTTTAGAATCATTAAATTTGTAATGAAATAAACATTTAAATTTTAACTATGCTTATTCTTGGGATTGCCGGTGGAACAGGAAGCGGAAAAACTACTGTCGTAAATCAAATTTTAAATGAATTACCTGCCGATGAAGTATGTGTTATTTCACAGGACTCCTATTACAAGGCTACCGATAACTTGTCCTACGAAGAACGAACTAAAATAAATTTTGACCATCCAAAAGCGATTGATTTTGAATTATTAGTAGCCCACCTAAAGAAACTTAAAAAGGGTGAAATAATTCAACAACCTGTATATTCTTTTGTAACACATAACAGAACAAAAGATGCGCTGATTACACATCCAAGAAAAGTTGTAATTGTAGAGGGCATTCTAATTTTTAATAACAAACACTTACGTGATTTATTCGATATAAAAATATTTGTCCATGCAGATGCTGATGAAAGACTTATAAGACGTGTAAGAAGAGATCTTGATGAACGTGGTCGTGATATAAATGAAATATTAAGTCGTTATCAAAACACTTTAAAGCCTATGCATCAGCAATTTATAGAACCAACAAAAAATTATGCAGATATTATTATACCAAATGACAGGTATAACACAGTAGCCGTTGACATTGTTAGAACAGTAATTAGCCAGAAACTTTAATACATGACTTTTAAGCAATTCAAAAATAAGCCCATTGTAAAATTTATTACCAATAGATATGTAATCATACTTTCAATATTTATTGTCTGGATGGTTTTTTTTGATGAAAATTCTTTTTTGAATCATAGAGAATTTAATAAAGAAATTAAGAAGCTTAACAATGAAAAAGATTATTATAAAAAAGAAATCAATCAAGATAAAGAGCTTATTAATAAGCTTAAAGACAAAGAAGAATTAGAAAAATTTGCCAGAGAAGAATATAAAATGAAAAAAGAAAACGAAGAAATTTATATTATTGAATATGACACTTTAGAAAAGCGTTAGCCCCAATAATTCTGAAACAATATAAAGTTATGTCTCATTATTCAACATAATAATTTCAGCGTTTTGTTTACTTTAATATAGATATGAGTAACTTTATAACACAAGATTTCGAACCCAGTTCAGCTGCAGCCTGGAAACAAAAGATTCAAGTTGATTTAAAAGGTGCCGATTACAACGAAACTCTTCTAACAAAAACATTTGAAGGAATCACAATCAAACCATTTTACCATTTAGATAATTTTGAGAAACTGAACATTCCTGTTTCAGACGGGGATTTTAGAATTTGTCAGAAAATAGTGATCACAACTGAGAATGAGGCCAACGCTAAAGCACTAGATGTTGTAATCAGGGGTGCAAATGGATTAAAATTTGTTGCTAAAAAACCTTTCAATGTCAAAGTACTATTCAACAACCTTTTAAACCGGCATATCGAATTTCATTTTCAACTAGAATTTTTATCAGAAGAATTTGTAAATGAACTTACAGAATTGCTCCAAAACGAAACCGTTTTTTACAATCTTGATATTGTTGGAAAACTAGCGAAAAGTGGTAATTGGTACAGGTCTTTAAAGCAAGATTTCAATACCTTAGAAAATATTATAAAAAATAATTCCTCAAAATTTATGATAAGTGTTGCTGTCGATATTTATCAAAATGGCGGAGCTAATATTGTTCAACAAGTATCCTATGCTCTGGCACATGCGAATGAATATTTAACAAAATTTGGAGGTGATATTGCAAATAAAATTCAATTTAATTTTGCCGTAGGAAGCAATTATTTCTTTGAAATTTCTAAAATTAGAGCTTTTCGCTATTTATTCAATTTGATTTCACATGAGTATGCTACCAATGGCAATGCCGTAATATATGCTGAACCAAGTTTACGAAATAAAACAATATACGATTACAATGTAAATATGTTGCGTACAACTACCGAGAGTATGAGTGCAATTTTAGGTGGAGCCAATACAGTTTCTAATTGTTCTTACGATGTTATTTTCCATGGTTCAAATGAATTTGGCGAAAGAATAGCTCGCAATCAATTGTTGGTTTTAAAAGAAGAAAGCTACTTTTCAAATGCACAACACGTAGCTACAGACTCTTACTATATAGAATCAATTACCAAACTAATAGCCGAAAAGGCATTGACTCTTTTTAAGGAAATTGAAAAAAGTGGTGGTTTCTTACATCAATTAAAAGAAGGTACCATACAACGTAAGATCATTGAAAATGCTCAAAAAGAACAGGCGCAATTTGATTCAGGGGAATTGGTATTATTAGGCACCAATAAATACACAAATGAGCAAGACAAAATGACGCATGAATTACAGGTAAATCCTTTTGTTAAAAACAACCCTCAAAAAACATTAATAATTCCTATCATTTCGAAACGATTAGCAGAAAAATTGGAACAAAAAAGACTGAAGGATGAAGCGTAAAGATTTTTCACAACTTTCAATAGAAACTAAAAACAAGAAAGACATTTGTTTTGATCACGAAAATTATGTTGCGGGTATTGCGCCTAATTTAAGAGGGCCTTATTCAACTATGTACGTTCGCCGTCCATGGACAGTTCGTCAATATGCAGGTTTTTCTACAGCCGAAGAAAGCAATGCTTTTTATCGCCGCAATTTAGCTGCTGGTCAAAAAGGCTTGTCAGTAGCCTTTGACTTGGCAACACATAGAGGTTATGATTCTGATCATGAACGTGTGCAAGGTGACGTTGGAAAAGCCGGAGTTGCCATTGATTCGGTTGAAGATATGAAAGTTTTGTTCGACCAAATTCCATTAGATAAAATGTCAGTTTCAATGACAATGAACGGAGCTGTTTTACCGATTTTGGCTTTTTATATTGTTGCAGCAATCGAACAAGGAGTTGATAAAAAATTATTAGCAGGAACCATTCAAAACGATATTTTAAAGGAGTTCATGGTGCGTAACACCTATATCTATCCACCTACTCCCTCCATGAAAATTATTGCTGATATATTTGATTATACAAGTAATAACATGCCAAAATTTAATTCAATTTCCATTTCAGGTTACCATATGCAAGAAGCCGGAGCCACCCCTGAAATTGAATTAGCATATACCTTGGCTGATGGTTTAGAATATATTAAAACCGGTATTGCGAATGGCATGGACATAGATTCTTTTGCCCCACGATTGTCATTTTTCTGGGCTATTGGAATGGACCATTTTAGTGAAATAGCCAAATTGCGTGCTGCACGTTTGCTCTGGGCTAAAATTGTAAAACAATTCAATCCAAAAAATCAAAAATCCCTGGCATTACGTACACATTGTCAAACAAGTGGATGGAGTTTGACTGAGCAAGATCCATTTAATAATGTTGCACGTACAACCATTGAAGCCATGGCTGCTGCACTGGGTGGTACACAAAGTTTGCACACCAACGCTTTGGACGAAGCCATTGCTTTACCTACCGATTTTTCAGCTCGAATTGCTCGAAATACACAAATTTATATTCAGGAAGAAACTAAAATTACAAAAACTGTTGACCCGTGGGCGGGTTCAACTTTTGTTGAAAAACTGACAGCTGAAATTGCCAAAAAAGCTTGGGTGCTATTACAAGAGGTTGAAGAATTAGGAGGGATGACCAAAGCTATTGAGCAAGGAATTCCAAAAATGAGAATTGAAGAAGCAGCAGCAAAAAAACAAGCAAGAATTGATAGCAGTCAAGACACCATTGTTGGGGTAAATAAATATCAATTAAAAGAAGAAGATCCTTTACAGATTTTAGAAGTGGATAACGATGCGGTAAGATTATCGCAAATTACTCGCTTAAATGAACTAAAAGCAAGCAGAAATACGGAAGAAGTGAATTCAGCTTTGCAAAATTTAACAGAATGCGCCAAAACAGGTCACCAAAATTTATTAGATTTAGCTGTAATTGCTGCTAAAAAAAGAGCTACTTTAGGTGAAATTTCTAATGCTTTAGAAGCAGTATATGGAAGATATAAAGCAACCATTAAATCGATTTCTGGCGTGTATAGTAAAGAAATTAAAAGCGATAAAGAATTTAAAAAAGCAAAAGATTTAGCAGATAAATTTGCTGAGTTAGAAGGAAGACGTCCAAGAATAATGATTGCAAAATTAGGACAAGATGGACATGACCGTGGGGCAAAAGTTGTTTCAACAGGGTATGCCGATTTAGGTTTTGATGTTGATATTGGTCCTTTATTTCAAACTCCTCAAGAAGCGGTTAAACAGGCTGTAGAAAATGATGTGCACGTGCTTGGTATTTCATCGTTGGCTGCAGGACATAAAACATTAATACCTCAAGTAATTGCTGAACTTAAAGCTTATGACCGTGAAGACATCATGGTTATTGCCGGAGGTGTAATTCCTGCCCAGGATTATAAGTATTTATTTGATGCAGGTGTGGTTGGTGTATTTGGTCCGGGAACAAAAATCTCAAAAGCTGCAATTGATATATTGAATGTATTGATTGATAGTGTTGAAGAATAAAATGTTGAACCTATCTTAATTTCAAATAACCTACTTAATTAATTCTAATTTTATAGAATGCTTTAAACCATCTATTATTTATTTAGTACTATTGTATATCAAAACTAATAAAATGAAAAAAATAATATGTTTAGTCGCATTAATCACGATTACTGCTTCAGGTTTTACTCAAAATTTAAACGAGTTAGCAATTGACAGTACAGTTTCAGAATTTTCAGCCTTGAATGATCAAGGTTCAATTTGGAAATCTTCAGACGTAAAAACCGATTTTTTGGTGGTTTATTTTTATCCTGCTGCTATGACAGGAGGTTGTACAAAACAAGCCTGTGCCTATAGAGATGATAAAGCTTCTTTTGATAAATTAGGGGTTACCGTTGTTGGTGTTAGTGGTGATGAAGTGAAAAATTTAAAACACTTTAAAGATTCTTATCAACTAAATTTTGCATTACTTTCAGACAATGATGGGAATATCTCTAAAACCTTTGGAGTTCCAACCAATAAAGGTGGTTCAATAACCCGCGAAATTGGTGGCGAAAATTATGTTCTTGTTAGAGGAATTACCACTCCACGTTGGACTTTTGTGCTTGACAAAGACCGTAAAATAATTTACAAAAATGCCGAAGTGAATGCTGAAGAAGATAGTAAAAAAGTGAAAGAAGTAATAGAAAATTACGGTAAGTAATACTCAATATTACCGAAGTTGATTTTATTTCTAATTGCATTTGATACTTCATTGCGAGGAAATAACGACTGCGGCAATCTCTTACTATAAGCAGATTGCCACATTTCATTGCATACAGCAAACTTTTCTTTAAAGGTTGTAATAATGTTCTCCGTGAGAAATATTACTGATAATTTAGTGCTCCGTTTTTAATGCTCTTCTTAACCAAAGCATCAGAAGCATTGCCAAAAATCCCAAACCACCCATTAAAAACCAGTTCGCATCAAAACCAAATCTGTCAATTACTTCCATACCGGTCTTTGCGCTAAAAATATGAGCAAATGAAAATGCCATTGTATACAATGCCAAATAACGCCCCTCTTTTCCAGATGGTGCCCTATTCATTGCAAAATTATTGGTAAATGGAAAAGCCAGCATTTCTCCAATAGTAATAAATAGCATCCCAACAACTAATATTCCCACCCAAGTCGTTGTATTCAAAACTATAAAGCTCATTGCCATTAAAACCAAGCTCCAGGTAATAATTTTCATTCTGTCTAATAAGGATTTTTCCAAATAATGAACCAGAGGCATTTCTGATAAAAAAATTACAAATCCGTTAAGTGACATTATGAGTCCTATTTGCACCTCAGTTAATGAATGGGCTTCTTTGTAATATAATGGCAATGTTGTAAACAATTGTAAAAATATAAATCCCATCAAGAACACAACCGCTAAAAATATCCAATACGGTTTGTCTTTGTAAACTGATGAAAAATTATTTTCATTTTCCTCCCGTTCATCAGTTTTTTTTGAGTGAAATTCTTTTTGCTTTAAAACAGCTTTCATTAGTAGAACAGCTGCTAAACAGGTCAATCCATCCACCCAAAAAAGTCCTGAATAACTTAAGGTCGCTATAATCAAACCACCTAAGAATGGCCCAAATGAAAATCCAAGATTAATCGCCAAACGAATTAAAGTTAAAGATCTCGTCTGGTTTTCCAATTTGCTATATGATTTTAATGAAACAAACATTGCTGGTCTAAATATGTCAGCAACGGTCATTGTCAAAAAAATACCAATTACAAATCCCATAAAGGAATTTACGTACTGTAATCCTATAAATAGAAATCCGGTTAAAAATAAACTCCAAAACATTACTTTATAAAAGCCTATTTTATCCGTTAATTTACCGCCAAGCCAGGAACCTAACAAAGAACCCAAACCAAAACTGGTCATTATCCAACCTACTTGAGATAATGATAAGTTTAAATCTTTGGTTAGGTATAATGATAAAAAAGGCAACACCATAGTCCCTGCCCTATTGATAAATGTTATCAGCGCCAACCACCAAACCTCTTTTGACAGACCTCTAAATGAATCCTGATAAATATTTAATGTTCTTTTTACCATTCTATAAAAATAAAAAACCGGCTATTCGCCGGGTCTAAAATGAATTGATTTTATTTATTATTGAATAATCATAACACATAAACATCCCGGCAGTTCCTTAAAAACCACTTAGTTACGGAAATATTTTGTGTATTATAATTCATGAATTTTTGTTATAATTTTGTCAAAACTACAAAAATTAATCAAATATCAAAGTTATTTTACCATGATTGCAATTTTTCGTAGTTTTGAAAAAATCAATTTCAAAATGAAAAACCTATTTATTATTACAGTATCTATTATCGTTCTGTTTACAAATTGTACCACTCAAAAAAAAAATTATGAAGACGAAATCAAGCTGTTTCAATATGAATTGAATATTCAATATGCTGATGTTGAAGAGTCACCGTTAACGGCTGAAGATATAAAAACATTTAAGGCCTTAGAATTTTTTGAAATAGATGAATCTTATAATATTGAAGCTGATTTTGAATTAACACCGGATACCCCAATCTTTGAAATGAAAACAACCACTGATCGTTTGCCTTTGTACAGAAAATATGGTATTGCCCATTTTACAATAAATGGTCAAAAATTGTCTTTAAATCTTTATCAGAATCAAAAGTTGATGGCTTCTTTGGATTTTGAAAATTACTTGTTTTTACCATTTAATGATACTACAAATGGCATTAGTACTTATGGAGGCGGGCGCTTTATTGATATAGAAATTCCTTCAGAAAATAGTAAAACAATTGTTATTGATTTTAACAAAGCATACAACCCATATTGTGCATACAACCAAAAATATTCATGTCCGATTCCACCACCAGAAAATAATTTACCCGTTGCTTTAAATGCTGGTGTTAAAACCTATGGCAAACTTCATTAAAAAGGCCCACTCGAAAATCTTCGTGCAGGCTTTTTTAAACACATTTCTAATTAACAATTTTCCCTTACAATGAAATAACAAAAACCAGATAGGCATCTTCTGTATCCGGATTAAAAATTGTTGAAGCAGAAACACCAAGGCTAAAGGAATCTGTAATTTTTACATCTTTTGAAGCTGTAATCCCAAAGTTGGTCACATTAAAATCACCATCTGTAGTATAAACTTCATTTCCTGCTCCTATAAAGGCACTTAATTCAGTTCCTCCAATTGTAAAAGGGTATCCTAACTCGGTATATATAGAATTTTCATCATCATTGTAAACATTTGCATATATTATTGCAGTTAAAGGAAATGACTCTACTCCATCAAAACTCAAGCTTGCTTCACCTATATGATTTTTCATCATAAAATAACCATCAGATGCATCATCTCTTGGAAATGTATAATCTATAAACCCAACTGAAACAGCTCCAAACGAGTAACTTGCATAAAAATCAAATTCTTGCCCTACAACTTCACCTCCTGTTTCATACGAAGCCCAAACACCCAAAGTGAAATTCCCGGTTGCTAATTCAACATATGGTTGTACAACAGGAGAATCTGAAAATTCAAGACCCCTCCATACATATCTACTAGCAAAATCAACTCCCAAATCAAACGTAGCTTTTGATCCCTCCTCTTCTTGTGCATTCATACCAGAAATTGATACTATTGCTACAAATACGAATACTATTTTTTTTATTGTTTTCATTCTTTTAGATTTAAATTTTTAGTAATATTTTTTAGGCAATACAATGCCTGTTAAGTGATTTTCACTTAATTAAAAATCGGTTAATAATTGAACTGAATAAAAGGGCTTCTGAAAAGTTAAACTTTTCAGAAAACCTCTTAACGAAATAATATTAATGCTGAATTAAACCAAAATCAGGATAGGCATCCATACCGTGTTCGTGAATATCTAAACCTTCTTGTTCTTCTTCTTCAGAAACTCTTATACCAACAGTACTTTTTAATGTTTTTAAGATTGCGTATGTAGAAATCACACAAAATGAGCCAATAGAAACTATGCCTATTGCTTGATTCCCAAGTTGTTCCCAACCCGCTAAATCTCCAAAGATACCAACGGCCAATGTTCCCCAAATTCCACATATTAAATGAACAGAAATAGCACCAACCGGATCGTCCAATTTTAATTTATCTATAAATGCTACACCTAAAACAATCAAAGAACCTGCAATAAATCCAATTACAATTGAATCTGTTACGCTCATTAAATCTGCTCCTGCCGTTATTCCTACCAGACCGCCTAGAATACCGTTTAAAAACATTGATAAATCATATTGTTTGTATTTAAATAACGAAACTAAAAATGCTGCCAAACCACCGGAAGCTGCAGCAATACATGTAGTTACCAAAACCAATGATGTATTTGCCGGATCTGCTGAAAGTACTGAACCTCCGTTAAATCCAAACCAACCTAACCACAATAAAAATACTCCGGCAGTTGCTAAAGGAATGTTATGACCTGGTATTACACCTATTGATCCGTCTTTTTTAAATTTTCCAATTCTGGCACCTAATAACCATACTGCTACCAATGAAGCCCATCCACCCACTGAATGTACTAAAGTAGATCCTGCAAAATCATAAAATCCAAGTTCATCTAACCAACCTGCTCCCCATTTCCAAGAACCAGCTATTGGATAAACAATCCCCACATAAATAATCACAAAAATCATAAATGATCCCAATTTCACTCTTTCTGCAACGGCTCCTGAAACTATGGTTGCTGCGGTTGCTGCAAACATTCCCTGGAATAAAAAGTCAGTCCAAAAGGTATAGCCACCATCAGCATATTCTGCTGTCAATCCGTTTTCAGGCAATGTCAATCCGAACAAGTCGATAAAATAATCTGGTAGTACGCCCCCCCAAATAAATGAGCCAGGGTACATCAAGTTAAATCCAACCAATGCGTACAATACCAATCCTATTGAAATAATAAATACGTTTTTAAATAATATGTTAATTGTGTTTTTTTGTCGTGTCAATCCAATTTCCAACAGTGAAAATCCTAAGTGCATTAAAAATACCAATGCAGTACATATCATCATCCATACATTGTTTACTGTAAATAGTGCGTTTTCCATAATATAATTGTTCTTAGTTATGTTTTTATTTTAATGAGTCTTTACCTCTTTCTTTAGTTCTGATCCTATAAGTCTCTTCAATATCTGAAACAAATATTTTCCCATCTCCAACAGCTCCCGTATAAGCTGATTTCAAAATTGCTTCTACTGTTCTTTCTAAAAATGGATCTGATACTACTATTGATAAAAATCTACGCTGTATATCTGTAGTACTGTAACTTACACCTCTGTATACATGGCCCTGTTTTTCATTCCCGACTCCGGTTACGTCCCAGTAGCTGAAAAAATTGACTTCAATTTGATGCAAAGCTTCTTTAACTTCATCAAATTTTGATTTTCGAATAATTGTTTCGATTTTCTTCATAATAAAATGATTTTTATAATTGATTTCGGCACAAAAATATGTTTAAATTATTAAACCCCCTAATTTTTAGGGGGTATATGTGTTATTTTTATTCTTTTTTGAATTTGACCCCTGTTTTTTTAGGGGGTAAATAAATGTTATGATGTTTTTTTATCATTTCTAGACGCGAAATGAACAGGATAATTTTACCTTATTGTATAATTGTTATGGTAAATTATAGCAGTTTTGAAAGATATAGGCCTAAAAAAACAGCAAAAAATCCTAAGATTAAAGATCCCAAAGTATAAGACAAGAAACTATAATAGTCCCCATTCTTTAAAAATAGTTGGTTCTCATAGGTAAAAGCTGAAAAAGTTGTAAATCCTCCACAAAAACCAGTTGCCAATAATAACATTTGGGTTTCAGATATACTTGAAGATTTAATAAAATAACCTAATATGAAACCTATCAGCAAACTTCCTAAAATATTTGACAATAATGTTCCATAAGGAATTGCAGCCTCTAAATTATTTAGCCACTTACCTAAAAAATATCTGGCCACACTTCCAAAACCTCCGCCCACAAATACTAATAAAGCTTGTTTCATCTGTTAGATAATATTTTTTTAAGGTAGATGGAATTACTCACATCTTTTAAATTATATTTTAATTGTTCAGGAACTTTCAATTCAAAAGAATTACTTCTCTTAATTCCATTATACAACTATTACTAAGTTTGTATCAAAATTTTACATCGTCAGCATCAACCCAGTTCCATTTACCAGTAACTGTTCCATTTTTTAGGATTAATATCCCCGGGTTTGCTCTAATAATGGTTTTTAAGGTCGTTTCATCACAAAACAATGCCTCGAAATTTAAGTTGAACTCGTTTTTAATTGCTTTAAATTCTTCATTTAATGAAGATGACAATGCATAAACACTATACCCATTTTCCAATGCATTATCAGTTAGTATCTTAATATTCGAAAACCCTTTCTTATCACTTTTGCTTAAATTATAACTCACAATCAGCATTACATTATTTTCTGCCAAAACACTTTCGGTTAAATCCTCTCCTTCATTTGATTCTAAAAAGAAATCATGAACAGATGGCTCTTTATCTCCAATATATTCCATCCCTTCCGGAATATTTTTACCAATCGCATAAGGTCTAAAATCTATTATTGGCAAATGGTCCAACACATGATAAACTATATACAAAAACACAAAAAATGACAGAAAGGAAGTCCACCTTGCAATTGTTAAACTCAACAATGGCTTTATAAGTTTTACTTTTGCTACAAGAATTAGTATCAAAAGAGCTAAAACAATGTTTTTATAAAATGTTCCCCATGGTGACAATTTTACTGCATCTCCAAAACAACCGCAATCCGTTACCTTATCGTAAAAAGCTGAATACCATGTCAACAACAAAAAGACAAGAATCAACACCAATAAACTCCATGTGGACAATTTGGGAAGATAACCCACGAGTAATAATACACCTAAAAATGTTTCTGCAAGAATTAATCCTATTGAAAAAGGCAATGCATACGGAATTAAAAATTCCAAATTCAATACATCAGCACCAAAATATTCTTGAAATTTATAGGCAGAGCCTAAAGGGTCAACTAATTTTACAAAGCCTGAAAAAATAAACGTGACCGCAACAATAAGGCGTGAAATATGAACTAGAATCTTCATTTTATACAGTTTCTTTAATGTGAATTAAAGCAAAAACTGCATAATTTATCATATCCTGGTAATTAGCATCAATCCCTTCTGATACAATTGTTTTACCCTCATTATCTTCAATTTGTTTCACACGCAACAATTTTTGTAAAATTAAATCGGTCAACGAACTCACACGCATATCGCGCCAGGCTCCACCATAATCATGGTTTTTATCTTCCATTAATTTTTTGGTGATCTCCACATGTTCATTGTACAACGCAATAGCCTTCTTATTCGAAATATCCGGCTGTTCAACAACTCCTTTTTCCAATTGAATTAAAGCCATTACCGAATAATTGATAATCCCCATAAATTCAGATATTTCACCTTCATCAACTTTTCTTGTCCTATTTTGTTGAAGCTGTCTGATGCGCTGCGCTTTGATGAAAATTTGATCAGTTAAAGATGGCAATCTTAAAATACGCCAAGCACTTCCGTAATCCTTTAACTTTTTCGTATATAGCGAACGACATTTTTCAATGACGTCGTCATATTGTTTTGAAGTTTGTTGCATGTAACTTTAATTATTTCCGTAAATTTCGGACAAATTTAACGAATTAAAAAATCAATTATTAAACAATGCCTGTTAAACATCAAAATGAAATTTTTAATTTAATTCTTTTTTGACTATTCAAAGTGAAAAAATAGTTCATATTCTTATCCGTCATTTTGAATTTTAATTGGTATCGTAGATCCCATAATGGGTATTTAACAATAAAAGTCCATTACATACCTATATTATAAAGGTGAAAAGGGCCATAAATTTTATTTGAATGAAGAAAATCGCTGTTTTTTGTGGTTCAAGTTTAGGATTTAACGAGGTATATAAAAATGATGCCATTAAATTGGGAAATCATTTTGTTAAAAACAACATTGGTTTGGTATATGGAGGTGGGAAGATTGGAATGATGGGTATTTTAGCAGACACCATTCTTAAAAAAATGGGGAAGTTATTGGTGTTATTCCCGGATTGTTGCGGCACGAGGAAGTTGTTCATACTGAAATTACTGAAATGATTGTTACCAAATCAATGAGTGAACGAAAAGTAAAGATAAGCAGATTGGTTGATGGTTATATCGCTTTACCGGGTGGCTTTGGAACATTAGATGAAATATTTGAAGCATTGACTCTTAGTCAACTTGGAATTGAGCAGAAACCAGTTGGTATTTTAAATACGAATGGCTTTTTTGATCATTTAATTAAACAACTCGATGTTATGGTGGCTGAAGGTTACCTAAAACAATCCAATAAGGAAATGTTGATTGTCAGTGAATCAATTGATGAATTATTTTCGAATATGTTTAATTACAAAGCTCCTGAAATAACCAAAATAATAAATAAAGTTGTGAAATAATGGAGACGATTAATTGCCATGGAAAATTGATAGACTTATCATCTCCTAAAGTAATAGGGATTTTAAACATTACACCAGATTCTTTTTTTGATGGTGGTAAATTCAGCAATGAAATTGACGTTATAAATCATGTAGAAAAGATGTTGAGTGAAGGAGCAACATTTATTGATGTTGGTGCCTATTCATCTCGCCCCGGAGCCAAACATATTTCAGAAGAGGAGGAATTAGGACGTGTTTTACCAGTTATCAGGTCATTAATTCGAGTATTTCCAGAAATTTTAATTTCGGTCGATACATTTAGAAGTTCAATTTCTGAGCAATGCATTAACAATGGGGCTTGCATTATAAATGATATTTCCGGAGGTACTATGGATAAGGCTATGTTTGCTACCGTTGCCAAATTACAGGTACCTTATATAATGATGCATATGCAAAACACGCCACAAAACATGCAATCCAATCCGGTTTATAAAGATGTAGTAAAAGAGGTGCTTTTCTACTTTTCAAAAAAAATTGCAGAACTTCGATCACTTGGTTTAAATGATATTATTTGCGATGTTGGTTTTGGTTTTGGGAAAACCTTAGCACACAATTATCAATTGTTAAATCATTTAGAATTGTTTAAAAATTTAGAAATTCCGATACTTGTTGGTTTATCACGTAAATCAATGCTTTTCAAGCCCTTAAATATAAATCCGGTTAGTGCGTTAAACGCAACAACATCAGCAAATACCATTGCGTTATTGAAGGGAGCTCATATATTGCGCGTTCATGACGTTAAAGAAGCTGTTGAAACCATTAAAATAGTTGAACTATTAAATAAGAACTGATGAAAAATTTGTTGCTATTACCAGTGTTTCTATTAATTTTGAGTTGCTCTAAAAAAGAAGTAAAACTACCGGCATTGGCAGAAAAAGGAATTCAGGAAATCCACAATCATTCTCAAGTTTGGTTTTTTTTTGAGGTTGAAAATAACGATACTATTGTGAATGTAAATAGAAAAAACACTATAAGTACTACACATTGGATTTTTAATATCGACAAACGTTTACGGCTAAGAACAATTATTCCTTCCATCATAAAATTACAAGACAAACACGCAAATTCAATACATTCAAAAGAAGGAATGCACAATTATTTTAGTTATGCTGATACGCTTTCAAGTAAGCTTTCATTCTTTGAATTTGATAACGTAATATATTTAACCGACAGTCTATTATCAAAATCCTTTATAAAAACCAATAGTGAAAATTACTTAAACTACAACAACATCAATTTAACGATAAACCCTCATAATGTTTGGATTAACGATGCGAAAATTGAAAAATCGGAATTTAAATCTACCCTTGTAGAGTTCATTGATTTTTCTTCGGAAGGCCAACAAACACAACTGCATCTAAACTTTAACCAAAACAATTTATACCAGGAATATTTGTACTATAAAACAATGATATTAAACATAAGTAATGAATCTATTCTAGTCAATCCCCTGGAATTTATTTTTGATCCACAAAAAGTTCCGGATTGCGGTTGTGAATAACTATTAATTATGCAATCTTTTTCCTATTTTTACAAAAACATACCTAATGCTCGATTTTTTAGATTTTACAGTCCTTGATATATTAGATATCGCTTTGGTAGCTATTTTACTATACTATGTGTATAAATTATTAAAAGGAACTGTTGCCATAAATATTTTTATAGGGATCGCTTTGGTAGTACTTATTTGGAAAATCACTCAAGCCTTACAAATGGAAATGCTAAGTGGGTTGCTAGGTGCCTTAATTGGCTTAGGAGCGATAGCCGTGCTTATTGTTTTTCAGCCGGAAGTACGAAAATTTTTGTTAATGCTGGGATCGACAAACTTTGCAAACAAACGAAATTTTTTAAAACAAATTAAATTTTTAAAAACTGAAATCCATACTAATATGGATGTAGAGTCAGTTATAAACGCTTGTGAAACAATGGCATCTACAAAAACCGGTGTCCTGATTGTTATGGAACGTACGCATAATTTAGATTTTGTAAAATCGAGTGGAGATACTATGAATATTGAAATTAATCAGCCGATTTTGGAAAGTATATTTTTTAAAAATAGTCCTTTACATGACGGAGACATTATAATTAAAGAAAACTTTATTATTGCCACCAGAATTATATTACCCTTATCTAAAAAACGTTTGCCATCCAGATTTGGATTGCGCCACAGAGCTGCCATTGGAATTACCGAAAAAACTGATGCCTTTTGTTTGATTGTTTCTGAAGAAACCGGAAAGATCTCCTATATAAAAGATGGAGAATTCGTTCTTTTTAAAAACAATAACCAGCTTATTGAAACCATTCGCTATGATCTTAATTAATTTATTGCATGTGGTGGACCATGAGTAGATTCATATCTAGAATACTGAATTTACCGATAACTACCTCCTTACCAATTGCAGTCCCCTTATCCCGTTCCGATAATTATCGGGAGCATCGGGAGGGATTCTTTTTTCTAAAATAACCATAGAGATTGCAGGGCTTTAAATTTGTGACCGGATCTAACAAATTGTTAATAACCACTATAATCCAAAAGACTAAAATCACTTCTCGAAACTGGTAACATGAGTTACCTCACAGTATAAAGTAAAACAATTAAACAGTTTCACGATTAAACATTAATCTAAGCTACTTTATTTGCAAATTGCATGTTGTATAAAGTTTTATAATAGCCATCACTTTTCAGTAATTCTAAATGAGAGCCTTGCTCAACAATCTTGCCTTTGTCCATTACGATGATCCTGTCTGCTTTTTTAACTGTGGTCAATCTGTGTGCAATTATTATAGAGGTTTGATGTTGTGTTATTTTATCAGTTGCCTCTTGAATTAATTTTTCAGAATATGAATCTATGGATGATGTTGCTTCATCCAATATCAACACACTTGGATTGCTGACATATGCCCTCAAGAAAGCTATCAATTGTCTTTGCCCTGAAGACAACATTACGCCACGTTCTTTTACATTGTAATTGTAATTATTTGGTAAACTCATAATAAATTTATGAATACCAATTTGTTTTGCAGCTTTTTTTACTTCTTCTAAAGTGATTGCATTATTACTTAATACAATGTTATTGAAAATTGTATCGGAAAATAAGAATACATCTTGTAAAACTATTGCTATCTCGTTTCTTAATGTTGGCAATGTGTATTGTTCAATATTGTGATTGTCAATACATATCGTACCTTCGTTAATTTCGTAGAAACGGCTTACCAAGTTTATAATGGTGGACTTTCCTGCACCTGTAGCTCCAACAATAGCAACGGTTTCACCCGGATTTACATGGAACGAAATTCCTTTTAAAACTTCTTCACCCTCAATATAACTGAAATGCACATTTTTAAATTTAATATCTCCCCTAAAATGTGTTGCCTTAACGTCACCGGTTTTACGAATCTGGCTTTGCGTATCCAGCACTTCGAAAACCCTGTCTCCAGCCACCATTCCCATTTGCAAGGTATTGAATTTGTCGGCTATTTGACGTAGGGGCCTAAATAACATTTGAGACATCATAATAAATGCTATAATTTGGCCCACATTGGTAAGTCCGGAATTTATAATATCTAAGCCACCATACCATACTAATAACCCAACTCCAATAGACGATAATATTTCGGCTATGGGAAAGAAAATAGAATAATACCAAACGGTCCTGATATGTGCTTTTTTGTGCTCTTCATTGATTTTAGCGAAATTCTCGTATTCAATTTTTTCACGATTAAATAATTGAACTATATTCATTCCTGTTACCCGTTCCTGTACAAATCCATTTAAGTTGGCTACTTGAGTTCTCACTTCCTGAAAAGCAGATTTTATAGCTATTTGAAATATTTTGGTAGCATAAATTAAAATTGGAAGTATCAAAAATGCAATCAATGCTAATTTCCAATTCATCCATAACATTACAACGGCTACCACGAACATTTTCAATAGATCACTAATTATCATAAACAAACCTTGCCCAAAAAATTGAGAGATGGTTTCCGTATCTGAAACAAGGCGTGTTACTAATTTTCCTACAGAGGATTTATCAAAATAAGCCATTTTAAACTGAAGCATATGCTTTTGCAGTTGTACCCTAATATCTTTTATAATATGCTGCCCCAACCAATTCACTTTATAAATAAAAATGAATTGCAAAAACACTTCACCAATTAAAAATGCACAAATTAATAATGAAAAATACAAAAGTCCTTCTTTATCTTTATTTTCAAAATACGTATTTACAATTTCTTGCAATAATATAGGTTTAGCTGAAGAAACCAATGCCAGTAAAATGGCGGCCAGTGAACTTATTATAAATTCCCGTTTATATTTTTTTGCAAATCCAATTAATCGCTTAAATATTTCTGCATCAAAAGCTTTCCCTGTAATCTTTTTACTCATGTATAAAAATCTTTTTTGGATAGGTTATCCGGGTTAAAAATAACCCCTGAGGCGGAGCGGAAGGACCTGCATTACTCCTATCTTTACTTTCAATTATTTGTTTAAATTCTTCTATGCTGGTTTTAAGTGTCGCTACATCTAACAAAGTTCCAACAATTGCCCTCACCATATTTCTTAAAAAACGATTGGCTGAAATGTAAAAAATCAACATTTCTTTATGTTGAATCCATTCAGCTCTGGTAATTTTACAATCATACGTTTTAACATCAGAATTAGAACGAGAAAAACACTTAAAGTTGGTGTAAGATAATAAAATACTGGCAGCCTCATTCATTTTAACAATATTTAACTTTTTATTATTAAGTTGCCATGTGGTTTTTGTTAAAAATGGATTTCTTCCCAAAAAAATACGATATTCATAACTTCTGCTTATAGCATTAAAACGCGAATGAGCGTTATCTACAGTCTTCAAGATATTGTAAATTACAACATCATCAGGTAAAATCGCATTTACTTTATATATCGTTTCTTCAACATTAAATTCATTCTCCAGATCCATATGAGCAAACTGTTGCTCTGCATGTACACCTGAATCTGTTCTGCCTGCACCTACAGCTTCTATTTCACATCTAAAAATGGTTGAAAAAGCCTTGTGTATTAGTTCCTGCACAGTAATAGCATTGGGCTGCACCTGCCATCCATGATAATTTGTTCCTTTATATGCCAATTCAATAAAATATCTCAATTGAAATACTATTTTTGTATGAATGCAAATATACACCATATTTGTGAGCTAAGATTTTGACAATTCAATGAAAAAAATAATAATACTTTCTGACACGCATGGGTATATAGACAATCAAATTTTGAAGTTTGTTAAATTAGCTGATGAAGTTTGGCACATAGGCGATATTGGTTCTTTAGAAGTGATTGACAAGCTAAAAGAGCTGAAGCCATTAAGAGCCGTTTATGGAAATGTTGACAATAAATTAATTAGATCAGAATATCCATTAGACAATAAATTTACAATTGAAAAAGTTTCTGTTTGGATGACTCATATTGGCGGTTATCCTGGTAAATACGATGTAAGAATTAAAGATGAAATTTCTAAAAACCCACCAAACCTATTTATTAGTGGACACTCACATATTTTAAAAGTAATTTTTGATAAAAAACTGAACTTGCTTCATATGAATCCGGGTGCAGCCGGTAAATATGGATTTCATAAGGTAAGAACTATGCTTCGTTTTGAAATTCATGAGGACAAAATAAGTAATTTAGAAATTATAGAATTAGAAAAACGTTAATACTGGAAAGGAACAGAAATAAAAATTCATGTTCCGGTTATTCCTGATTTATTTTAATAAGTCCTGCTAATGCTTTTATTCCTGCTTCGAGACCTGACTAAATCCATTACCCATCTTTCCCTGATTTTTTTCAATATCAAATTCATTTCCATCATCAATAACAATCAGTTGTGGTTATTCATTTGATTGCTTAAATTTAATAGGGGTGTTCTCTTTTTTCAGAAAATCGCCAGGCAATAAAAAACCATTTCAATTTAAATTGAAATGGTTTTCGTGCACTAAATATACTAAGATCTTAGGTTTACCGCAATCTGTCAACAGATTTTACAAGCTCCTCATCCTTTTTTATCGCCTTATTGGCCACTACAGCCAATACGATGGTAAAAACAGGAATGAGCAACCCAATACCTTTCTCTGAGACATGAATCTCTCCAGATAAGTTTTGTGAAAAATATACGAGTATACCTAATAAAAAAAAATTATTCAAAATTGTCAATCGCCCTAATACAAATTGCAATTGTCTATTCTTAAACTGAAAAATAGCAACAAATGTAAGCAGCGCTGAAACAAAAAATAACACAGCCATTGCTACTAATAGCACATTTCCTGAATTAAAGGCGTCAATAGCAAAAAACCTATTTCCCTGCTCATTAACCCATAGATTCAACATAAAAATTAAACCTCCAGAGAGTAATGTAGCACCTAATAAATAAACCGATTGTATTCGCTGAATCATCTTTATAATAATGGACAACAAAAATACGTTATTATTTTTAAAGATTTAAAGATTATATATATAAAATAAATTTATATATTTGCAGTATCCTACAGTACAGTAGTATAAATGAACTACAACTAAAACAACTAATTACCACTAAGTTAAATCCAGAATTAATTTCTTAATAGCGTAAGAAAATACTATTTATACATTAACAAATTATTACAAATCAAAATAATGTTTGAAATTTCCCAATTAAAGGAGAAAACCCTTGTAGAACTTCAAGAAATTGCTAAAACAGTTGGAGCAAAAAAATACAGTCAGTTAAAAAAATTAGATCTCGTATATTTAATTTTAGACATACAAGCTTCTAAACCGACAAAAGTTGAAAAGAAAGAATCTTCAACTAATGATAGTAAACACAAACGTAGAAGAATCATAAAGAAGTTAAAATCAGTAAAAGAGGTTAATCCATTGATAAATCTACAACCTAAAATTGAAATTGCACCAAAGGGTAAAAATGATATTCAGCCTTCATCACTAAAAAAAGTGATGAACCCAGTTCCAAAAGCTATGGCTAAAAATGTCCCAACTGAAAATGACCCTATTGTGAATGTTGAGAAAAAAATTGAAAATATTGCTGAAGAAAGTAGGCCTCAGCAAATAATACAAATGAAACAACAGGTGAAGAAACCACCTGCACAAAGTCAACCTCAGCATCATAACAAACCGAAACAACATAATAAACAACAGGGATTCCAACAAAGAGATAATAAAGGACACCGACAAAACGGAAATCGTTATAGAGATCCTGATTATGAATTTGATGGAATTATAGAAAGTGAAGGGGTTTTAGAAATGATGCCTGATGGCTACGGATTTCTACGTTCATCAGATTATAATTACTTGTCTTCTCCTGATGATATTTATTTATCTCAATCACAAATAAAATTATTTGGTTTAAAAACAGGGGATACTGTGAAAGGGATTGTAAGACCTCCAAAAGAAGGAGAAAAATATTTTCCATTAATTCGTGTATCAAAAATAAATGGATTGGATCCAAATGTAGTTAGAGATCGTGTTTCATTTGAACATTTAACTCCATTATTCCCTCAAGAAAAATTTAATTTAGCAGGGAAATCAAGTACATTATCAACAAGAATTATTGATTTGTTTTCGCCTCTTGGAAAAGGACAGAGGGGTATGATTGTTTCACAACCTAAGACAGGTAAAACAGTGTTACTTAAGGATATTGCAAATTCAATAGCTGCTAACCATCCTGAAGTTTATCAAATTATTCTTTTAATAGACGAAAGACCTGAAGAGGTTACTGATATGCAAAGAAGTGTTAGAGGAGAAGTAGTTGCTTCAACTTTTGATGAACCTGCTGATAAACACGTTAGAGTTGCTAATATCGTCTTAGAAAAAGCAAAACGCTTAGTTGAATGTGGACATGACGTAGTTATTTTATTAGATTCTATCACACGTTTGGCCAGAGCTTACAATACTGTTGCACCGGCATCAGGTAAAATTTTATCAGGTGGTATTGATGCAAATGCATTACATAAACCAAAACTTTTCTTTGGTGCGGCACGTAATATAGAAATTGGTGGTTCATTATCAATAGTTGCTACTGCTTTAACTGAAACTGGTTCAAAAATAACTTCGTCCATTTTTGAACCAGTTTCAGT
>PVMS01066791.1_pt1 | contig 21493 bp, 21 predicted proteins | sample 1853461 | NCBI WGS metagenome assembly PVMS01 (sample SAMN08582032, study PRJNA380276) | Marine sediment metagenome, whole genome shotgun sequencing project. | isolation source: ocean sediment barecode stripped | collected 2017 | reverse complement strand
TATCGGTTGTTCTGGCAGAGAAACACAACGGGAAGCGAGAAGAGGCTGGCGAAGTTCATGGCCTCGTGGAAGGTTCCGTGATCTGTGGCACCATCACCGAAATTGGCCGCCGCGATCGAATCGCTGCCCTTGTACTTCATGGCAAAGCCAAAGCCGACCGCCACCGGAATCCCGCCGCCCACGACACCGCTGGCACAGGTGTGGACGCTCCAGTCCATATAGTGCATCGGTCCGCCTCGGCCCTGGCAGTAACCGTCGACGTGGCCGTAGATCTCAGCAAAGATCTTCTCCACTTGGAGACCCTTGCAGAGTTGATCTGTAAGACCCCGATAGCTCGTGAATATTGCGTCGTCCTTCCTGAAGTGAGCACCAAGGGCAACTGAACTCGCCTCCTGGCCCCGGGCCGCAAGGTAGAACGTGTCGATCTGACCTGACATCATGAGCCCGGCCAGCTTTTCTTCGAACATCTTCGACTCGGTCATCTTCTGCAGCATCCAGATGCGCTTTTCGGAATCCGCTTTCGCCATCGCCTACCTCCGTGTGTCCTGCATCAACGCTTGCTCTCTCGTTATCAGACGGTCTCCAGCCACATCCCCAGTGTCTCGGCCACAGCCACAGGTTCTTCGACCGGCACCTCATGCCCACCCGGCATTCGCACCAAACGCCCCCCAACCTGGTCGGCAAACCATGCGCCCCCTCCGTCGGCGTCGATCGGCGTCAATTCGTCATCCTCGCCACCCATGACGATCACCGGTACGTCGATGCGCTCGGGTAGTGCGGTGCCATCGAACGCTTGCCAGGCTCGTACAGCGCGAGCGACGATCTGAGGCGTCAGATCCTCAGAGAGGACTCGGCCACCTGTGAACTCGGCGAGTGCGATGGCTACCTCGTCGCCTTCGTCCCCCGCCGCAGCAATCGGTTCGAGGGCTCGTGGCTCTCCTGGCGCGAATGCAACACCCGACAGCGCCGCCCCCGAGACCAGGCCCTGATCTGCGAGAGCCACGGCAACACAGGCGCCGAAACCATGGCCGTAGACGACGGGAGCAGCACAGCCAACCGAGAGCATCAACTTCTCGGCGTCCTCCACCCAGAGCTCGACGGAATATTCGTGCGTCGGCCTGCGAGACTTGCCAAACCCCCTTTGGTCCAACGCGATGACATCGGCCGTTTCGTGTAGATCGACGGCAAGCTGGGCGAAGGTGGTGGAGGCACCCGACAGCGAGTGGAGACAAATCAAATCTCTACCCGCACCGCTGCTTTGGCGGTAGGCCAGGTCGAGCGGCTGCATCGAACGCACGAGGTTGCCATCGATGATCTCGTAGAAGATCAGAAAATCCGTGGCGTTGAACTCTGCCACCGGCCCCAGGCCGCTCCCTTGAGTCATCCCCACACCCTCCCATGAAAGGTCAGACGTTAGACGGGAAAAGACTAGCTCCCCGGACGCCAAGGCCGCAACCGGTCAGTTCCGGTCCGGCCCTCCGCCGCTGCCCTCTTCGCCGCCGTTCCAGATGTCGCGACCGTGCATCGCTGCCACGCGAGTAGCCAAGCCAGCCGCCAGTCCATGTCGATCGACCACCCGAACCACAAGAACACCGGCGCTGGTGGTTCGCGGTGCGATCGGGCCAAGGCTTGCTGGAGGATTGTCTGACCTTTAGGCTCCACTGATGGCGCGACAATTGACGTGGTGATGTCCAGGCAACCGGGTACTCCCCCAAAACACGCGTCTCGACCTTCCGATGGCGAACTCCCGCACCGTGGCATTCGGCTCTCCAGGCATCCGGTGCCTTTCGTCCCAAAGCGCCTTCTCTGCGGAATTCCGCCCAGCAGTCTTCAAATTGACGGCCGTCCGAGCTGTCGCAAAGTCGTCAGCCCCGGGCGTGCAAGAAAAGAAAGGGCGGCCCGATATGAGTTCCTTTGATGACCTGGCTGTCGGCGATCGGATCGATTGCCCATCAAAGACCGTGGTTGAAGGCGTGGCAGCTCTGATGATCGGCCTCGGCGGCTACACACACCCGATGTTCAACGATCATCAATACATAGACACCGCGACGCCATTCGATCGTCCCCTCATCCCCGGCGAGATGACCCTGTTCTTCCTGGGTGGACTCGCGGAGCAGTCAGGGATCTTCGATGAAACGACTGTGGCACTCGTCGGTATCGACGACGTGCGGTTCAAGACCCCAGTGCTGGTCGGGGACACGATCGCCTTCGAGATGGAAGTGGTCGAGAAGAAGCGATCGGAACGGCACGGAACGATCACCTTCGCCTGGCGATGCCGCAATCAGGAGGGCCAGCCGGTGCTGCAGGCAAAGGCAACCCTTCTCTTTCGCGTTGGCGAGGATGGGCGGTGAGTCAGATCACTCAATCACCTCGGCACAACCTCTCGACCGATCGCCCATGTCCGCACGATTATTGTCTCTAGGCGGACGGCCAGCCAGGTCACAAGATGGAGGAGAACGACGTGATATATGACACCCTTTTGTACGAGGCTTCGGACGCAATCGGCATCCTCACCCTCAACCGGCCCGAACGACTGAACGCGATGAACATGAAGATGTTGGAGGAACTCGAGTCGTTCTGGCTGGAGCGAATGTACGACCTCGACACACGGGTGATCATTCTCAACGGCGCGGGTGACAAGGGGTTCTGCAGTGGGCTCGATGTCAAAGACACCCTGCCCCAGGTGGCAGCAATGGATCCCGACCAGGCCACCGACTTCCAGTACAGGGGCACCAGGCTCGAGTTGCTGATGCGGCAGGTGCCGCAGCCGATCGTGTGCGCCGTCCATGGACCCGCGGCCGCCACTGGATTCAGTTTCGCATTGGCCTCCGATATCCGGATCATCACCCCGGAAGCTCGATTCTCGGCCGCCTTCATCAACAACAACCTGAGTGGCGCCGATGCCGGGAGCAGCTACTTCCTGCCGAGGCTCATCGGTGCCGGACGTGCGTACGAGTTCCTCCTCACCGGCGACTTCATGTCTGCTGAGGAAGCCATGCAATTGGGTCTTGTCAGCAGGGTCGTGCCTTTTGAAGACCTGATGCCCACCTCGATGGAGATCGCTCAGAAAATGGCTTCCAAGAACCCCCTGGGCCTTCGGATGACCAAGGAAGCTCTCAACCAAAACCTCGATGCGGCCGGCCTGGAGATGGCACTGCACATGGAGAATCGGAACCAGGTTGCGTGCATCCTGGCCAATCGGCTGCGCATCCAGGAGTGACCACTGAGCCCGGGCGGAGATCCTCGCCGGGAAGGCACGTGATGGGTGAGACGGAAGACTCCGTGGAGGATGACCCCGAAAGAGTCGATCGCATCACCAGTGTGGCCGCCCGACAACGCACACGCTGGATGACAGCGCCGTCGGCCAGCCAGTATCCCCATCCCGCGGGGCTCCCATCTTCCTGGCGGCATCCCAGATCCTCCCATTCGGCGACGGACGTACCTGCCGTTGTCCTAGTGCGCCTGCGCGCCGCGTTCGTTCCGGTCCTGCCGGCCCTGTTCGAGGTGGTTTGAGCTCGCGCTCTCGCCATGGTGGGTTGGCACTCAGGAGACGTGGGGGATCGCGTCGGCTCTCCATCTCGAATGAGATAGCTCCGTCGGAGGGCACTCATCCGACAGTTCCGAGCCAGGTAGAACCCAAGGAGGTCTCGAAGCATCCGCCAAGCCCTTACAGTTCGGGTTCGTGGCCCAGCACCTGGGCAACCGGGTGGCCTGGTGAGGGTCGAGGTGGTCGTGGCGCATCACCCGGAGGTAGGGGTCCGGGAGATGTCGGAGCTATGCGCGAGTGTTGTGAATGAGGGGGGAGCAGGGGGGCCGGCGACCTGTGCGCCCATCAAGTGCTCCCCAGGTCGCCGCTCGGGGTCTGCCTCCGCAGCAGGAATGAGCGATCCATCTCTAAGATCACCCGCTCGCCGTCACCCAACACGCGATCGTGCACGGTCGCTACGAGCTCACCCGGGCGCGACTCCGACGGGCGTAGCACGGTCACCTCGCTCTCGACTTCGATCGAATCTCCTGGCTGCAGTGGGCTCCGATAGCGCACTGCGTCGAGCCCGATCCCGGCGATCACGTCAAGCCCGGCAAGTGACCAGCTCAGGTAAAGGGGCTCTGTCGAAAGCCCTGCGGCCAGTGCGATGATGCATGGCCCGCCCAGAATCCGACCACCGAACGGCGTGGTCTCCATGTATTGCTGATCGGTGTGTAGCGGCGCGTTCTCCCACGTGACGTTGATTAGCGTTGTGAAGTCTGCCTCAGTGACTAGTCGTCTCCTTGAGCGTAGGACTGCGCCTACCTCGAATAGCTTGACCGACGTGAGCCATGACGTGCTCATGGTGTTGTCCCTTCGCTGCTTTCGGGCCGACTACTGATCCGGGCGAAGACTCCGTGTGCTTTGCGAATATGCCGGGGGTCACGAATCACCCGGACGTCGACCAGGCGTCTGCCGGGGGCTGCGGCCCAGCCAATAGGCCGCCGCGGGTTGCCCCACTGCCCAGCCAACCGCTCAGGACTAAGGCGGGGAGGCTTACGGGTGAAGAGCGTCTTGGCCACGACTCCACCATACCTGGGAGGGTGGTCCAGATGCTTCGCCCCGCAGAAATGGCCCAACACGCCGTACTCGCGTCGACACTGCCCGGCATGTAGGCCGTGAACCCGTGGAGTGATCGGCCCTGATGGCTCGCCGAAGGCAACCAGTCGAGCACCGCTCAGGTAACGAATGACACCAGGCGATTCGACACACGCCTCCATATAGACCGTACCGGCGAGCATCTTGTCACGGCCGATAAGGCGACCGATCTCATCTGCCCTGTCCACCCCGTTCTACAGGGCCAAGACGATCGAATCCCTGCGGAGAATCGGCTTGAGCGCCCGCCCCAGCTCTCCGGTGGCGTGCGTCTTGACGGTGAACAGCACCAGGTCGGGAGATTCACAGTCGCGGAGGTCCGCTATTGCGGAAATTGGCTCGATTCCCTCGTCGGGCCCACCAACGATCTCAATACCGCGGGCGCGAATGGCCGCGAGCTGCTCACCCCCCGGTGCTCGCTTGAACGGTATCCACCCCGAGGGTCAGCCTTCGGCGCGTCGTTCTGCTTGATCCGCCTCTCAGCCTCAGCTCCGGAAGAAGGACGTCCCTCGGAGACCTTCATATCAGTTGGTCGTATCAGCGAAGCGGGTCTGGGCAACGCCCGTCCTGGGGTCTACCTTCCTTCGAAACTGGGTTTCCTCTTCTCTCTAAAAGCTGCGAGCGCCTCCTGATGATCATCAGAACTCAAGGTAATCGGTTCACACAAGGCAGCCAGAGCCAGTGCAGATTCCAGGTCTGAGTCCAAGCCCTCGTAGAGCATGGTTCTGATGAGCCGCAAAGCAACGGGAGGGCCATCGGCCACTTCTTGGGCCAATTGCATAGTCTCGGATTCGAGATCGTCTGAATCGACGAGTCTGTTGAGAAGGCCGATCCGATAAGCCTCTTCCGCTTCGACAACACCCATCGTCAAGAGGATCTCGGCGGCCTTCCCCAATCCCACAATCCTGGGTAGATGCCAAGGTGCGCCACCTCCTGGGGCAAGCCCCATCCGGGTCCACCCATGCAGGAACCGTGTTGTTTCACAACCGATTCTCATGTCGCAATAGCAGGCGATATCAACGCCAATCGTGACGGCAGGCCCATTGACCATGGCGATCAACGGTTTGGAGTAGTGGTGGAGAACCAGAATCAGCTCTTGGCGCTCGATAAGGGCTTGGCGCATCTCATCCGGCGAAGCGTGAGAGTAGCTCTCATCGGAGTCGAGCCATTTCCAGTCCGCACCCGAGCAGAAGCTTCGACCCTCGCCCGTCACGACAACGACTCGGATCGCATCGTCGCTCTCCAATTGTTTCAGGCCGGCGATCATCTCCCGTTCCATCTGCTTGTTCATGGCATTCAGTGCAGCTGGGTTGGTCATGATCACTTTGGCAACCCGATTCGCCTTCTCTATCGCCAGGAATTCATATGCCATCCTCTTTCCTTTCTCTGGAGAAGAACACGTTTTCGACGAGGATGCACTGCAGCCGAGCGCCCGCTCAGCCATCCTCAGCGAGCGGCTGCTTGATCTCATGAGATCAAGCGCTCTGTTCGGGCTGCCATCCGGTGTCTAGTCTACGAACCCCCGATCCCGGCAACCCGGCGGGGTCTGATTGCGATGTCCAGCAGAGGAGGATGTGGTGAACTCCGGTCAAGAGGTTCTCTTCGAGCTAGAGGGATCGACCGCGGTCATCACTCTGAATCGTCCGAAGACGCTGAACACTCTCACCGACGGCGTTCTCGACCAGCTCGAGCGAGCATTCGATCGAATCGATAGCGACGACGCCATTCGCGCTGCCGTGATTACGGGCGCGGGCGAGCGTGCCTTCACGGTGGGTATCGACTTCAGCGTTCTCGAACGCGATCCCAAGGACCTCGCGCAGTTCATCACCCGCGAGATCGTCTGTCTCTACAACCGCGTCGTGCGCTTGAGAGTGCCGGTGATCGCCGCCGTTGAAGGCCTTGCGTACGCGACGGGCGCCGAGCTGCCGCTGTGTTGTGATGTGGTCTACGCCGGCGAGGGAGCAACGTTCTGTCTGCCCGATCTCTCGCTGGGACTCGCCTTCGCCAGTAGCAGATGGAAGGCATCCGAGAAGCTCAACCGGATGCGTCTCGCGGAGTTGGCGTTCACAAGCAGGCAGTTCGACGCGCAGGAGGCGTTCGAGCTCGGGTTACTGACGCGTGTGGTTCCGAAGGGTCAGGCGCTCGAGACGGCGCTCGAGACTGCCGCGCAGATTGCGAGCAAGCCTGAGCGTGCGGTGCGGGCTACGAAGCGGGCGTTCAGCGATGGTTACGCAGACGACTGGTTCGCGTTTCTCGAGCTGCAACGAGACGCGATCGCGTCACCCGAGTTTCGCGAGCGTGTCGACGCATTCCTTGCTGAAAAGCGGTAATCACCCGGACGCCTGCCATTCGACATCCTCGGTCAGCATCTCGAGCGGGGCGGCCGTGCAGGGGTGTAGTCAGCACACACCGCATTCGGGGTAGAAACACTCGGCTCGCCGTTGGTGGAGGCGGCGTCACGCCGCGACCACTGGCCGGCATTGAGGCCACTTCTTCCCGATCAGCGATCATGCTGATTACCTGATGATCACCGCCCGCCGCACCCCTGAGCAAGACCGGGACCTGGTCGATCTTGCGGTCACCGCCGCCACCGTCCGGGAGATCGTCCTCAGCGGCCAAGGGGCAGTGCCGCGCCTCAGCCGCTGGTCACTTGCCTTCCTTGAGCAGGGTACGGGCGATCACTATGCGCATGATGTCGCTGGTTCCCTCACCGATGGCCATGAGCGGTGCGTCGCGGTAGAGCCGCTCGATCTCATACTCGGTCGAGTAGCCGTAGGCACCGTGGATGCGCATCGCGTTGAGCGAGGCACGGAGGGCCATCTCCGAGGCATAGAGCTTGGCCATGCCGGTCTCTTTGTCGGCACGTTCCCCAGCGTCTCGCAGGGTGGCCGACCACCAGGTCAGCAGCCTGGCTGCCTGGATCTCGGTGGCCATGTCGGCAAGGCGGATCTGAATCGCCTGGAAGTTGCCGATCGGCTGACCGAAGGCGCTGCGCTCCTTGGAGTACGCCAGGGACTGGTCGAAGGCCTCCTGGGCCACTCCGACGGCCCGGGCTGCGATGTTGACCCTGCCGACTTCGAGAGCCGACAGTACCTGCTGCAGGCCGCGTCCCTCGACATCGCCCAGTAGGTTCTCGACCGGAACGTGGGCGTCGTCGAGCACCACTTCGCTGGTCTCCGGTCCCTTGTATCCGAGTTTGCCGAGGTCCCTCGTGACCGTCATCCCCGCAGTGTCCTGGTCGATGAGCAGCATGCTCATGCCCCGGTGGGGTGGATCCGCCTTGGGGTCGGTCTTCACCAGCACCGGCAGGGGGTCGGCGTAACGAGCGTTGGTGATCCAGGTCTTGACCCCATTCACCACGTAGTGGTCGCCCTTCTTGACGGCCACCGTGCGGATACCCTGGAGATCGCTGCCGGCGTCGGGCTCGGTGACGGCGAAGGCGGTGCGCTTCTCCCCGGTGGCCAGACGAGGCAAGTAGCGCTGCTTCTGCTCGTCGGTCCCGTGATTGGTGATCATGTTCGTGGCGACACAGTGGCTCCCGAAGACGCCTGCTATCCCCATCCACCCTCGGGCAATCTCTTCGAACACGATGGAATACGAGACCATGTCGAGGTCAATGCCCCCGTACTCCTCGGGGATGACCATTCCGAACAGTCCCATCTCGGCGAGTCCATCGATGATCTCGGTGGGGTATCGACCTTCCTGCTCCCATTCCCGAGCAACCGGACGAATGTTGGCATCTACGAACTCCCGCATCACCTGCCGGAAGGCTTTCTGGTCCTCGTTCAGTTCGAAGTCCACCGTGTTCTCCTATCAGTTGCGAGTCTATGGATGGGATCCACCTTCACGTCGGCAGCAGTACCTCCGCGGTCGCCTGGTCGATTACCCGTTGATCGCCGGAATGGATTTGCTGCGCGACCTCGACCACCACGCCCTCCTCGGTGGAGGTCACCGCAGTGATCTTGCCGATGCATCGGATTTCCTGGTTTGGAAAGACCATCGAGCGGAATCGGAAAGCCATCTTCCTGACCCTGGCACGTGGGCCGAAAGTGTCCACGAGTTGCTTTGCGAGCAGTGCACCGAACATCTGGCCATCCACGAACGGTCCCGGCAGGCCGACTTCCTTGGCGTATCCCGGATCGAAGTGGCCCGGATGCCAGTCCCAGGTGGCTCCGCCATAGGCCACCGTGGCGGCCACCGTGATGGTCCGTTCGAGGGGATCGAGGGCGTCCCCGGGAGCGATCTGAGACAGCGTCTTTGTTGGAGCGATCTTCATTGGTCGGTCTCCGGCGTCGGGAAGAAGAAGATCTCCCGGTTGGTGGCCAGCAAATCGCCGTCGTCGGATGTGTAGCGGATCTCAGACACGATGCGCAACATCACATCGCCTTTCGAAGTGGTCATCTCGGAGACCTCGGCGATCCGGAAGGTCGCCGAGATTCGATCGGTGGCCAGCACAGGCCGGTGGAACTCGTACTCGTGGCCGCCGCGAATGGGCGCACCCTCGATCGGGAGATCCCACAGGTGACCGACGTATCCTTCGGCGTTCGGTTCCTTGTTGGTGTACTGATTGGTCTCGCAGATGAGGGTGGGGGGCGCGATTACACCTGGGTACCCGGCGGCCCGGGCGTACTCGTCATCGAGGTAGATGGGGTTCGGGTCGCGGAGCGCTTGAGCGAAATACCGGATCATGGTCTTGCCCAACGGCTCCGGAGCCCGATACTTGACCTCCATGCCGACCATGGCCTGGAGGTCGTCAGTAGGCGGGTTTTCCATGGTCGGCTAGCCCACTACTGCCATGGCGTCGACCTCGATCTCCAGACCCGGCGTCCCCAGACCGGCGCACACCACGCCGGTCGACGCCGGATACGGAGGGGGCAGCAGACGGGAGCGAACGGCACCAGTCTCTCGATACCGGTCCAAGCCCGTTGTAGTGACGTACTCGACCGTCTTGACCAGGTTTCCAGCGGGGATGCCTGCCATCCGGAGGAATTCCAGCAGATTCGTGTAGATCGTCTCGATCTGGGCTACCACGTCGCCGGCATGAATGGGCTCGCCGGTGTCAGGGTCGCGGGCCGTCAGGCCGGAGATGAAGAGGAGGTCACCGGCCCGGACTGCCTGACTGCGAAGCGGTGTCACGCGGTCGTCTGTCCTGTCACCCACCACCTCCGATTCACCGATCGAGGCGATGAATTCGACTTGGATCAAGACGCCCGGTTGTGCCAGGGAATCCATCACCACGGTGGAAGCGGCAGGGAGCAGAGACCGGAAGTGCTCGCGGCGGACCTGCTCGGTCACCTTGTAGTCGGTGAGTGCTGCAGAGGCAATGTAGTCGACGGTCTTGACGACTGCATCCCAGCCGAGCCCTGCCGCCGCCAGGATCCTGCCTGCGGTCTCGTAGACACGGCGAGTCTGGCTCATCAGATCACCCTCACCGACGGCAACGCCCCCGGCGGCGACAGGAAGGACCGAGGAGAGGAACAATGCCTCCCCACTCGCCCTGGCTGCGGCGAAGGCGGGTCGAGCCGATGGATCTGCCAAGATCGGTTGTCCTGGAGCTCCGGCGAGGGCCTCGATCTCGATGAGAGCCTGCGGTCGCAACAACCTCGAGACGGCGACGGTGCTGACGGCAGGCTGGTTCGATCCGAACACCTCGGCCCGGGCAACCTCCGCCTCGGCGTAATCCTCGATTGCTGCAGCGGGGATGTACTCAACCAGCCTCGACACGTCCCCGAACCCGAGACCCTCGGCATCCAAGATCGCCTCGATCTTGGCGTAGGCAATACGCGCCTGGTCGCCCATGCCCCCCCTCACGAGGACCTTGCTCACCTCGGGGTCGTACTCGGAAGCCGAATGCCCCGACAGGATCGCTCTTGCCCCGGCCCGCAGCCCGAGGGAGAACGTGTACCTCTTGACGTCGAGCCACGGGAACACGGCCGGAACGATGCCGGTGACTTTCACCTCATGCCTCCTGTCGACATGGTCTTGATCACTCATGCGCGTCCGTGTCGACAGCCCCGAAGGCGCCGCCAGCCACCAGGTCGTCGATCGTTGCCTGATCGTAGCCAAGCAGCTTCTCGAGAATGTCGGGCCCATCCTCCCCGCGGCGGGGAGCTCGACGGTGTGGGATCGGATCGGTGCCGACCCGCACCGGCCCTGCGACCTGACGAACCGTGCCAAAGCGGGGATGATCGGTCTCGATGATCAAGCCCCTCGCCTCCACCTGAGGGTCTGCGAGGGCTTGGGGGACCGAGTTGACCGGGCCGCTGGGCACCCCGGCCTCCTTTAGCAATTCGAGCCAGTGTTGCGATGGCTTGGAACGGAATGCCTCCTCCAGGATGGGTATCAACTCGTCGCGATGAGCGCTGCGCGCCGCGCTGTCGGCGAAGCGCTCGTCTGCGATGAGCCCCGCGTTGCCGGTGGCCTCGGCAATCCCCCGCCAGAACTTCTCCTTGGTTCCCCCGCAGTGGATCCAGCCGTCCGCTGTCTGGAAGTTCTGCAGCGGCACCAGTGAGGCGTGGGCTGAGTGGCGGGTGCGGTGCGGTTCGTAGCCCCCGGTCAGGTGCCATGTGGGGAGGTAGGCGAGAAGGCTGAGGGCGACATCGAAGAGGGCAAGATCGCAGTCGGTGCCGGCGCCGTCCCTTTGGGCGGCGTGGATGGCGGCCAATGTCGCAACCGCCGCACAAAGCCCTCCGGTGTAGTCGATGAGAGACAAGCCGGGACCGGTCTTGGTAGGCGGACCATCCGGCTCTCCCGTGACACTCATCCATCCGGCCATGGCCTGGACGATGGGGTCGTAAGAGGGCTCGTTGGCGCGGGGCCCGCTCATCCCGAACCCCGACAGCGAGCAACAGACGATCTTCTCGTTCAAGTGCTTGAGATCGTCGTAGCGGATGCGGAGACGGGCGGGGACATCACCGCGGAGATTCGAATAGACCGCATCGGAAACCTTGACGAGATCTTCGAACACACGTCGGCCCGCCTCACCACTGATGTCGAGACTGAGGCTGCGCTTGTTGCGATTCCAGGTTTCGAAGAGAAGGCTCTCGTCCTCCTCCTGGAAGGGGGGCGCGTAGCGGCCGGTGTCGCCGCCGATACGCGGGTTCTCGATCTTGATGACCTCGGCTCCGAGATCGGCCAATTGCACGGAGCCGTATGGACCGGCTCCGTGCTGCTCGATGGCGATGATGCGGATGTCCTCAAGCGGTCTCATAGATCCTCCCACCCGTCATGCCTCCCACTGGGTCTAATGCACCTCAAGACACACCCTCGCACTGTTGCATGCGGTGGCCCACGGAGGGGATAGACATGCTGGTCGGGTGGATTCTAAATGTCAGACTTATAGCCGTCAACCGGGGAGGTCGGGGCTGCCCGAATCCCAGTATCGCCTTGGAGGCACAACACGCTTTGGGATCGGCGCGTCACCCGCGATTCTCGCCGCCCCCGGCCTCTCCAAACGTCTGACATAACGGCTAGGATCAGATTCCGACGAGATGTCGGCTTGCGCTCGAGCGAAGGAAGCGTGACCGCATTCGGTTCACGAGAAGGAGGCTTGATGGCAGTCAAGGAAGGGTGGGTAGGAAGGTACTTCGAGGATTTTGAGGTCGGCGACATCTACCAGCATCCGCTGGGACGCACCATCAGCGAGGCCGACAACACCTGGTTCACGCTTCTGACGATGAACACGAACCAGAACCATTTCAACGCCCAGTACGCCGAGGGATCCGAGTTCGGAAAGCTCCTGGTCAACTCGGGCCTGACCGTGGCGATCGTGCTCGGCCAGAGTGTCACCGATATAAGCCAGAAGGCCTTTGCCAACCTGGGGTGGGAAGAGATCAAGCTCACCCACCCGGTCTTCGTAGGCGACACCCTTTACGCAGAGAGCAAGGTGATCGCCAAACGCGAATCCAAGAGCCGACCCCACGCCGGCATCATCACCGCGAAGACCCGAGGATTCAACCAGCACGGCGACGTCTGCATGGAGTGGACGCGGAGCGTCATGATCTACAAGCGCGACGCTCCCCAGGACAAGGGACTCCGGCCGGAACCCAAGGTCCCCTTCGACGACGAGTGAGAACGTCCGGCAAGCGGGCCGCCCACCGATCGGGACGGATTCTTCGGGGCACGGCGTCGGCTCCCTGGTTCTGGCGGAGCGACCGTGAGAGGCTCTGGCTCCGAGGCGGTGCCGGCGGGCGGGCGACCCCCCTGAGGCCATGACCATCTCTGCCGAGAGGTGTTGGCCAGGTACGAAGTACTCTGCCGCCATGAAATCATCGAGGAACTGCCCCACCACGCTGCCGGCCAGATCATGAAGCGGGAGCTTCGAACCGAACTCCCAGGAGGGGAGGCGTAGAGGGATCGTCTGCCCGAGAGAAGCTGCCAGAGATCACCCGAAATCAGGAGGATGATGATGATGAGAGCGCGCCGGTCTTGTCTGTCGGTTCCCGGTTCGAACACCAAGATGCTGGCCAAGGCGGCCGGCGTTGCCGCCGACGAGGTCTTCTTCGATCTGGAGGACTCGGTTCCTCCGGCAGACAAGGAAACGGCCAGGCGGAATGTCATCGAGGCGGTGAGCGAATACGAATATGTGGCGCCCACCAAAGTGCTTCGGGTCAATGCCGTCGACACGAAATGGTGCGCAGGAGACATCACCGAGATCGTTGGGGCAGTGGGGGATCTCTTGGATTGCGTGATGATCCCCAAGGCCCAGACCGCGTTCGACGTCACCTTCGTGGACAACCTGCTGCGCATGGTCGAAGACACAGCAGGGATCTCGCATCGTCTCGGCATCGAGGTTCAAATCGAATCCGCGGTCGGCATCGAGAACCTCCGCGAGATCACCGTGGCCAGCGATCGGCTCGAGGACCTGATCCTGGGACCGGTCGATATGTCGGCCTCGCTGGGGCTTCCCATGTCTTCGATCGGCGATGATTCGCAGCCGCTGACTCACGTGCTGATGTTGTTGAACGTCGCTGCCAGGGCCAGGGGTCTGCAATGCATCGATGCTCCGTACCTGATGGTGCGAGACCTTGATGGCTTGCGAACCTCCGCCGAGAGGGCGCGTGGTCTCGGTTTTGATGGGAAGTGGGCGCTCCATCCCGATCAGGTCCCGGTTCTCAACGAGGTCTTCAGTCCTTCTCAGGATGAATACGACCATGCCGAGGCGCTCCTCGAGCACTTCCGGCACGCCGTCGAAGTGGAAGGGAGGGGCGCGGTCATGTTCGGCCGGGAGTTCATCGATGAGGCCACTCGCAAGATGGCTGAAGAGGCGGCAGCCCGAGGACAAGCTGCCGGCATGAGTAGAACGAAATCGGTTGACGACTATCACGGAGCCGGCGCCTAGGAATACGACCGCCGGGCTACACAACGCCGAGTCTCGTTACTCGCGGCCGAGGATCGTCACCGAGCTGACGGCGCCAGGCCCTCCGAGGTTGTGGGCCAGCCCGAGTTCGGGGTCTTTCACCTGCACCCCGAGGGCACGACCCTGGAGTTGACGGGTCACCTCGCCGATCATCCTGCACCCGGTGGCGCCCACCGGGTGCCCGAAAGACTTGAGCCCTCCGCTCGGATTGACCGGGAGGCTACCGTCGGCGAGGGAGTGCCCATCGCGCACAAAGTTGGCTCCCATGCCACGCTCGCAGAAGCCGAGATCCTCATAGATCAGCAGCTCCGTGATCGTGAAGCAGTCGTGGACCTCCGCGACTGAGATCTGTTTAGCCGGGTCGGTGATCCCGGCCTCCTCATAGGCCATGCGGGCCGCCGCTTCGTTGGCGGGGAATCCTAGGAAGTCGTAGGACGGCCGATACATCGGTTGGGCCGTGTAGGTAGCCAGGGCATTCGCCTTGACCACCACGTAGTCGTCCTTGTGGGCGAGTGTCCGAGCCACCTCTGGACGAGTGATGATCACCGCTGCGGCGCCATCCGAAACAGCCGCGCAGTCGAGCCTTCCGAGCGGGTCGGCGATCATCGGGGCATTCACGACGTCGTCGATGGTGATCTCTCGTTGGAAGTGAGCGAGCGGATGGCGAGCGCCGTTGGCGTGATTCTTGACCGCCACTCGAGCGAGGTCCTCCTTCTTCCAGCCGTTGATCTCCATGGAGCGGGTTGCAACCATGGCGAAGAGACCGGGTGCGCTGGCCGCAGGCAGAAACGGGTGGAGGTCCTCCCTCAGATTCGGTAGACCGCGGCCGCCGCGGTCTGTGATCTTTTCGACACCGCAGGCCAACACGATGTCGTAAATCCCAGCCGCCACCGCAAAACAAGCGTTGCGAAAGGCATCCATGCCCGAAGCGCAGTAGTTCTCCACGCGGGTCGCCGGGATGCCGTAGAGACGCAGGGGGTCGACTGCGGCCGTCCCGCCCAGGCCGGTGTAGTGGTAGAAGATTCCACACCAGAGCGCTTCGATGTCACTCTTGTCGATACCGGCGTCGCGACACGCTTCGTCGACGGCTTCGACGAGCAGGTCCTCGGAATCCTTCTCCCAGTGCTCGGTGAAGCGAGTCGCTCCCACGCCAACGATCGCCACACGGTCTTTGATTCCTGGCATCATCTACTCCGTTCACTGGGCCGACGTGATCGTTCAGGGTCCCTAACGTGAAATGGGGGGTGCTCGCTCATGTCACCGCTTCGGTCGCCTGTGGTATTGCAGACTGTCTCACCGGTCGAGCCTTCCAGAAGTAGTTGATGAAGTTGGCCCCGTCGTGGATCCGACGCAGAGCCAGCTCTACGTCCATGTCGATATGCACGTCCGCGGGATCGCAGTCGGTCATCTCTAAGAAGATGCGACCCCCGCTGTGGAGGTCGACGACCAGCCTGGGAATGGGGGTCTGCAGATACTCTCCATGGGAGAGGTGATCCATGGTGAAGGTGAACACACGACCGCGCCGGGCCAGCATCACCGGCGTCATCCGATCGAAGGCACTGCATTCGACACAGGCCCTGTTGGCGGGGAACTGCACGACGCCACAAACTGTGCAGGCAACACCCTCCAGAGCCAGGGCCTGCCTCCGGTCCCTCCAATATGCGACCACCGACGAGGTGTGCAGCGGCTCCTCTCTGGGCACGAATCTGTGGGAGCGCAGCAGGACCTCATAGGACGGAAGCATCCTGTGGTTGGCGATCTGCGCCGCCACGGGGAACGGGGATCCGGCGACGGTGCCGACCCGGAACACGATCGCGTCGGCACCTTCTCCGTGTGCGGCGAGAACGATCACGTCGCTCTCGCTTGCGACATCGAGGGCCGCACAAAGTGAAACGAGAGGGTGGGCGGCACCGAGGTTTCCCACGGTGGCGAGCAGTGGGTCGTGGGCACCGGGAAAGCCGGTGTCCTTGGCAAGGCGGGAGAGAGCTCGCCCATTCAGGGCAGAGCCGACCAGCGTGGCGCCGTCCGTGCCGATCTCAGCGCGCATGACCGCGCTCTCGATGACTGAGGCCATGGGGCGGGCGTAGGCGTAACTCGCCTCGTGTCTCGGCTGAAACGAGCGCACGTACCGATCATCGATCCGACGCCACGAGCCCGTGATGTCGTCGGCGATGCTGGCCTCGGCAATCGCCTCGATCGGCCCCAACGCGGTCAAGATCACGGCTGCGGCGCCGTCACCGAAGGCCTGTTCCATGCCGGTTGCCGGTTCGGCGGGCCGGTGATCAGCCGCCACCACCAGACAGTTGCGGGCGGCTCCCGACCGAACAGCATCGAGCGCCGCCCTGAGGGCCTGGGTTCCGGCGCGGACGGTGCCGGTGAAGTCGGCCGTTTGAACATCCTGGCGGTCGAGAACTGCGGCGATCGTGGCCGAAGCATGCTTCTCCGCATATGGGGGCGTCGTCGACGCAAAGAAGATGGCATCGATTTCATCCGTCGGCCCTTCGCCGATGCAAGCCAACGTCGCTTCGACTGCCATGGTGAGGGAGTCTTCGTCTTGAGCACACACGCTTCTGGTGCCTTTGGCATCAGGCAAACCCCAGGCATCGGCTATTGCGGAGCGAGCCAACCTCCCGGATGGAAGATACGCGCCCCAGCTGAGGATTCCCGCCATGTTCTCTCCTGTGGTGGCCCTTCTGCCGGATATGGTAGGGACAACAGGGGCCGAAGGAGATGCGCCTGGGAGGTCCCTGTCGACGGCGACGCGGCTACTCGGGGGTTTGGATCATCGGGGACCGGGGTTCCTGCTCGGCGTGAAGATCACACGATTCCGAGTTCGACGTCCGCGTGCGTAGTCTGAAGACGAACTCTTGCCATGCCGATTGTGCCCCACCGAGTGGCCAGCACGGGCGTCGCGGCCGGTCTCAGGCTGGGGCACTCGAGTTTTCAGAACTCGGCCGGAACGCGAGGATGGCCGGGGCGCTGATCGCCTTGGAGGAGGATCGACCCTGAGGGAGGAAGAATGAGATTCGAGACCATCCTTCTCGAGAAGGAAGATCACATCGCAACCCTTACGCTCAACCGACCCGAGAGACTGAATGCCATCAACCTCCAGATGTTCGATGAGATCCTCGCTGCTCTCGAGAACGTCGATGAAGACGATGACGTTCGGGTACTGATTCTCACGGGTGCCGGTCGAGCCTTCAGCTCTTCGGCCGACATGAAGGATGGAGGGGGCGAACCCGGCAAGCGGCTCTTCCCAGATTTGACCATCAATGAGATCCGCGAAGACATCCTCCGTGTCAGACCGCAGCGGGTGACCCGGAATCTGATCAACCTGAGGAAGCCGACGATCGCCATGGTCAATGGACTCGCGATCGGTGACGGTTTCGATTGGTGCTTGGCGTGCGATCTGCGAATCGCCTCAACGGAGGCGCGATTCATGAACGCGTTCACGAAGCTGGCCCTGTTCCCCAACACGGGCGGAACCTGGCTGCTTCCCCGGGTACTCGGCCTCGGAAAGGCGCTCGAGTTGATGTACACCGGCGACTGGTTGGAGCCAGAAGAGGCATACCGCCTTGGGATGCTCAATAGACTCGTGCCACCCGAGGAGCTTGTTGAAGAGACTCTCGCGATCGCTCGCAAGATCGCAAGCGGGCCGCCTGCGTCACTCAGGCTCATGAAGCTACAGACCTACCGATCCCTAGAGATCACCCTGGACGCGGCGTTGGAGTTGGCCGCGGACGGTGAGGCGCTCATGCTCGCCACGAACGACCATGTCGAGGCGCTCTCGGCCTGGTTCGAGAAGAGAGAGCCGAAGTTCACCGGCAAATAGCGGCCCACGTGCGGATGGCGAGAGTGGCGTGACGGGAACGTTGAGAGGTGAGATCGCGAGGCCGTGAGTGTGTTGCCACTTCCACTGGGAAGATCTCGACCTCCCCCTCGACTCGGACGGACGCGACCGCCCCGGCTGGCCAACTGCCCCATGCGGCCCCGCGACATCCGGGGCGCCGCCCGCGCCCGCGGAAGATGTCCCTCTGCACTGGGGTGCCCGCAATCAAGTACACCCCCTCTTGGAGAAGTCAGAGGTCACGAGGCGCATCTGGGATAGCAGTCCGCCCCGGTTTCGAATCGTGTACGGTCCCGCTACCAATGGACAAACACGAACACGACAACTTTCCCCTCGGCCGGTTCCTCGGCATGGACATCGACATCGTCGAACCCGGGCACGCTGTCACCCGCCTACGCATCGACGAGACTCACCTGAATCTCAATGGCGTCGTCCACGGAGGGGTACTCTTCACGATGATCGACACAGCGATGGGACGGGCCACGATGACGGTGCTCGATGAGGGTCGATGTACCTCGATTGAGGTCCACCTCAGGTTCCTTCGCCCGGCGACTTCGGGCATGGTGGAAGCCCACGGCACCGTGGTCCGCCGGGGCCGTAGAGTCGTTCATCTCGAATCACGGGTTCATGATGATGCCGGAACATTGGTGGCGACCGGGACCGGCACATTCGCGGTCATCCCAGCCTGATCCGGTCCTGAGGCATCTGACATCAGGTCAATCTGAGTGCTCGCATTTAGGTGCACCCTCTCTAGTAGAGGTCAGTAGTCCCGAGGGACTGTTGATGTCGTCACGCCCTGTCTCTGCGTTGAGGATTGCTCCCGGAGGAGATGGGTGCGATACCCAGGGGCCCGGTGACTCCAACACCTTTCGGTTTGGTCTGCTCGGCTACGGATCTAGTTCGGCGGCGAATACCAGTCGGTGAGCCCCGGAAAGGGCTCCCTCTCGCGACACCCAAACCGTTCCATCGCCGCCGATCCCGAGCGGTTCGATCGAAAGGTATTCGAGGTAGACCTAGGGTGCTCGCCATCTCGGCCCGGTGCGATGACCGATGCGCCGGTCAAGCTCACGGGCGGGGCGATTAGCCTCACACCGTCCCATCTACGTGGGCGTGGCCCTCTTGTGGCGCCAGGCCGTACGAACAAAGTCGCGAGGAGGCAGCGTGACTTCCAGTGAGTGGAACCGATCCGCCTGGACCGAGAGCGGTGCTCACGCCGTGGCACCGGCCGTGTGGCGCGTGCCCCTCCCGCTGCCCAGCAACAACGGCCTCGTTGCCGTCAACGTGTATGTCATCGAGGATGGAGACGGTTTGGTGCTCATCGACGCCGGCTGGTCGCTCCTCGAGTCGCGTCGGGTCCTCGAGGCCTCCCTTGCCGGCATCGGCCACGACCTGGGCGAGGTCGAGAGGATTCTGGTCACCCACATGCACCGCGACCACTACACCCAGGCGCTGGCCGTGCGCCGGCTCTTCGGATCCCGCGTGCATCTCGGAGTAGGCGAGCGCTCCGGTCTTGAGCAGCTCCACCGCCAGCAGACCAACCTCCCGCTCATGCTCGTCGCCCGCTTGCGCCGTCACGGCGCAACCGCACTGGCCAACGAGGTCCAGGCAGTGGACTGGGGTGAGTTCGACCCATCCAACTGGGAGTATCCCGATGAGTGGCTAACGGCAACGGATCTCCACCTCGACTCACGGGCCCTGACGGTGATTCCTACGCCGGGCCACACGCACGGTCATGTCGTATTCCTCGACGCCGACAACAGCCTCCTATTCTCCGGCGACCACGTGCTGCCCCACATCACACCGTCGATCGGGTTTGAACCGTTCGACGCCGACGGACCTCTCGCCGACTACCTCGACTCGCTCCACCTCGTTGCCGGCTATCCAGATGCCTCGCTGCTTCCCGCCCACGGGCCTCCCGGCCCCAGCGTCCACGTCCGCGTTGAGGAATTGCTCGCACACCACGAGGCCCGCCTCGCCGATTGTCTCGCCGCCTTCAACGGCACCACGCTCTGCGCCCTCGATGTGGCCGAACACCTGACCTGGACATCGCGCCATCACCGCTTCTCTGACCTCAGCACATTCAACCGGATGCTTGCCGTCAACGAGACCATCGCCCACCTCGACTTGCTGGTCACCAGGGGCAGCCTGACGGCCGACACCGACGACGGCTTGGTGGTCTACACGGCGGTCTAGCCCAACGCAGACTGAGGTTTTGGTGGCGAACACCGTGAGGGCCCCGGCGTGGTCCGACTCCACGACCTCCGACACACCCATGCATCCATCGCGCTCAAGGCTGGGGTGCCGATCAAGGTCATCAGTGAACGCCTCGGCCACGCGACACCGGCGTTCACAATGAAGCAGTACACCCATGTGATCCCGGGGATGCAGGCTGAAGGGGCCGCCATGATCGCTGAGCTTGTCGCCAGCGGCGTGCCCGATCGGTGATCGTTGCGGCGCCGACTCGACATGCGGACCGGAGTCAACCCTCGTCTGGACGGAAGCCGACGACCTCCTCATAGGTATCCGCATTCGAGAGCTCCGACAGGAGAAAGCCGACCCAAGCTCGCGTATAGCCGTATCCGCGACTCAAGCGGTCGTATCGGCAGTACTTCGAGTTCGTGGCTTCCTTCTCGGCGGCGCTACCAGGTGGCCGAACCCCGTAGTGCTTCCAGGACCGCGTATGGGTATCCATCATGAACCTGAACGGGAGTTCGCTTTTGACCAATTCCACCACCTCAGACGGTCGCAGGAGGTCGCTAGAAGCAACTGGCACCTGCTTCGGCTTGGTGACGACAGCCATGTCGGACAACATTGCTTCTATCTCTGGCCCAGCTTCACCGGGTTTGACGAAGCAACCACCGCGTCCGCGCTGCGATCCCGATTGGCAGTGATCGGCACGAAGAAGATCCGCAGGCAGTAGGCGGGATCCCGCAAGACGTCGTCAGGTACCTCGTCTCGTAGCTCTTGCAGAAGCGTCATGACGTCGGCAGGCAAACTCGCCTGCGCTTCCTTCAAGGCCTCGTTCGTTTCTGAGGTCCGGAATCGTGATAGTTGAAGGGCGACAGCCAGGCGTTCACCAAGAGCGGCGTCTGCCCCGAACTCGTCTGCGAGCAACGTCTCGAAGTTGAGCAGTAGGGCCTGTGCCTCACCAACGATTTCGTTGTCAAGGGCAGGCAGGTACCGATGCTCAATGTGGTGGCGAAGCTTGAGGAAGAAGTCAAGGTTCGCGCGGACAGCTTGATACTCGTGCCCGCCCAAGGATGTCGCGATGAGAGCCCATGTGTCGAGGACCTTGGGCCGTCCATCCCGCATCACCGGCTCACCATCATCATCAAGCTCGAAACAGCTGACGCCACCGCGTTCGAGAATCGCTTGAAGGAGGGAGTTCCAAGCAATGACCATGAGGACAATAAAGGTCTGCGTGCGAAAACCCGCCGTTGGATCGTTGTAGGTTCTCAGAGCGGCAAGCGCAGATTCACGAGCAGCGGCGAGCAAGCGCTGCTCTTCGTCAAGGTCCTCCCCAGGTATGGGCTCAACGCCGAGCGACCGAAGACGCGCCTCAAGGCGCTCGACGTACTCGGTCTGAGACGACTTCTTCTCCGTATCGAGGAACAGCCATCGTTTGACATACGAAGTAAACGCCTTGCCGTGGCTGGTGGTGTTGCCC